>Ga0102936_1000943_pt1 | contig 11580 bp, 9 predicted proteins | sample SalPon2_A_H2O_MG_FD_78502 | JGI IMG/M metagenome (GOLD analysis project Ga0102936, IMG submission 78502) | Salt pond water microbial communities from South San Francisco under conditions of wetland restoration - Salt Pond MetaG R2_A_H2O_MG | ecosystem: Environmental > Aquatic > Non-marine Saline...
AAGACGAGATCCTCTACGAGGCGCTCGTTCACGCGCCCGGCGAACCGCTGCTGTTCGGCGGCTACCTGATGGGGCTGCTCGCGGTCCCCGTCACCGCCTTCTACACGTTCCGGATGGTCTTCCTGACCTTCCACGGCGAACCCCGTAGCGCGACCGCGCGCGACCCCGAGGACGTCCGGTGGAACGTGAAGGGGCCGCTGGCCGTGCTCGGCACGCTCGCGGTCGTCACCGGCTTCATCAACATGGTGCCGGTCCAGAAGGTCCTCGGCCTCGAAGGGATCGACCTGCTCCACCTCTGGCTCGACAACGAGTGGGGCGGCATCGAGGGACTCTCCTCGCACCACTACGGCGACATCGGCCCGTACAGCAGCGAGTACATCGTCGGCGGCGAGGTCGCCACGGTGCTCGTCGGCGCGGCCGTCTCGCTCGGCCTGGCGCTGACCGGACTCCTCGTTGCGTGGCGGCTCTACAACGTTCCGTCGCCGACGGAGCACACGGCGAAGCTCGGCGGGATCAAAGACGTGCTGTACAACAACTACTACCTCGACGAACTGCAGGTATGGCTCGCGTATCGCACCGAGGACGTCGCCGGCGGCGCCGACACCTTCGACCAAGGGATCATCGACGGCGTCGTCAACGGCGTCTCCTCGGTGAGTCTCATCGGCGGTGACCGGATCCGTCAGGTCCAGAACGGCGTCGTCTCGCAGTACGCCGTGCTCCTCACGCTGGGGCTGGTCGCGTTGATCCTCGTCCTCGGCGTCACCGGGGGGTGGTTCCTGTGATACTCGAAGCGCTCATCGCCGTCGCCTTCGTGAGCGCGCTCCTGGTCCTGCTCTCGCCGAACGAGTGGGCCGGACGCCTCGCGTTCGCCCTGAGCCTGATCCCGTTCGCCGGCTCGCTGTACCTCTGGTCCGGCTTCGACGGCTCCGGAAACGCCCTCACGGGCGGCGAGATCGCGTATCAGACGCAGATCGAGTGGCTCGAAGTCGGCGGGCGCTCCGTCTCGTGGTTCGTCGGGCTCGACGGCATCAGCCTCCCGCTCGTCGTGCTGACGACGTTCCTCGTCCCGCTGGCGATCCTCAGCGCGTGGACGCCGATCGACACGCGCCAGAGCCAGTTCTACGGGCTCATGCTGTTCATGGAGGCGAACCTCCTCGGCGTGTTCACGGCGCTGGACTTCTTCCTCTGGTTCGTCTTCTGGGAGGCCGTCCTCGTCCCGATGTACTTCCTCATCGGCGTCTGGGGCGGCCCACGGCGGAAGTACGCCGCGATCAAGTTCTTCGTCTACACGAACGCGGCGTCGCTGCTGATGTTCATCGGGTTCATGTCGCTGACGTTCGCGCTCGGCGACTCCGTGAGCTCGTTCGCGCTCCCGGAGATCACGGGGGCGATCGCGGACGGCGGCCTCGGGACGTGGTTCGGAATCGCGCCGGACCGGATCGCGATGATCGCGTTCCTCGCGATGTTCGCCGGATTCGCCGTGAAGGTCCCGATCGTGCCGGTACACACGTGGCTCCCGGACGCCCACGTCGAGGCGCCGACCCCGGTGTCGGTGCTCCTGGCGGGCGTCCTCCTGAAGATGGGGACGTACGCGCTGCTCCGGTTCAACTTCACGATGCTCCCGAACCAGGCGTCCGCGCTCGCGATCCCGATCGCGGCGATCGCCGTCATCAGCGTCATCTACGGCGCGATGCTGGCGCTCGCACAGAAGGACCTCAAGCGCATCGTCGCCTACTCCTCCGTCTCGTCGATGGGGTACGTCATCCTCGGACTCGTCGTGTTCACCGAGTACGGCGTCGGCGGCGCGACGTTCCAGATGGTCGCGCACGGTCTCATCTCGGGGCTGATGTTCATGGCGGTCGGCGTGGTCTACAACGCGACGCACACGCGGATGGTCGGCGACATGGCCGGCATGGCCGACCGGATGCCGATCACGGTCGGTATCCTCGTCGCCGGCGCGTTCGGCTACATGGGACTGCCCCTGATGGCCGGCTTCGCCGGTGAGTTCTTCATCTTCGTGGGCTCGTTCTCCGCGCCGGCGCTCCCGTACGCTCCGGTGTTCACCGCGCTCGCGATGTTCGGCATCGTCATCGTCGCCGGCTACCTGCTGTCGGCGATGCAGAGCACGCTGTTCGGCCCGTTCGAACTCGCGACCGACTACGAGGTCGGTCCCGCGCCGTTCCACGACGTCGCCCCGCTCGCGGTGCTTCTGGTGGCGATAATCGTGCTCGGCGTCGCGCCCGACATCTTCTTCGAGATGATCCGTGACGCTGCCCTTCCCGTGGTCGAGGGGGTGAGCATCAATGGTTAACGGACTCCCCGAAGTGACGGCGTTGCTGCCCGTGCTGCTGCTCGGATTCACCGGGCTCGCGCTGCTGCTCGTCGACACGCTCAGTCCCGACACGCGGTCGAACACCTCGATGGCGGCCGTGAGCGCGCTGGGCGCGCTGGCCTCGCTCGCCGCGACGGTCTGGTTCGTCGCCACCGGTGTCGGCGGCGCCGACGCCGGCGGCGCCGTCGCGCTGTTCGCCGACGCGGTCAAGGTGGACACGATGGCGCTGTTCTTCACCGCCATCTTCGCGTCCGTCACGTCGCTCGTCGTCGTGGCGGCGCACGACTACTTCCACGACCACCCGAACCCGGCGACGTTCTACTCGCTGACGCTGTTCGCGGCGACCGGCATGTCGCTGCTCGCGGTCGCGAACTCGCTCGCGGTCGTGTTCGTCGCCCTGGAGATGGTGTCGCTGCCGTCGTACGTGCTCGTCGCGTTCCTGAAGCAGAACCGCGGGAGCGTCGAGGCGGGGCTGAAGTACTTCCTCGTCGGCGCGCTCTCCTCGGCCATCTTCCTGTTCGGTATCTCGCTGGTGTACGCGGCGACCGGTTCGCTGATGCTCAGCGACGTGGCGGGCGTCCTCGGCGACATCGCCGCGGGCACCGACGGTCTCGGAAGCCGCAGCGGGATCGCCGGCCTCGGGGTCGTGATGATCCTCGGTGGCGTCGCGTTCAAGACGGCCTCCGTCCCGTTCCACTTCTGGGCGCCGGAGGCGTACGAGGGCGCGCCCGCACCCGTGAGCGCCTTCCTCTCGTCGGCGTCGAAGGCGGCCGGCTTCGTGGTCGCGTTCCGCGTGTTCACGGAGGCGTTCCCGGTCGGCGCGTCGCTGTCGGCGGACATCAACTGGGTGCTCGCCTTCGGCGTTCTCGCGGCCGTGACGATGACGCTCGGTAACTTCGCGGCCGCCGTCCAGGAGGAGGTCAAGCGGATGCTGGCGTACTCCTCGATCGGACACGCCGGCTACGCGCTCATCGGCGTCGCCGCGCTCTCGGCGGACGGGAGCGGCAACGGCGCGGTGATGGGCGCGGCGATGGCCCACCTGCTCGTCTACGGGTTCATGAACACCGGCGCGTTCCTCTTCGTCGCGATGGCGGAGCGGTGGGGCGTCGGTCGGACCTTCGAGGACTACGCCGGACTCGCGAAGCGCGCGCCCGTCGCCTCGACGGCGATGGCCGTGTTCATGTTCTCGCTCGCCGGCCTCCCGCCGTTCGCCGGGTTCTTCTCGAAGTACTTCCTGTTCATGGGCGCCATCGACAACGGCTTCCTGTGGCTGGCGGCGATCGGCGCCGTCAACAGCGTGATCTCGCTGTACTACTACAGCCGAGTCGTCAAGGCGCTGTTCATCGACGACCCCGCGTCGTCGACTGCGCTGGACACGGTCGACGTGCGGCCGACGGCCCTGTACGCCGCGGTCGTCTTCGCGGCGGTCGCGACGGTGCTGCTCCTGCCAGGCTTCGGTCCGGTCATCGAGACCGCCGAGGCGGCCGCGTCGGCCCTGTTCTGACGACGCGCCGCCCCGTCGTCTTCCGGTCGGTGCCGATTTTTCCGCCGCGCGATCACCGCGTCGAGCCACCGATACCCGCAGGTATTAGCGCCTGGGTCCCCTACTCGAACCGTGAGTAGAACCCGAGCGTACCGCTGTCTGAACTGTCTCGAGCACACTATCGACCGCGAGTTCGACACCTCTCACCTCTCGGTGACGTGTCCGAACTGCGAGTCGTTCGAGCGGTTCGTCAACGAGGCGGTGTTCCAGCAGTTCGAGGCGTACGAGGCGTCGCCGCCGTCGGAGTTCGACTGGAATCGGCTGGACCGCACGGAGAAGCTCGTTGTCGCCGAGCGGCTCGTCCGCTCGACCAAGACGCTCGACGACTTCGAAGTGGTGGACGGTGCGGCCGCGGGCGGTAAGGGCGACCCCGACGCGGTCGCCGAGGTCGGTGGGGGGTCTGCGGAGGACGCCGCCGAGGTCGCGGGAGAGAGCGCTGGCACCGCGGAGGAGAGCGCCGAGACCGCGGACCGCCGCGGCGAGGCGACCGACGCGACGAGCGAGGAGGCCACGAGCGAGACCGCGGCGACGGGGACGGGCGGGGAGACGGCGTAGCTCAGCGGGCGTACAGCTTCTCGCCGACGAGCGTCGCCAGCCCGTCGCTCGGCGTGACCGCCACGTACGGGTGGTCGGCGGGGCCGAACACGTCCACGACGCGCCCGACCGTCGACAGCGACTCGTCGACGACGGCCGACCCGATCCGGGGCGGTTCCTCGCCGCGCTCGCCGCGGGCTATCGCGAGCCCACCGGCGGTGCGGACGACGGTACCGACGCGCTGCATCGTCACTCCCGGAGGACGCCGAGGTACGCGGCGATAGCCTGCACGAGGTCGTTCTTCGCGGTGTCTTCGGTGCCCTGCACGACGACCGCGCCGCGGGGCTCGAACTCGCGGGAGTACGTCATGTCGCGTTCGATCACCGCGTCGTAGCCGACCTGTTGGACCGCCTTCGCTATCTCGTCGACGGTCGGTTCGGCGATCGCGAGGCCCATCGGGACGCGACGGCCCTCCGAACGCGACCGCTCGGCGTCGAAGTACGCGGGATAGACGACGTTCTCGACCATATCGAAGAGGTGAGCGCGCGGCCTAAGGTCGTTTCGGACCGGCGCTCAGGCCGTTCGGAACTCGAAGCGCGCTCCGCCCGACTCGCCGGCGAGGGCACGAATCTCCCAGCCGTGCGCCTCGGCGATGCGCTCGCTGATCGCGAGCCCGAGCCCGGTTCCCTCCTCGTCGGTCGTGAAGCCGCTCTCGAACACGCGGTGGGCCTCCTCCGGGAGCCCGCGGCCGTCGTCCTCGACGAAGAAGCCGGTGACGTCACCGTCTCCGGACCGGAACGAGGTCTCGCCGACGCGGATGGTGAGGTCGTCGGCAGGGTGTCCGTCCGGCCCGTCGGACGACCCCTCGTCACCGCGGTCACCGGCCTCGTCCGCCTCCGGGCGGCCGTGTTCCACGCTGTTCCGGAACACGTTCTCCAGCAGTTCGCTGGTCCGAGCCGGGTCCGCGTCGAGGGACACGTCGCTCTCGACGACCAGTTCGGCCTCGGCGGTGTCGACGATCTCCCAGGCGTCCCGCGCGAGCGTCGCGATCGAGACGGGCTCCGTCTCCCCGACTGACCGGCCCTGCCTGGCGAGCGAGAGCAGGTCGCCGACGAGCTCGTCCATCCGTTCCAGCGCCGTCTCCGCCTTGTCGAGGTGCGCCGGGTCACCGGTGTCGCTCGCGAGGGCGACGTACCCCTCGGCGACGGAGAGCGGGTTCCGGAGGTCGTGCGAGACGATGCTCGCGAACTCGTCGAGCCGTTCGTTCTGTTCCCTGAGCGTCGCCTCGCGCTCGCGTCGCTCCGTGACGTCGGTGTAAATCGCGTACCCGGAGGCGTTCTCCGCGTCGAGCCGGATGGGGACGACGTGAAGGATGAAGTGGCGGGTCCCGTCGGTCGTCTTTCGGGTCACCTCGCGGCGGACGTTCTCGCCCTGTCGGAGCCGCTCGTTGAGGTCGGTGGCCTCTTCGGTCGCGGCCCTCCCCTCGGGAACGATGTAGTCGTCGACGGACTCGCCGACGACGGTCCCCGCGGCGTAGCCGAACGTCTCCTCGAACGCGTCGTTGACCCGGTGGACGATCGGCTCGCCGTCGACGTAATCGTACGCGACGGCCGGGTCGGGAACGTTCGAGAAGAGCGCGAGGAGGCGGTCGCGCTCGGTCCGAAGCGCCTCGTCGACGCGGATTCGATCCAGCGTCTCCTGGACGTGCGAGGCGAGCAGGCCGGCGAGGCGACGGTCGCTCTCGTCGAACCCGTCCGGGTCGTCCGTCACGAGTTGGAAGACGGTGTCGTCGCCGACCGGAAGGCCGAGAACCCTGTCGTACGGCCTCTCGGCCTTCGGGTTCGGCTCCACCACCGGCTCCCCCGTCACCGCCACGGTCCCGGCCGCTCCGCTGCCGACTCGAACGCGGTTACAGTCCTCGACCGGAACGCCGGCCGACGTCGCGACGGGCTCGACCCACTCTCCGTCGCGCACGCCGACGAGGCAGTGATGCGCCGGGAACACCTCGTCCGCGACGGCGATGGCCGCTCGGTGCGCCTCCGCCACGGACCGGACCGACGCGAGTCGCGTCGTCCCGGCGTTGAGCCGCTCGATCCGCGAGGGCGGGCGAGTCGGCTCCGTTCGGACGGTCCCGTCGCGCGCGAGCAGCCACCGGACAGTCGCGGTCAGGTCCGCCGCCGTCGTCGCGACGGCGTCGACGGCTTCCGCCGTCGCCACGTCGCCGGCCGGCCCGTCGACGAAGGCGACGACCGGGGTCGACTCGGCATATTGACGGACGCGGGCGAGGCCCTCGGCGTCGGTGACGACGGAGAGGGCGACGTCGGCGAACGCGTCCGCGTCCGCGTCGGCGGGGGCGACGACTCGGCACGCCACGTCGTCGGGGAGGGCGTCGGAGGAGCGAAGGCCGGACGCGAGGACGAGGACGACCGGCTCTTCGCTCGATACGGTGTCCACTATGATTTTCGTACCAACTGCCGCGAGCATAAATTTTCCCTTCAATGGGATTCGTTGCCGCTCAACGCGCCCCGTCGCGTCTCGGTGCGACTCACGTCTCCGTCGGTACCGCCTCCGCCCGCGGCGCGGGGCGAACTGCCTCACAACCCCCTGCGACCCACCCCGGAACCCTTTTGCACGAACACGGGCCACATTGCTGTAATGAGCGATCTCGAAGCGGAGTACCGTCTCGATTACTTCGAGGAAGAGGGATTCGTCCGGAAGGAGTGCGCCTCGTGTGGCGCGCACTTCTGGACCCGCGACGGCGACCGCGAACTCTGCGGGGAGCCGCCCTGTGAGGACTACAGCTTCATCGACGACCCGGGCTTTCCCGAGCCGCACTCGCTGTCGGAGATGCGGGAGGCGTTCCTCTCGTTCTTCGAGGAGCACGGACACGAGCGGATCGACCCGTATCCGGTCGCGGCGAACCGCTGGCGCGACGACGTCCTCCTGACGCAGGCGTCTATCTACGACTTCCAGCCGCTCGTCACCTCGGGTCAGACCCCGCCGCCGGCGAACCCCCTCACCATCTCGCAGCCGTGCATCCGGATGCAGGACATCGACAACGTCGGCAAGACGGGTCGGCACACGATGGCGTTCGAGATGATGGCGCACCACGCGTTCAACACGCGAGCGGACGCCGAAGAGGAGTACGCCTACGAGGGCGAAGTGTACTGGAAAGACGAGACCGTCCAGTACTGCGACGAGCTGTTCGAGAGCCTCGGCGCCGACCTCGACGAGATCACCTACATCGAGGACCCGTGGGTCGGCGGCGGCAACGCCGGCCCGGCGATCGAAGTCATTTATAAGGGCGCCGAGCTGGCGACGCTCGTCTTCATGTGTATGGAGCGGGACCCCGACGGCGAGTACGAGATGAAGGACGGGAACACGTACTCGTTCATGGACACGTACATCGTCGACACCGGCTACGGACTCGAGCGGTGGACGTGGATGAGCCAGGGGACGGCGACCGTGTACGAGGCCGTCTACCCCGACGCCATCGACTTCCTGAAGGAGAACGCGGGCATCGAGCACACGGAGGAAGAGCAGGCGCTCGTCCACCGCGCCGCGAAGCTCTCCGGGCGGCTCGACATCGACGACGTCGACGACGTGGAGGCCGCGCGCGGCGAGATCGCCGACCGGCTCGACGTCGACGTCGACCGGCTCCGCGATCTGGTCGAGCCCCTCGAAGCGATCTACGCGATCGCCGACCACTCGCGGACGCTCGCGTACATGTTCGGCGACGGGATCGTCCCGTCGAACGTCGGGACCGGGTACCTCGCCCGAATGGTCCTCCGGCGCACCAAGCGGCTCGTCGACGAGGTCGACGTCGACGCGCCGCTCGACGAACTCGTGGACATGCAGGCCGAGCGACTCGGCTACGAGAACCGCGATACGATCCGCGAGATCGTCCGCACCGAGGAGCGGAAGTACCGCGAGACGCTCGAACGCGGCTCGCGGAAGGTGGAGTCGCTCGCCGACGAGTACGCCGGCACCGGCGATCCGATCCCGACCGAGGCGCTGTTGGAGCTGTACGACTCCCACGGGATCCAGCCCGACATGGTCGCCGACATCGCCGCCGAGCGCGGCGCGACGGCGGACGTGCCCGACGACTTCTACGCGCTCGTCGCCGACCGGCACGAGGAAGCGGACGCCGACGAGGCGGTTGCGGACGCCGACGAGCGGCTCGGCGACCTCCCCGAGACGGAGACGCTGTTCTACGACGACCAGGGCCGTACCGAGTTCGAGGCGGTCGTCCTCGACGTCTTCGAGCGCGAGGACGGGTACGACGTCGTGTTGGACCAGACGATGTTCTACCCGGAGGGCGGGGGTCAGCCCGCCGACCGCGGTCACCTCACCGTCGGCGAGACGACGGTCGACGTCGTCGACGTACAGGAGGAGGACGGCGTCGTGCTCCACCGGACGGACGCCGACCCCGGCAAGGGCGAGTTCGTCAAGGGGCAGGTGGACGGCGACCGGCGGAATCGGCTCCGCGCGCACCACACGGCGACCCACCTGATCGGGCACGCCGCCCGCCGGGTGCTCGGCGACCACGTCCGACAGGCGGGCGCACAGAAGGGGATCGACTCCTCGCGGCTCGACGTCCGTCACTACGAGCGGATCACCCGCGAGCAGGTCAAGCGGATCGAGCACGTCGCCAACGAACTCGTCCGCGACGACGTCCCCGTCCGGCAGGAGTGGCCCGACCGCAACGAGGCCGAGGCCGAGCACGGCTTCGACCTGTATCAGGGCGGCGTCCCCCCGGGAACGAACGTGCGGCTGATCCACGTCGGCGACGCCGACGTGCAGGCGTGCGCGGGGACCCACGTCGACCGGACCGGTGAGATCGGCGCCGTGAAGGTGCTGAAGACGGAGCCCGTCCAAGACGGCGTCGAGCGCATCGTGTTCGCCGCGGGCGGCGCGGCCATCGACGCGACCCAGCGCACGGAGGACGCGCTGTACGACGCCGCGAGCGCGCTCGACGTCGACCCGCTCGACGTCCCCGAGACGGCGGAGCGGTTCTTCGAGGAGTGGAAGGCCCGGGGCAAGGAGGTCGAGTCGCTGAAAGAGGAGCTAGCGGCCGCGCGGGCCTCCGGCGGCGCCGACGTCGAGGAGGTCGACCTGGGCGACGCCGCGGCCGTGATCCAACGGCTCGACGGGGACGCCGACGAACTGCGCGCGACCGCGAACGCCCACGTCGACGACGGGAAGGTGGCGGTCGTCGGCAGCGGGGCGGACGGCTCCGCGAGCTTCGTCGTGGGCGTCCCGGACGGCGTCGCGGTCAACGCCGGACAGGTCGTCGCCGACCTCGCCGGTCGCGTCGGCGGCGGCGGCGGCGGCCCGCCGGACTTCGCGCAGGGGGGCGGCCCCGACGTCGACGCCCTCGACGACGCGCTCGCGGCGGCGCCGGACGTGCTCCGGAAACTGCAAGAGGCCTGAATCCACCCCGATGCCACACGCGACCAACGGCGGCGTCTCGATCCGGTACGAGGTCGACGCCCCGGACGCCGGCGACCCGGACGAGGCGGTCGTGTTCTGCGGCGACGTCGGGCTCGGGGCGTGGCAGTTCGGGTGGCAACACGCCGCGCTCGCGGGGCCGCACACGGTGATCACGCCCGAGACGCGCGGCGTCGGCCGCTCCGACGCGCCGCCCGGCCCGTACGCGGTCGAGGACCTCGCCGCCGACGTCGAGGCGGTCTGCGCCGCGGAGGGCGTTCGGAACGCTCACCTCGTCGGCTACGGGCTCGGCGGGATGGTGGCGCTCACGGCCGCCTTCGCGTCCTCGCGCCCGGCCAGCCTGACGGTCGTCGGGACGCCCCCGTCGGGCGACGGGTACAATCCCGACGGCGTGTGGGCCGACCCCGCGGACCCCGCCGCGGTGGAGGGGTCGCTCCACGGGCTGTGCTCCGTCGACTTCCGGGAGACGCACCCGGACGCGCTCTCGCGGATCACGGAGTGGCGGCTCGCCGAGGACGCCGGCCGCGAGACGTTCGAGGCCCACCGCGCGGCCGTCGAGTCGTTCGACGTCACCGACGCGCTCTACGAGGTCACGACGCCGACGCTCGTCGTTCACGGGACCGACGACACCGTGTGTCCGGCGGCCGCGGCGGAGACGCTCGCGGAGGGGCTCCCGCGCGGCGAACTCCACGCGGTCGAGGGCGCGCGACACCTCGTCGGCGTCGAGGCGTCGGCCGCGGTCAACGACGCGCTGTCCGGGTGGCTCGCCGAACACGGCGCCGACCCCTTCTCCGAGTAGCTCTCCTCGGCACCCCTCGGCTCGTCGGGCCGGCGTCTCGCGATCGCTCCGACGCCGGCCACGATTCCCGCCGTCGCAACCGTTTTGCGTCCGTCCCGCGTCGATGCGGTCAATGACACGGCTCCGGTTCGCCCTGCTGAACGCGGCTCACAACGACGCGAACACCCGCCGGAACTTCCGGCGCGAACTCGACGCCGACCTCGTCGAGTTCGACGCGACCGACGGGCACCTGCCCGACCACACCGACTTCGACGGCGTGGTCGTCACCGGCTCGCGGTCGTCCGTCTACTGGGACGAGCCGTGGATCCCCCCGCTCGTCGACTACGTCGCGGACGCCGCGGCGGCCGACGTCCCGGTGCTCGGGGTCTGTTACGGCCATCAGGTGCTCGCGGAGGCGCTCGGCGGGCGCGTGGCCGGGATGGACGACTTCGAGATCGGGTACAACGCCGTGCGGCGTCGCGGCGACGACGCGCTGTTCGACGGGATCGGCGAGGAGTTCACGGCGTTCACCACCCACGGCGACGAGGTGGTCGAACTCCCGCCGAGCGCGACGCTCCTCGCCGAGAACGACCACGGCGTCCACGCGTTCCGCGACGGGCACTGCTGGGGCGTGCAGTTCCACCCGGAGTACGACGTCGAGACCGCGCGGGAGGTCGCCGACGGGAAGCGCGAACGGCTCGACGACGCGCGAGTGGACGCCGTCCTCGACGGGATCACTCCCGAGGCGCACGCCGCCGCCTGCGAGGTGAAGGGCCTGTTCGACAACTTCGCCGAGTACGCTCGGCGGCTTCGCGCGGACCGGGCGTCGCCGTCGGCCGCCGACGACTGAGCGCTCGCGTCACGCCGGTCGCGGGGGCCGTCCCGGGATCGCGGACCGCAGGCGGGTCGAACACGCTTATACCGTTCCCGCCCGGAACCACG
>Ga0102936_1000944_pt1 | contig 11573 bp, 8 predicted proteins | sample SalPon2_A_H2O_MG_FD_78502 | JGI IMG/M metagenome (GOLD analysis project Ga0102936, IMG submission 78502) | Salt pond water microbial communities from South San Francisco under conditions of wetland restoration - Salt Pond MetaG R2_A_H2O_MG | ecosystem: Environmental > Aquatic > Non-marine Saline...
CTCGAATCTACCGGCGGGGTTGACTGCGTCGTCAGCGATTACGAGATGCCTGGTATCGACGGACTCGAACTCCTCAAGACGGTCAAATCTGAATACGCCAAGCTTCCGTTTGTGATGTTCGCTAAGCAGGGTTCCGAGGAGCTCGCCGGCCAGGCGATCCAACACGGGGCCGACGACTATCTCCAAAAGGACACCGGTGAAACGCGATACGAGCTCCTCGCCACCCGTATCCGAAGTTGTGTTACGATCGTCCGCCAACAACGTCGCCTTCATCAATTGCATACCGCCATCGAGAACGCGGGCCACGCGATGTTCCTCACCGATCAGACGGGGACGATCACCTACGCAAACCCGATCATGGAACAGGTCTCGGGCTATGAGTCCGAAGAACTGATCGGGGAGACACCTGCGATCCTCAACTCCGGCGAACACGGTCGGGCGTTCTACGCTGATCTATGGGGGACGATCACCAGCGGCGACACGTGGACGGGAGAAGTAGTGAATGAACGGAAGGATGGCAGCCGATATGTGATAGACCAGACGATCTCGCCGATCACTGCGGCTGACGGCAAAATCACGGGATTTGTCGCAATTAACAAAGACATTACTGACCGCAAGGAACGCGAGCGGGAACTCCGTTTGTTCCGGGAGGCTGTCGAGCACGCTGGCCATGGGGTAATGATCACCGATCGTGACGGGACCATCGAGTACGTCAACAACGCCTTCGAATCGATGACAGGATACGACCGCGAGGAGGCACACGGTGAGACACCTGCCATCAATAAGTCCGGTGAACAGGATCAGGAATTCTACGCCCAAATTTGGGAAACCATTCTCGATGGCGAGGTCTGGGAAGGAGAACTGCTCAACGAACGGAAAAACGGCGACCGATACATCATAGATCAGACGATTGCTCCGATCACTGCAATCGACGGCGAAATCACGGGATTTGTCGCAATCAACCGGGATATCACTGATCGCCGGAAACGCGAACGGAACCTGACGTTCCTCAAACGAGCCGTCGACCAGGCGGGGATCGGGCTTGGAACCTACGACGAGACCGGAGCATTAACCTACGTCAACCAGCGCCTTGCGGAGATCACCGGTTCGGCGCCGAGTGAACTTGAGGGTACCTCTGTCACGGCTCTCAATCCGGAATTCGACCCCGAGCGATTCGAAAGCTACTGGGAGTCATTCGAAGACGGCGACCGCCGTGTCTTCGATGGTTCGATTCAGCGACTCGATGCCGACCGAACCGTCCCAGCTGAAATCGTTAGCTCACGCGTCCGGATCGATGGAGAGAGCTACCAGGTCAGTAGCGTCCGAGACACTACCGAACGGGATGAACGGGAGCGGGAACTCCGAATGTTTCGAAAGGCGGTTGAACGCGCCGGCCACGGAGTAATGATTACCGACTCTGATGGCACTATCGAGTACGTCAACGAGGCGTTTCTCGAAACGAGCGGATACTCTAGAGCCGAGGTGGTCGGGGAGACCCCCGCACTCCTCAAATCCGGAGAACACGATCGAGAGTTCTACGCCGATCTATGGAGCACGATTCTCAACGGCGACGTGTGGCGAGGCGAAGTAACCAACGAGCGAAAGAACGGGCGACAGTATATTGTCGATCAGACGATCGCGCCGATCACTGACGAGGCCGGGCAGCCTACGGAATTCGTAGCGATCAACAACGACATTACGGAGCTAAAGGAATACGAGCGGGAACTCGAGGCACAGAACGAGTATCTCGAACAGTATGGAGAAACGGTGGCACACGACCTTCGAAATCCGTTGACCCTCCTTGCGAGCGAAACTCAGCGTCTTCAAACACTGACCGAGGACGTCGATATGGACTCAGATACGAAGGCGTCGCTGCAGGACTCCTGTCAGAATGCACAGGACGTTCTCGATCAGATGGGCACACTGATCGACGATCTCCTGACAATGTCCAAACAAGGGCAGGTCGTTCTCGATGCGACGAAGGTGAATCTTGAAACGGTAGCCACTGACGCCTGGAAGCAGATCGACGCTCCGAATGCGACCTTCTCGGTCGACGAAACGACGGTCGAGGCTGACCCCGATCGGCTCCAGGAACTGCTGTCGAATCTCTTGCGCAATGCCATCGAACACGGCGGCCAAGAAGTCACAGTCCGTATCGGTCCGCTTTCGTTTTCCGAGGGGTTCTACGTCGAGGACGACGGCCCGGGGATTCCGGAACAAGAACGCGAACGGGTCCTCGAACGCGGCTACACTACCGCCGATGACGGCACAGGCTTCGGGCTGGCGATCGTCTCTCAGATCGCCCAGGCACACAACTGGGCGGTCAGTATTACCGAAAGCAGCGACGGCGGGGCGCGGTTCGAATTCCAACCGATCGAGGGGTAATCCGAGCAGGGGTCCTTACTTCGGATTGAGCCTGCGGCGAAGATGGGCATATGCCAGCCGACTCGCTTCCTTCGAGATTGTAACAGACAGCACATATGAAACGACGAACGCGCTTGCAGGCATGCACAGTTGAGATTGCGCTGCTAGCTCTTCGGGGAGCAACCGCCGGGTGGACACTCGCCTGACGTTTTACACAAACGTATTGCCTCTCTCGTCATTCATGGCTCTGGCAGGCGGATAACGGCGACGATCCCAATGACTGCCAGTATACCCCCGAAGCCGAACGCTGCGGTCCATGAAACGACGTCGATGAGCCAGCCGGTGGTGACCGGAGCGACGAGTGACCCCGTCATCGAGAGTGTAAGCAAGACTGCGAGGCTCGTCCCACCAGATTCGGGAGAAGATAACTCATCGACGTAGACGTAGAAGACACCGGTCCCTAACTGTGAGCCGATACCGGCAAGCACCAACGCTGCGACGAACACGAGCACGGACGTGGCAACTGAAGCGATGACGAGCGCTGGAACCACCATTGCGAACGCGAGGAATATTACCGGGCGGCGTCGGTGGCCGATGCGATCGGAAAGCCAGCCACCGCCTGGCCGTGCGAGTAGTCCCATCGCGGGCAACAGCGCTGTGAGCGTCCCCGCTGTCCCGGTAGTAACACCGATAACTTCCGTGGCGTAGGTCGGCATCCAGGAGTTGAACAACACGAACAACGAGTACGCGCAGAAACTACTTACTGCGATAGCCAACACCTGCCGGTTACCCAATGCGCTCGCGAACTTCGATAGCGAGAGCGCGGACTCGTTCCGAACCGGTCCATCAAGCGCCCAGACGAACAGTAACAACCCACAGACAGCAATGAGAGCGTATGCAGCGACAGTTCCCCGCCATCCAATCGCTGCCTCGAGCGGTGGACCGACCGCCTGTGCTATCGTCACCCCGGCCGGCGCGCTGGCGACGAACAGGCTCGTCCCCAGTGCCCGCCGCGCAGGTGGGAACGACTGCCCGACGATGTTCGCATTGGCTGTCCAGAGAAATACAGCAGTGGTGCCAGCGACGAATCGCGTCGCCAGAAACACCGGGTAGGTCGGGGCGAACACCCCTCCAATGGCAGCGATGAAAAATATCGAAATTCCTGCCCACACGAGCATCCGATTGTCGTATCGATCGAGCAGAAAGCCGCCGGGAAGTTGCAACAGCACCCACGCGAAGAAAACAACGCTGATCGAGAGCCCCGCCGTTGCCTTGTCGATGCCGAACGCCTCGACGATCCGTGGCATAATGCTCGCCGGGGCGAACACATACGCGTTGAACCCGGTGGCAACTAGAAAACAACCCCCAAGGACCAGCCAAGGCCGGTCGCTCGGGGCCGGGGGAGTACTCATGAAGGCGCTACAGCTAAGAGCGGCAAAACATCAACGATCACGGGACGCCCACCGAACGGTAGGCCCATGACTGGACAATAAGCTGTAAGAACCGGATCTTTAACGATCAATGGAACCACGGCGACATGTTTCATTGACGAACAGCTGTGATCCGGTGGGGGTGCCCACGTGAGCAAGCCTGCGGTATCTCGTCTACGGATTCGGCTTTGCGGTCGGGGCCTCGGTGTTGAGCGGGATCTACCCGGCTTGGAAGGCCGCGAACGATCGGCCGGTCAACGGCACTCGGAGGATACTCGGAGTAGCTCAATCTGTTCGTATCATGCTGCGTAGATCGCGTAGTTGAGCACGACTGCGAACGAAACCCAACCGAGATACGGGACCAGTAATGTGGCCGCGATACGACTGACGCGGGAGAACAGCACGATTGTGGCAACGATTGTAGCCCACAGCAGCCCGATCACGATGAGGCCTAGGCCAGGCCGCTGAAGTCCAAAGAAGACCGGTGTCCAGGCCAGATTGATCGCAAACTGGATGGCGAATGTGACGAGAGCTGCTCGGACGGATCGTTGATGGGATCCATGGCGCCAGACGATGAACAGGGCCGCTCCCATGAGGGTGAATAGAAGCGTCCAGACGACCGGAAAGAGAATCTCCGGTGGATAAAACCACGGGCGATCGATCCAACCCGTATCTGCACCAGCGAACACTGCCGGTATCGCCCCGAGCGCGTTCACCGACGAAATCACGCCGAGGGCGATAAGTCCCTCACGTCTCGTGAGACCGTAGCGCTGAAGCATATTTTTCATACCCAATGGGAGTGGGCAGTGATTGGGGCTGTCGGGTATTGACGTTATAAGCGTTCGCAAGCGATCATCCCGGACCACAAGACGCACACGCTGCCTGTATCCAGACTCGGACGCTTTATACCTGCCGTACTAAACTACCGCGTCTAACAGGAGCCGAGATGGCAACAATCTGCCGTGACCTCGAATTCATCTATTTCAACGAACCGGCGAGCCAAAAAGTCATGACCGACCCGATCGGCGTATCGTCATGGCACCATACACCGGTGCGGACCTGTTCGTCGATGCGCTCGAACAGTATAGTGTTCAGCATCTGTTCGGCAATCCCGGCACAACGGAAGTGCCGATTATCCATGCGCTAGAAGAATCCAGCGTCGACTACGTGCTCAGCCTGCACGAAGACATCGCTGTAGGAATGGCGGCCGGCTACGCGCGAACGCGGACGTATCACCAGAGCAGCGACGAGTCGGTGAACCCTGTCGGAGTTGCCAACCTCCACGTCGCACCTGGATTGGCTCACGGACTCGGGAATCTGTACGATGCATACCGCGGTGGCGTTCCACTCTTGATCACAGCGGGGAACCACCACACGAATGTCCAGCACAAAGAGCCGGTCTTGAGCGGCGACCTCGTCGAGATGGCCGACCCGTTTACCAAATGGAGCGCCGAGGTTCCAAGCGTCGATGCGTTACCCTCCATGGTTCGTCGTGCCTTTCGCGTCGCTCTGACGCCGCCGACTGGCCCTGTCTTTCTCAGCCTGCCGATCGACGTGATGATGGCCGAAACTGACGAAGACCCGCAGCGTCTCGGAGGGATCCCAACCGCCGGACGGGGAGACCCCGAGGCGATCGAACGTGCGGCCCAACGTATAGGTGAGGCCGAGGAGGTAACGCTTATCCTCGGCGATGGTGTCTGTCGTTCCAGCGAAGATGCGATCGAGACAGCAATCGACTTCGCCGAGACGGCAGGAGCACGCGTCCATGGAGAAATTGTCGCCGCCGAGATCAGTTTTCCGACCGACCACGAGCAGTGGGTTTCGTTTCTCTCCGCAAACGCCGGCGCATCGCGGGCGTTCGTCGATACGGATCTGTTAATCCTCGCAGGCTGTTCTACGAACACACCGATAAGCGGGTCTGAAGAGGGGTTCGTCCCCGAGGAGACGACCTGCATTCATCTCGGGGCTGATCCGTGGGAACTCGGCAAAAACGAGCCGGCTGATGTGGCTATCGTCGGTGATCCCGGTGACGTTATGTCGGCGCTTCTCCCGAAGATCGAAGCGCGAGTCGAGGAGACCGAACGACAGCGGCGTCTGCGAGATGTTGAGAACCTAAAGCGTTCACTCAAAGCCGAGACGGAAACGGATGGAGACGATCCACGAATGTCGAAGGCGGAACTGATCGAGACGCTGGTCTCGACCGCGCCGGACGCGTATATCGTCGACGAGAGCCTGACCACGAAGTACGCAATGTTCTCTCGTACTGATATGCAGCCCCGCGAGTGGATCGGGAACAAAGGTGGCGGCCTCGGATACGGACTCCCCGCCACTATCGGCGCGGCGCTGGCTGAATCGATGCGGGAGACGCCTCGCGCCGTGATCGGGCTCATCGGAGATGGGTCCTATCTCTACTATCCCCAGTCGATCTATACGGCTGTCCGGTACGACATCGATCTGACGGTGTTGATTCCGGACAACCGCAACTATCGAATTCTCAAGGACAACACGCTATCGATCATGGGGGGAACGGAGGACGACTACGAATTCATCGGGATGGATTTCGACCCCCACGTGGATATTCCAGCGACTGCGGGGGGGCATGGGGCCGAAGCTAAGCTGATCGAATCGAGTGACGAACTGGCAACTGCTCTTGAAACATCACTTTCCTCATCAGATCCGACGGTCCTCGATACACTCGTTCACGACTGAAACATGGTGATCCCTCGTGCCTACCAGCCAGCGATAGAAGATAAAACAGCTGTTCACGTACGGTGCTGGGCGCAACTCCGGCGCTTCGTTACGACCTCCTTCCGTATGGGATGTTGGCTCACAATTGAAGATGCGAGGTCGAATCCGGTACACCGTCGTCAGTATCGTCGTCGCTCGGCCCGTCATGGAGAAACCGTACGTCGTCGTCAGTAAGATACACCTGCCCGTCTTCAACCGCGATCTCGACGGAAAGCAGGGTCGTCTCCGCCGCCTCACCACTGTCACAGTAGCCCGAGCAACTGTCGAACGTGGAGCCGTGCTTCGGACAGATGATCTCGCCATCGCGTGTCACGACACCGATGTCTTCACGGTACAACCGCTGTTGCTCGTGCGTGCAGTTGTTAACCCACGCCTGCACTGGCGGTTTCTCGTCGTCGGCACACGGAATCAAAAAGACCTCCGTTTCCTCGCCGTGGGTGTCCCGAACGGTAAACAGATAGCCATCCTCACGTACGGTTGCGACGCTCGTAATTCGATAGCGCATACAACCGATTCGGGCCGACAGACAACTAAGAATTGCGCTAGGAAAGTGCCGTAGAACGGCATGGAGAAGAAGACTGATTCAACGAGATATGCGGACCGATACAATCCCGTAGTTTGGGACTCGAAGGGTAGCTTACATCGGGTGATCGCCTACACTCACCTGTTGCGGTGATACACATGTTCGATCCAACCTGGATTCTGTTACAGATGGGTCCACACCACGGCCCGCACTGGGGGCCGACAGGTGGCGCTGGTGGTGTCGGTGGCGCTGGCGGTGTCATTTGGGGACCGCTATGGCTACTCTTGACAGGGCTCGTCTTCGCTGCCGGAGTGTACATCGTCTTCCGGGTCCTCCGGAGACAACAGACGAACACCGATGCGGACGATGCGGCGAAAATTCTCCGACAGCGCTACGCGAACGGTGAGATCGACGAAGAGGAGTTCGAGAGACGACGGACTCGGCTCTCGGTACCCCATCAACCCTAGTATCGTCTTGGAACATTATTTTCTGGCACCGGCGATCGTCGGGGGCTGTATGTAACAACCAGCCGCCAGAGCCTCAGTTTATATCTAAGCAGGCTCGATCGTTTGAAACACGCTGGCACCCGTCAAGCGAATGGCCGCTACACTTCAGTATCTCGACTCCGCATTCTCCGCCCCGCTGATCGGATTTTCTCTTTGATCCGCTGTCGGCGACGTAGCAACGTGCCGACCAACACCTGTGCCCCGATCATCAGAATGAAACTCAATAGCGCAAGCCCAGTAATGAAACCCAGAATACTTCCGGTCGATGCAGCGGCCATCAGAACGGCTGTTACGCAGACAAAAAACGCCCCGAAAACCAGAGCACCGAGAACTGTCGGCGACACCGCCGAGTTCCAGTTTGTACTCATTGGCGATCTCATACCAGACCCAGTAGTGCTGACATAAAAGCCGTGCCGGATACTTCGATCAGCGTTTGAGCCTTCGGGCTTGTCTTTATACCTCACTCTGTGGGCGGTCCGTAACGATGCGCTGTTCCCGTCGTCGTGCGCTTCAACTCCTCGGCACCTCCGGAGTGCTCACTACGGCCACCGGGTCTCTAAGTTCCGGCAGCCTTGACGAGTATTCGCTCGGCGCAGCCGAACTGGACCTGTCATCCATCGGGCCACAGGATGTGGCCCGATCCGACAGCTATCAAGGCGACTACGCGGGTCGATCTTACCGTATTGTATCTACTCGTTCTGTGACAAGAGACCCCCCACAAAGTATCAAACCGATAATTCCGAGTCGCGTTTGCTGACTCCTCACGCACTGTCAAAATCCGGCAGCCGAATCGTCACGGTCGTCCCGTCTTCGGTCGCAAACGAGAGATCGCCACCGAGTTTGTCGACACCCCATTTCAGCTCCCAGAGACCGAGTCCGCGGCTGTGTTGCAGCGGGGTCTCACGTTCAGCGGCCAGCGAATCCAGTTCGGCAGAAGGGATTCCCGGACCATCATCGCTGATCTCGATAGTACAGCCCGAATCGGTCGACTCACCCGAAATAACGACGCCGGACTCGGCGTAGGTAACCGCGTTTTCAACCGGGCTCCGTAGCACGATCGTGAGGGTCTCGGCATCGGTGACGATCGTCGTGTCCTCTGGGAAAGAAGTCCTAACGGTAAGGTCGCCGGTTTCGATCTCGTCCAGCACCGCCACGATCCGCTCGGCAAAATCGACCCGAGTCGGCTGACGATCCTTGGACATGATATGATCAATCCGGCGGGCGCGAGTCCCCAGCGTGGCCAGTTTGTCGGTAGCTTTGAGGATCGCCTCTCTGTGTTCGGTCTCCTCGATGACCTCGGCGTGACTGTTGATGACCGCAAGTTGGTTTCGAAGGTTGTGACGGAGGATGCGATTGAAGACCTCAAGCCGAGTGATAAACTGCTGTAGATCACGCCGCATGATTCCCATCGAATCACCGACACGACCCGGGATCTCGGCCTCTAGGACGTCGTCATCAAACGACTGATCGGAGAGTGCTTCGGCCTGTTCGGTGATCGTCTCGATATATGCTTTCGTGTTGCTGAACGCCGACTGAACCTCGCCGACCTCGTCGATCCGATCGCTGTGGTCGACATCGACGCTGAGATCGCCTGCGGCGATCGCGTTTGCCTGTTCGGCTAACTGTTGGATTGACCGAATCGGCCCTCGCTGGATGACGACTCCGAGGAACAAAAAGCCGACCAGAACGATAGCGACCAACACTTGCAGATCTCGCTGGACGCGATCGGTTACTCCGAGTGCCGTCGATCGTGGCACCTCCTTGACGACGACCCAATCGACTTTCTCGCCGGGCACGCTATGGTATCCCTTCACTTCAGTATCGGTGAGTACCGCACCGCTTACCTCGGCGGTCGGATCCGAATTGAGGACGGTCTGCCCGATAGTCGTGTTCGTTCGGTCTCCTTCGTACGGTTTGATACCACTTGTTTTGTTTTCGTCGAACAGCACGTAGCCCGTGAATCCCCCGATGACGAGGGTTTCGGTACCGGGAATCGTGCTGGTGAACCGCTCGGCCCGAACGCTCGTTCGGTACTCGGCTACGAGAACGTGATCGCCGCCCGGCAGTGGCGACGCTATCGCGACTAAAGTCGCGTCGGCGTCCGTGTAAACCCACGAGATGATCACATCGTCCGTACCATTGAAATTGAATCCGACTGTCGGCTTCCAGTCAACATCAGTGACTGACAAAGGTTGACCGACGGTCTGTGTGTTGGTGCTGGCGACTATCGTCTCGGTTGTCCCGTTCGAGTCAGTGTTCGGGCTACGCTCAACAATCGAAAGTGACGCTGTCTCGGGGGAAAGCGAATCGAGTTCCGTGGTGAGTGTAGCTTGTGTCCGGTTCTCGGCGGCAGGTGTCAAGCCCTCATGACTTGAAAGCGACCGCACCACCTGCTGTTTCCCGTCGATCCACTGGCCGAGGGCCCGGGCTTCGAGTTCGGCGTTCGTTTCAACCGACCGCAACTGGTCATCCCGAACACGCTCGGAGACCTGGAACACAGTCACCGTCGTCAGTGCTGTGATCACGAGGATGATGAGTAGCGAGACGCCGAGCAATTTCAGCGCGTAGCGCGAGCGGATGGAATCCGGAAGATAGGAGTCGATACTCATACCGAGACTCTCGGCCGTCCGTGGCTCCCCACAACCATACTGAATGTTAATAGCCAACAGTATTAATTGTTCGTCACTGCTGACACTCCGAGTAGTACTGTAGACGGCTGGTCGGGGTTATGGCACCGATCCGATCGTGAACAGTAGCGTCTGCTGACTGCCTGCCAGTACGCCAGTGACGGCGTTGCCCATGAAATTATAACGACCGGCGTTAGAGGGACTATCTATGGGCGAAGGCGACACAGGTATAAATGCCATACTTGGTGCATTGGTTACCGTAGTGCTCTCGTTCACTGGCTTCTCCCCGCTTTTGGGTGGGATGGTCGCCGGGTATCTCCAGCGGGGAACCCGCGCTGGCGGTATCCGTGTTGGGGCACTCTCGGGTGGCATCGCCGCCCTTCCGTTCCTGTTGTTTCTCTTCGTATTCGGCGGGTTCTTGTTTACCGGTTCGATGATGGCTGGCAGTATGGGCGTTCCCGGGAGTTTCGTTCTTGTGCTTCTGTTCGGAATCGTGGTTGCTCTCGTCTGGAGTGTTGGATTGAGCGCTATCGGCGGCTATCTCGGCGTGTACGTCGTAACCGAAACCGACGTAGGGAGTACTTCTCCCGGGGTATAATTTGGATGTCGGGGACCCGTCATCGAACACCTGATACGTCGTTGCGACTATCACGATCGACGCAAAACTCTGTATAGCTAGACTCCACCACTAAGGTATTATGATAACTATATAGCAGTAGGAATGTCAGGCTGGCAAAAATCCGTGCTCCAGATAGGGCCCACGATCGGAACTAAGTCGGTGAGCGTCGATGGATGAGGTCCCCCCGTCGGACAGAGACGACGTTTTTTCCATCGATCGGCATCCTGACCCAGTTATTACGTACACAGTCACCGACGGTGAGCCGAGGATCAGGGCGGCCAACGAGGCGTTCGAATCCGAAGTCGGTTACGTCTCCCCGGGCACGCCCGTCCGCACGCTGGTCAAACAGGCTGAGATCAAACTCTCGGAGACTTCCCGAGCGTTTCTCGATTTTCTCGAAGGGGACGACATCCTTCTTGAGAACGTTTCGATGGCCGATACCGATTACTGTGCCCGTATTCTACCCCCGACCGGTCAGACTCCTGGATACATATTTTTGATGGGTACGGATGTCCTCGACGGTGACGCTTCTGTGATCTTCGCAAGCGCAGGGCGAGAGCAGTCCGAAGGGGACACGAATGACTCAGAACGGTCGAAAGACAGTAGAGACCAGGCCGATAGGTTCGATGTGGACCGAGTTACAAGTGTGCTCAGCCATGACCTCCGAAATCCGCTTGACGTCGCAAAGGCTCGACTCCGAGCGGCCCGCGAGACCGGGGCAGACGAACACTTCGACCATGTTGAAAAAGCTCACGA
>Ga0102936_1000945_pt1 | contig 11570 bp, 10 predicted proteins | sample SalPon2_A_H2O_MG_FD_78502 | JGI IMG/M metagenome (GOLD analysis project Ga0102936, IMG submission 78502) | Salt pond water microbial communities from South San Francisco under conditions of wetland restoration - Salt Pond MetaG R2_A_H2O_MG | ecosystem: Environmental > Aquatic > Non-marine Saline...
AGGCTCATCGCTCTGTGTGGCGCAAACCACGATCAGACCCCGATCTGAAACCCCTGAAATCAGGCCGCACAGCCCTGAAAGGACGATTCGTTACGAGCGTGAACGCGCGCCCGTCGCGCCCGTCACAATCCCTCTTGACGCGGATACATAGCAAACCACCGGACGACGTCGCGAACGAGACGGACCGCGGTCGGAGGGCGGTTCTGTTACGTCGCGAACCGCCCCGGCGGTGCCCGTGGCCTGAATCGGGTTTTTACCGGACGCCGCCCACCGGAGTGCATGGTCGGTCAAACTGGCGTTCCGGAGTGGGCGACGGACACCGTGGCGGTGTACGGACAAGTGCTGTCGGAGTTGGTCTGGTTCGTCGTCGGCTTCGGAATCGTCTACTTCGTGAGCAACGTGACGCTCATTCCGGTCGCGGTACGGGCCGTCAGGTCCCGCAACCGAAACAACCCCACTATCGAGACGGCGACGGAGACGTATCTCCGCGTCACGCTGATCGGGTTCGCGACCCTCACGGGCATCATCGCCGCGGGCTACGGCCGGGTGCTCTCCGACTCGGCGGTCATCATCGCGGCGCTCACGTTCGCGCTCGGTATCGCGGGCCAGCAGGTGTTCGGGTCGCTCATCAGCGGGATGTTCCTCGTCGCGGACCCCGACTTCAACGTCGGCGACTGGATCGAGTGGTCGGGCGGGAAGGGGACCATCGAGGCGGTCGACTTCCGCGTCACCCGCATCCGGACGCCGAACCACGAGACCGTCTCGGTCCCCAACACCGAACTGACGACCAACGCGATCACCCGACCCTACGGCCGGGACAAGTTCCGGATCACCGAACAGGTGTACGTCGCCTACGACGAGGACACCGAGCAGGCCCTGCTGACGCTCCAGCAGATCCCCGTGACGCTCGACGTGGTCCTCAACGAACCGGTGCCCAACACGCGCGTCGTCGACCTCGGAACGAACGCGATCACGATACAGGCGGAGTTCTGGGTCGAAGACCCGAGCGACAAGGACATACTGTCGATCCGCTCCGACTTCCGCCGACTGGTGAAGCGACAGTTCGACGAGGAGGGGATCACGATCGCGCCCCCGTCCGCGCAGTCGCTGTCGGGGGAAGTGACGGTGGCAGAGGAGGGTGTCGGGTCAAGTGGATCAGGTTGTAAATAAATAGAACACTTGGTGTGAGAGTCTGGATTCACTCTCAAAAATATAAATTAATTGAGTATATGATAAAGTTACGAAGATTAATTGGTTGGCATTTGATGCTGAAAAAACACGACTAATAGTGAAGATCGTCGGCTGTTGATGGGGTGAGTGCAAAAATAGGTATGAATACAAACTGGATGAATAACTAAAAATTGACTAGACCATTTCTCTCATAGAGGTCTAAAAGTGGTGCATGAAATTTCAAATATACAACCAATACATGAGCAAGGACCAATGATCGATTAATTAATGCCACAACGATTGTGGCCTGTGATTATTAAGAAAAATAGAGTATACTAATCAGATAAATAAAGTAAAATACCGTAAGAAAAACTGCTAGATTAAGTTAGTTGAATGTTATATCGCCAGAAACCGCGTCAAACTCATCTTCCTCAACGGTCTGGTCAAGGAGAATAGAGTCGCTCGGCGAGTGAATAATTCGGATCCGAATATCACCAGAGGTTCCGCTGGTAATGTCAAATTCGCCTGATTGAACATCGCCAACAGTAAACGCGTCAGCAAATTCTCCGGATGCTTCCGCCTGATTTCCGCTGCTATCGGACACAATCACACGCAGAGCACCAGAATCAATTCGATCCCCTCCAGCGTGCTCAAGAGTAATCTTCGCAGTGTCAGCAGTCGTATCCACGTCCGTTATTTCGGCGCTTATTTGTGCCGTCGGCTGACTGTCGCCGAGCGAGTCTCCGAGTCCGAGCACGAACGTCCCGATGACGGCGGCCAGGATCACTGTAATTGCGACCATGAGTATGACCCCAATTACGGGACTCACACCGCGGTCGTCCTTGTTGAATAGGTTGCGTGGTTTCATAGTTGAACCCAGCTGGGGCCGAGGCGCGGTCCCGAATATCTCGCGGGGCGCGACCGTCGGGTCGCTGGCTGTTTAGGGTTAGGTTAACCGAGTATATGTAGCTATTGACCCGAATCTCAGCCCTGAAAATTAAGTCGGCATGCTCAAACGCGAACAGATCAGATTACCGAACATGTCCCCCACGGCCCGGGCGCTCGCCCGGACGTACAGCGACCGAGAGTATCCGGATCCGTGGGAGAAAGTTCTCGATTACCGACGCGTGCGGGAGTACGCCGCCGAGCACCCGAACGCCGGTCGAGTCCGCGTCGGCAACGCGCTCGACCTCCCGAACGAGCGCGTCCGCGGGTGGCTCAAGGAGGCGACCCCCGACCCGGTCCGAGCGATCAACACGGCGATCGACCACGGCTGGCTCGACCCGGACCCCGACGGCGAGACGGCCGCCGCGCTCGTCGAACTGCTCGCGCACGTGCTCGCGGGCGGGAGCGTCAGCGCGACGAGCTACGTCCCCGCGGTGACGCCGGGCGAACGGGTCGACGCCTCGGAGATCCGCCGCGCCTTCGAGCGCGTCGGCGTCGAGACGACGCGCCGGAACGCCGGCGCGCCCGGCCGCGCGACCGAGGTCGTGCCCACCTACGACGGGACGGTCCTCGGGCGCTGTCTCGTCACGATGGGCGTGCCGACCGGCGTGAAGACGTCGCTCGAACGCCTCCCGGCGGTCGTGTGGGACGTCCCGCGGCCGGTCCGCCGCGCGTTCGCGCGGACGTACGTCCGCCACCGCGGCCTGAACTACGAGGGGAAGTCGACGACGCGGATTCAGGTCGATCGGCCGGAGTCGTTCATCGAGGAGCTGTGCGACGTGCTCGCCGACGTGATCGACGGCCGAGTCACCGGGTCGGGCGCCGGGATCACGGTCTCGGCCGACGCCGTCCGCGAACTCGGCGTGGAGTGACCCGACCGACGCCCGTCGGTTCGGGGTCGCGGGGAGGCGGCGGGTCCCCGGCGGAGCGATAAGTTCCGCTATATATCGGTCAGTACCGGTACCGCGTGATACCGGCGGCACGGGGGTCGAAAGTATCGGTATAATAACCTATTATAAACCCGTTTAACCGATCTGCGTCTCTGCCCAGTTGATGTCACGCGACGCAGGGCGTCAGGCGGGCGCGGTATCACGCCGAAAGTATCTGCTGGCGTCGGCCGCCGTCGGGACGGCAGGCCTCGCCGGGTGTAGCGGCGATAGCGGCGGCGACGGCGGCGACGGCGACGGCGGCGACGGCGGCGACGGCGGCGACCAGAGCAGCAACTCCATGAACTCCGGCTCGTCGGGGCCGGCGACGGTGACGGCCGAGGGGTCGTCGACGGTGTACCCCATCTCGAACAAGGGGAGCTCCTACTGGAACTCGAACTCGCCGGCGAGCGACGGCGAGTACTGGGGGGCCAACGACGAGTCGTCGGTGGCCGGGTGGGACCAGATCAAGACCGACCAGAACATCGCCGACTACTTCGCCGGCCTGTACGGCTTCGAGACGACCGGCGAGCGGTCGAATCCGCCGTTCGCCACCCGCGTCGCACTGAGTCACTCGGGGACCGGCTGCGAGGCGGTCCGAGACGGCCTCGTCGACGTCGGGAACTCCTCCGGGCCGATCACGGCCGAACTGGACATCAGCGAGGAGCAGCGCGACGAGAACTACGTCGACCACGTCGTCGGCCGCGACGGCCAGCCGGTGTTCGTCAGTCAAGAGATCTACGACGCCGGCGTCGAACAGCTCACCGGCGACCAGATCCGCGGCATCTACCAGGGCGACGTCACGAACTGGAGCGAGGTCGGCGGCCCGGACCAGGAGATCTACGTGGTCGGCCGCGCCGAGGGCTCCGGGACCGACACGTCGTTCCGACTGAACATGCTCGGCGACGCCGACGCGCCGATGGACGTCGACACGCGCCTCGGGCAGAACCAGCAGGTCCAACAGGTCCTCCAGGACAACGACAACGCCATCGGCTACATGGCGCTCGCGTTCGCCGGCTCGGGGATCCAGGCGATCGCCATCGACTTCGAGGGCACCGTCTACCGCCCGGACCCCGACGCGGAGAACACCATCTTCGACTCCGAGTACCCGCTGAACCGCGACCTGCACATGTACACCCGGATCGACGAGGAGACGCCCGACGGGACGGACGTGCGCGAGGCCGCGTTCCTCAACATGTTCCTGACCGAGTTCGGCCAGAAGACGTTCGTCGAGGACGTCAACTACATCACGCTGCCGACGTCGGACATCGAGGCCGAACGCGAGAAGCTCCCGGACCAGGCGTAACCGGCTTCCGGAGCGACCGTAGCTCCGCGACCGCGCGGACGCTCGCTTCGCGACCCCACTCCATTATATGTCACTCACCACCGCCCGAACCGATTGGCGTACGAGCATCGAGCGACGGCTGACCAAGACGCGGGAGTTCGTCGACGACACCGAACCGGCGGCGCTGGGGGTGGTCCTCGTCTCGATGGGGTCGCTGCTGGCCGCGTTCGTCGGGTTCCTGCTGGCGTCGCCGTGGACGGTCGTCCCGCTCGCCGGGTTCCTGGTCGCCACCGGCTACGGGTGGGTGCGTCACCAGGCGCTCGTCGCCCGCGCGGTGACCTTCGCGATGACGACGGTGACGCTCGTCACGCTCGGGCTCATCGTCGTGTTCATCTTCGCCGAGTCGATACCGGCGTTCCGGTACGAGACGGCGACCGTCTTCGGCGTCTCCGTGCCGGGGCTGGGGATGTTCGCGCAGACCCGGTGGGACGCCGTCTCGGAGCCCGTGCGGTACTCGCTGCTCCCGATGGTCCACGGGACGGTGCTGGTGACCGCCATCGCGACGCTCGTGGCGGGGCCGCTCGGCGTCGCCGCGGCGCTGTTCATCGCCGAGATCGCGCCGCCGCGGGTCCGCGAACTCGTCAAGCCGGGGATCGAGATACTGGCGGGGATCCCCTCGATCGTCTACGGGTTCATCGGCTTCACCGTCATCAACCCGTGGGCGAGCGACGCGTTCGCCCTCAACGGCGGCTCGACGTACCTGTTCGTCGGCATGGTCGTCGGGCTGATGGCGCTGCCGACCGTCGTCTCCGTGGCCGAGGACGCGCTGACGAGCGTGCCGGACGTGATGAAGGACGGGTCGCTCGCGCTCGGGGCGACCGACTGGCAGTCGATGACCTCGATCACGCTGCCGGCCGCCTTCTCCGGCGTCTCGGCGGCCGTCCTCCTCGGGGTCGGGCGGGCGATCGGTGAGACGATGGCCGCGACGGTGATGCTGGCGGGGATCCCGCGTATCAGCGAGCCGCTCCTCAACGTCTTCTACGGGTACGAGACGCTCACATCGCTCATCGCGCGCGGCTACGGCAGCGCGAACGGCGTGCACGAGAGCGCGCTGTTCGCCGCCGGCGTCGTCCTGTTCGTGACCGTGCTGTGCCTGAGCGTCGCCTCGCAGTACATCGAGGCGCGGATGCGTCGGCGGCTCGGAGGTGCCGAATGAGCCGCGCCACGCAGACCCCGCTCGTCAGGGACGATCGGACGGCGTACGAGGCGGCGGCCGGGGCCGCGGTCGGGCTCTCCGGGGCGGCGTTCGCCGTCGGCCTGGCCGCGCTGCTCGACGTCGTCGCGATCGACGACCCCGTCGCCGGCGTCGGGCTGTCGACGGCGTTCGGCGCGGCGCTCCTCGCGCTCGGGGCGTCGGTCGTCGGGTTCGGTGCGGCCTCGCGGTTGGGGTACGTCGACACCGCGCCCCAGCCCAGCGCGGGGCTCGTCGCCGCGGCCGCGTTCACGGGCATCTGGATCGCGGTCGGCGCGGCGGTCGCCGGCGCGCTCGGATTCGGCGCGGGAGGCCGGCTCGGCGTCGGTGCGGTCCTCGGCGTCGGCGCGTTCGCGGCGACCGCGCTCCCCCGCGAGGACGTCGGGTCGACGCTGCCGGCGGGGGCGGTCGCCGGCCTCTGCGGGCTGGCGCTGGTCACCGGCGTCGTCGGCCCCGGCTGGGAGCGAGTCCTCGCCGACTACAACGCGACGCTGTTCGGCGACACCGTCGTCCCCGTGGTCGTGCTGTTCGCCTCGCTGGTGAGCGGCTGGAGCGCCGCGAAGGCGTACGGCGGGTTCGGGGCTCGCGGACGGAACGTCGGCGCGTACGTGCTCATCTACCTCGTCGTCGGCTCGATACTGGCGGTGCTCGTCGGGCTCGTCGCCTTCGTGACGGTGAAGGGGCTCCCCGGGCTGCTCAACGGGTTCGGCGTCGGCGGCGAGACCCTGATCAGGTGGCCGTTCCTGACCAACGGCGCCGGGCTGTTGGCCGACACCGCGGGCGTGTTCCCCGCGCTCGTGGGGACAGTCTGGCTGGTCGTCGGCGCCGTCCTCTTCGCCGTGCCGACCGGCGTGGGCGCCGCCGTGTTCCTCAGCGAGTACGCCGAACAGGGGCGGTTCACGGGGGCCGTCGAGGTGGCGACGAACGGCCTCTGGAGCACGCCGAGCATCGTCTTCGGGCTGTTCGGCGCCGCCTTCCTGATCCCGCGTTTCGGCAACCAGAAGTCGCTGATAGCCGGGATGCTGACGCTCGGGTTCATGCTGCTGCCGCTGGTGTTGATCACGAGCCGAGAGGCGATCCTCGCGGTCCCCGACGAGTACCGCGACGCCAGCGCGGCGCTCGGCGTCTCCAAGTGGCAGACGATCCGCAGCGTCGTCCTGCCCGCGGCGATCCCGGGAGTCACCACCGGCGTCATCCTCGGCGTCGGACGGATCGCCGGCGAGACGGCCCCGATTCTGCTGACCATGGGTGGCGGTGTCCTCCCGGCCAGATCGGCCGCGCCCGCCGTGTTGAGCGGCTTCCGACTGAGCGGATCGCCGCCGTTCGTCAGCAACCCCGCGCTGTTGGAGGCGACGAGCGCGCTCCCGTACCAGCTGTACGCGCTCATCACCGCGGGGCTGAGCGGGAACATCCAGAATCCGCAGGAGTTCGCGTGGGGGCTGGCGCTGACGCTGCTGCTCGTCGTCTTGGTCTTCTACGCGATCGGTATCGCGACGCGCTACTACTTCAGACAGAAACTGCACCAATGAGTCAGACAGACACCGCAGAGACCGCGGCGAACCGCACCGACGGACAGGGGGTCTCCACGACCGCCGGCGAGACCGTCGAGGAGACGCGTTCGGAGTGGACGAACTACGAGGCCGGCGGCGAGACGAAACTCGCCGTCGACGACCTCGACGTCCACTACGGCGACGACCACGCGCTGAAGGGCGTCTCGATGGACATTCCGGAGGAGAGCGTGACGGCGCTCATCGGCCCGTCCGGCTGCGGAAAATCGACGTTCCTCCGGTGTCTCAACCGGATGAACGACCGCATCCGGGCCGCGAGCGTCGACGGCACCGTCGAGCTCGACGGCGACGACGTGTATCAGGACGGCGTCGACCTCGTCGAGCTCCGCAAGCGGGTCGGGATGGTGTTCCAGAGCCCCAACCCCTTCCCCAAGTCGATCCGCGAGAACGTCTCGTACGGCCCGCGGAAGCACGGCGACATCGAGACGGGCCTCCTCGCCCGGCTGACCGGGCGCGCGGAGCCCGATCGCGAGGAGGACCTCGTCGAGCGGTCGCTCGAACGGGCCGCGCTGTGGGAGGAGGTGAGCGGCCGCCTCGACGACAACGCGCTCGGGCTGTCCGGCGGCCAGCAGCAGCGCCTCTGTATCGCCCGGTGCCTCGCCGTCGACCCGGAGGTCATCCTCATGGACGAGCCCGCCTCGGCGCTCGACCCGATCGCGACCTCGAAGATCGAGGACCTCATCGAGGACCTCGCGCAGGACTACACGGTCGTCGTCGTCACCCACAGCATGCAGCAGGCGGCCCGGGTCTCCGACCAGACCGCCGTCTTCCTGACAGGCGGCGAGCTGGTCGAGTACGACGACACGGAGAAGGTATTCGAGAACCCCGAGAGCCAGCGCGTCGAGGACTACATCAGCGGGAAGTTCGGGTGAGCGACGTGCCCCGCGAAGCGTACCGCGAGCTGCTGGACGAACTGCGGGCCGACGTCGAGTCGATGGCGAACGACGTGCTGGCGCAGCTCTCGACTGCGCTCGACGCGCTCGACGGCGACGACCGCGAGGCGGCCCGCGCGGTGATCGAGGGCGACGACGAGATCAACCGACGGTACCTCGCCCTCGAGAGCGACTGCATCGACCTGATCGCCCTCCAACAGCCCGTCGCCTCGGACCTCCGCTTCGTCGCCGCGACGTTCAAGATCCTCACCGACCTGGAGCGGGTCGGCGACCTCGCGACGAACCTCGCCCGGTACGCCCTCGCCGGCGGCTCGGAGGTCGCCGCCGAGGTGCGGATCCGACGCATCGGCGAGACGGCCCACGGTCAGCTCCGAGACGCCGTCGACGCGTACGTCGCGGCGGACGCCGAGGCGTGCCGAGCGGTCGCCGCGCGCGACGACGAGCTAGACGCGGCGTGTCAGCACGCCAGCGAGACCGTCGTGCGCGAGCTCGTCGCCGGCGAGGCCGACCCCTGGGACGTCGAGCGGTTGCTCGACGACGTGTCGCGGCTGCTGCTCACGATCCGCGATCTGGAGCGAATCGGGGACCACGCCGTCAACGTCGCCGCGCGGACGCTGTACATGGACGAGGGCGACCCGGAGCTGATCTACTGACCATGGAGACCAGAAAGCTGCAGGAGGTCGGCGGCGGCACGTTCACCGTCTCGATTCCGAAGGGGTGGGCGAAGCGCCACGGCTTCGAGGTGGGGATGGAGCTACGGCTGTACACGCACTGCGACGGCTCCATCCTCGTCCGGTCCTCGGCCGCCGACGTCGACCGCCTCGACGAGGCGACGATCGAAATCGACGCCGGCGACGACGGCGGTCCCGAGGCCGTTCGACGCGCGGTGCGGACGGCTCACGCGGTCGGCTTCGAGACCGTAACGCTGCGCCGGGCGGAGGGGTTCTCCGACGCGGAGCGCAGGGCCGCGCGGTCCGCGGTTCGGGGGTTGGTCGGGACGAACGTGTTCGGCGAGTCGGACGCGGAGATCGCGGTCAGACACCTCTTGGACACCTCGTCCGTCTCGGTCCGGCAGTCGGTCGTACAGCTTCGGTACGCGGTCGTCTCGCTCCTCCGCGACGCGACCGAGGCCCTCGCCGACGCCGCGGACGCGCGTTCGAGGATCCGCGACCGCGCCGACGAGGCGCGCCGCTCCGCGGAGATGGTCACGCGGCACTTCTCGCGGTCGCTGGTCTCGCACGCCGAACTCGACGCGCTCGGCGTCTCCCGGCCCGAGCTGTTCGCCTACTACGCGGTCGCCCGTCGCCTCGAGGCGGTCGCCGATCAGTCCGTCCGGATCGCGGGGGTCGGCGAGAAGCTGTCGGAGGCGCTCGCCGACGAGGCGGCCGCGGACGTGCGCGCCGTGAGCGACGACGTCGCGCTCGCCGTCGACGACGCGGTGACGGCCGTCCTCGACGGCGACGGAGCGGCGACCCGGCGGGCGAGAGAGCGGTGCGACGACGCCGCGGAGGGCATCGAATCGATCGAGAGACGGCTGTACGACGGCGCGGTCCCGGGACCGGCCTCCGCGGCGGTCGCGCTGTCGGACGCGCTCGCTCGCCTGGAGCGGGCGGTCGACTGCGCCCGGTCGATGGCCGAGACCGCCGCCGGGGCCGCGGTCCGCGCCGCGAACTCCGACCTCTGACCGCGCGGGCGCCGAGCGTCCTCCGAGAGGCGCGGTCAGCCGTCGACCGCGGGGCGATACTCCTCGACGACGGCCTCGACCTCGGTCCACGCGACCGGCGGCTCCATCGCGTCGAGCGCCTCGTCGAGCGCGGACAGTCGGTCCCCGAACCGAGCGGTCCACTCGGGGTCGACGCGCGCGGCGAGCCGCTCGCCGACGGCCTCGTGACGGGTCCGGACCTCCTCGAGTCGCGGCTCGACCCCCGACGGCGGGGCGGCGCCCTCGCGCTCGGCCCACGTTCGGAGGGCCGCACGCTCGGCCCGAACGTCCGCGAGCAGGAGCGACGCGACGCGGTGTCGAACCGTCGCGGCGGCCCATCTGGACGCCGCGTCGGTCCCGATTTCGGCGTCGGCGTCGCTTTCAGTGTCGGCTCCGCTTTCGGCGTCGGCCTCCCCGACTGCGAGCGAGTCGGCGGCGGCGGCGAGTTCGTCCACCGACTCCGCGAGCGCGTCGACGTCGGCGGCGAGCGCCTCGGCGCGTCGGTCCCCGTCGGCGAGCCACGCCTCGAACGAGTCGATCTCGAACTGGAGGTCGTCGGCGGCGCGCTGGACCTCGGTCGCGGCGTTGGTGACCCGTCTGATCCGTCGCGCGACCTCGTAGAGGTCGCCGTCTCCCTTCATGTCGAGCGCCTCCCGAACCGCGTCGCCGAGGCCGTCCGCGCGAGTCTCGACGGCGTCGAGGCGCGCGTCGAAGTCGTCGAGGCGCCCGGTCACGGGAGCCAGGTCCGCGACCGGAGCGGCCGCCTCCCGTGCGCCGTCCAGCTTCTCGGCCGCGAGCTCCGTCCGCGTCTCGGCGGTCGTCACCACCATCGACGCGTTCGCGACCGCGTCGTCGACGGCCGCCCGGCGGACGACCCCGTCCCGGGCGACGATCGCGAGCGTCTCGCGCGCCTCGCCGACGTCGCCCCCGTCGGCGACGGCGGCCGCCGCCCGTTCGACGGGCACGCCGTCGAGATCCCCCGGCTCGTCGTCGCGCGTCTCCGGCATCCGCGTCACCCCGCGGACGGCGTCTCCGACAGCAGTTCGTCGAACAGCGCGTCGACCCGGTCGGCGATCTCGTCGCGGATCTCGCGCACCGCCGCGAGCGGGCGACCGTGGGGGTCGTCGAGGTCCCAGTCGCGGTTCTCGCCGTTCCACGTCGCGGGGCAGACGTCGGACGCCGAGCACCCCATCGTGACGACCATGTCCGCGCCCCGGAGCTCGTCCGGCGTCACCTCCCGCGGCGTTCGGTCGCCGAGGTCGAGGTCCAGTTCGCGCATCGCCTCGACGACGACGTCGTGAACGTGATCGGCTGGGCGCGTCCCGCCGGTGACGACGTCGATCCGATCGCCCGCGTCGCGGCGGTCGCGCTCGCGCTCGGCGAACGCCGCCGCCATCTGGCTCCGCCCCGCGTTCTGGACGCAGACGAGCGCGATCCGATGGTCCGGCCGCTCGGTGTGGTGATTCACGAATCGGTATGCGAGAGGGGCTGGTATAGTCGTTTCTGGGGATCGGTACGGAGCGCTATAGAGCGCTATAGCGAGCGACGGCCGCGCGGCTCGCTCTCGATCACCTATTACACTACACGGTCTGAAAATCCATCCCCACTGTTGGCACGGAAGCCTCTTGTTCGCGTGCTAACATTTGGCAATCACGATGTCGAACGAAGAGCGCGAGACGACCGAGGACGCACCGATCGCGACGTGTACCCGGGTTCCGCCGGCCGAGCCGAACGACGAGGACCGGGAGGCGCCGATCGCGACCGACACGCGGGCGCCGTGAGGGCCACACGCGGGCGCCGTGAGGCCGACCCGTCCGCGCGCGGCGGCC
>Ga0102936_1000947_pt1 | contig 11557 bp, 10 predicted proteins | sample SalPon2_A_H2O_MG_FD_78502 | JGI IMG/M metagenome (GOLD analysis project Ga0102936, IMG submission 78502) | Salt pond water microbial communities from South San Francisco under conditions of wetland restoration - Salt Pond MetaG R2_A_H2O_MG | ecosystem: Environmental > Aquatic > Non-marine Saline...
CATAGGGTTCAGAGATTCGGTGCGGTGACGCCTTGGAAGCGTCCGCGTCCTTCCCGTGGCTCCGCCGAGCCTCGGACCTGGGACATGCGGAGATCGTGGGTTCGGAGCCCACCCCGGCCATTCTGTTTCCTCGTCGCTCGTCAACGGAGTTGCGACGCCGCGATCGCCTTCACTATCACCGGAAAGACGACGAAGAACGCGAGCACGCCCCCGAAGGTTCGAAACAGAACGAAGAGCGCGTCTCGCAAATCGAGGGCGGCGAGCCGATCGCCGGAGACGAGTATCACCACCGTCACCGAGAGGAACGTGAGCGTCCAGAGGACCGCGCCGAGCGCCTTGATCCGACCGCCGCGGAGGCCGGTGGCCGGCCCGCCGATCGGCTCGTCGTCATCCGGCCGCGGAGCGGTCATGAAAACCAGTTGACGCTCGATCGGTAAATGTCATTCTGTTTGATAGCACGTACCACGGTCGGCTGGACGGAACGCGCCGGCGTGCACCGGTCGGTCGAAACGCCTACCACGCCGCGACGAGACGGCGACGATATGCACGCGCGTGACCTGATGGTGACCGACGTGAAGACCGTCGCCCCCGACGACGACGTGGCGGACGCGTTCAAGCGATTCGCCCGGCACTCCTTCAGCGGGTTTCCGGTGGTCGACGACGAGGGGACGCTCGTCGGCGTCGTCACCGAGTCAGACCTCGTCGACCTGTTCGAACCGGACGACGAGACGCTGTGGATCCCGATCGGGCTCCCGCCCTTCGTCGACACCCTCACGTACCAGATAAAACCGCCGTGGGCCGACCTCGATTTGGGCGTCGACATGGTTCGCAACGCCGACCGCCCCATCTCCGACGTGATGAGCACGGACGTGGTGACGGTCACCCCGGAGACGGACGTCGACGCGGTGCTCGACCTGCTCGCGGGCGACGATCCGAACATCAATCGCGTTCCCGTGGTCGACGACGAGGGGACGCTCGTCGGGATCATCGCCCGACAGGACGTCGTCCGGGCGTTTCGAGACCGGCGGCTGGACTGAGGTTGAGGGAGCCAGCCCGAACGGGGCCGGACTGGCCCGAGTCGCTCCGCCCGCCGCCCGCGGGAGCGGTTCGGCCGGTACCGCGGTTCCGCGGCGTTTTTTTAGCCGCCCCGGGTAGCGGAGTGCATGGACGACGAACTCCGCGAGCGCGTCGAGGCGGCGGGCGAGACCGCCGCGCTGTATAACGCGCTCAAACACGACAGCGACCCGGACGTGGGCGCGATCATGGGGCCGCTCATGGGCGAGAACCCGGAGTTCCGCCCGCACGGCGACGAGATACCGGGGATCGTCGCCCCCGTCGTGAACCGAGTCGCCGCGATGAACGAGACGGAGCGGCGCGACCGGCTCGGAGAGCTGGCTCCCGATCGGCTCGAAGCGCTGGAGGCCGAAGACGAGGGCGACGAGCACGTCCTCCCGGACCTGCCGAACGCCGAGGACGGGGCGGTCGTGATGCGCGCGGCCCCCAACCCGAACGGCCCGTGGCACATGGGCCACGCGCGGATGCCCGCGGTCATCGGGACGTACAAACAGCGGTACGACGCGGAGTTCGTCTGTCGGTTCGACGACACCGATCCCGAGACGAAACGTCCGGACTTGGACGCGTATGACGCCATCTTAGAGGACATCGACTACCTCGGGTTCGAGGCCGACCGCGTACTGAAGGCGTCCGATCGGCTGGAGACGTACTACGACCACGCCCGCGAGTTGATCGACGCCGGCGGCGCGTACACCTGCTCGTGTTCCGGCGACGACTTCTCCGAACTGAAGAACGCGGGCGAGGCGTGCCCGCACCGCGAGAAGGACGCAGAGACCGTCCACGAGGAGTTTTCGGCGATGGTCGCGGGCGAGTACGACGCCGGCGAGATGGTCCTCCGCGTGCGGACCGACATCGAGCACAAGAACCCCGCGCTGCGCGACTGGGTCGCATTCCGGATGATCGACACGCCGCACCCGCGCGAGGAGGCAAGCGAGTACCGCTGCTGGCCCATGCTCGATTTCCAGTCGGGCGTCGACGACCACCTTACGGGCGTCACCCACATCATCCGCGGTATCGACCTTCAGGACTCGGCGAAGCGCCAGCGGTTCGTCTACGACTACTTCGGCTGGGAGTACCCCGAGGTGCTCCACTGGGGTCACGTCCAGGTCGACGAGTACGACGTGAAACTCTCCACGTCGACGATCAAAGACCTGATCGAGGCCGGCGAGTTGACGGGCTGGGACGACCCGCGCGCGCCGACGATCCGGTCGGTCCGGCGGCGCGGAATCCGCGGCGAGGCGATAGTCGACTCGATGATCGAACTCGGCCTGTCCACCTCCGATGTCGACCTCGCGATGTCATCCGTCTACGCGAACAACCGAGACGTGGTCGACGATCAGGCCGACCGCTACTTCCTCGTGCGCGACCGCGATGACGATCCGGCGGTCGAACTCGACGTGGTCGACGGCGACGCGTCCGCGCCCGCCGCCGGCCACCCGCCGCGTCACCCCGACTATCCGGACCGCGGCGACCGCGAGGTGCCGGCCGATCGAGTCGTCGTCGAGTCCTCGGATCTCCCGCCCGAAGGCGAGCGCGTCTGGCTCAAGGGGTACGGCTGCGTCCGGCACGCGGACGGTGCGCTCGTCTTCCTCGACGCCGACATCGACGTGGTCCGCGACGGCGACGTGGACGTCGTCCACTGGGCACCGGCCGGAGAGAGCCACGAGACGCTCTTACGGACGGTCGATGGCGACGTGCGAGGGTACGCCGAGCCGGCTGTCGCCGACGCCGCCGTCGACGACGTGGTCCAGTTCGAGCGCGTCGGCTTCGCTCGGATCGACTCGTTCGACCCGGCCGCGACCGACGAGGCCGACGGGCCCGACGGCTCCGAGGACCTGGTCGCGTACTACGCGCACCCGTAGGCGCGCCCGCTCGCCCCGCGCTCCGAGCACGTCGCCGACTGTCGCTCGCCCGGTCGCGCATCGGTGACGACACCGGAGCCGTCGTTCCGCGTCGCGGATTTTATACCCCCGAGCGGCGAATCACGCCCAAGATGGCCATCGACCCGAACTTCGAACAGAACCGCGAGCAGGTCGGCGAGGAAGACGGCGTCGCCGTGTGGGGGCCGGTCGAGCCGCCGGAGAAACAGGGGATTCGTGGCACCCACGTCGCGGTCGATTTCGATATCTGTCTCGCTGACGGCGCGTGTCTAGAAGACTGCCCCGTCGACGTGTTCGAGTGGGTCGACACCCCGGACCACCCCGAGTCAGAGCGGAAGGCGAACCCCGCGGACGAAGACCAGTGTATCGACTGCATGCTCTGTGTCGACGTCTGTCCGGTCGACGCGATCGACGTCGACCCGGGCCGCGAGAACCGACTCTGATCGGCCGGTTCGCGTGCTACGTTTTATGTGTCATAGAACGGCAACAGAAGCGTGACGACGCTGCCGCTGTCGTCTAGCTCTTCGAACTGGACATCTCCGTCAATTCGGGACACGATCCGTTTGACCAGCCACAGACCCATTCCGCTACTGTGGGTGACATCATCGATTTCACTGTCTCCCGTGATCACACGCCGTTCGTTTGGCGGAATACCCGGACCGTTGTCTGCAACCTCAATCTCGACAGTTGCCTCGTGTTTTATCACCGTTATCTGTACCTGTGACGATCCGTTGTCACTGTGAATAACCGCATTCTTGACGATTTCTTCAATCGCTCGTTGTACTTCCGGAATCGACAGCATCTGTAGATCTGTCGGAACCTCGACAGAAATCTTTGCATCGGGGTGTTCACCGCGAACTTCGTCAACGACGGTGTCAACGATATCTTCGAGGTTGAGGTGAGTCGGATCGGCCGGGTCTGAGAGGAGCTCGACAATTTCGCGCTCTTTGTTAGCTTGTTCGAGAATACGATCTGCAGATTCTTCAATCATCGTCGATAGCTCTGCGATTTCATCTGGTGCTTGGTCGTCAATCATCTGTGCGTAACCCAAAACGAGATTCAGTTCATTTTGGATATTGTGCCGCAACATCCGGTCAAGCGACGTGAGATGTTGTTCTCGCTCAACCTGGTCAGTCAAGTCACGCATCGTGGCAACGACCCCCTCGACGTGCCCGGTGTCATCTGTAAGCGGGTAGTATCGAATATCGAAGACTCGATCAGACCGGTGGGAGCGTGAGCGAGTCATTCGATATTGAACGGTCTCACCGTCTAACGCGCGCTCGATCTTCGGTTCGACCGTTTCGTACGTTTCCGTTCCGATGGCATCGGCGAGTGTCATCTCAGTCAACGACCCGCTATCGAGGCTGTGAAACTCACGGTATGCTTCGTTGGCAAACAGGTAGTGTCGCTCGTGATCGATCGCGGCGATCAACTCGTCAGCACCTTCAATAGCGCGTTCGTACTGCCGGAGTTGGAATTCGTCTTCTTTCCGGTCAGTGATATCCTGCTGGATAGCAACATACGCCTCGATGTCACCGTTACTGCGGGTGAGTGGTGCGATCGTCTGGTGTGCATAGTACAACTCACCTGATTTCTTTTGATCGCGGATCTCTTCTTCCCAGACGTGCCCACGCGAGATCGTCGCCCACAACCGATTGTAGTACGTAGTAGACATCTCGCCGGATTTGAGAACACGGGGGTTCTGGCCGACGATCTCGTTGCTATCGTACCCGGTAATCCGCTCAAACGCTGGATTTGCGTAGGTGATTACACTGTCAGGATCGGTGATGTAAATCGCGTGTCCGGCCGCTTCGACCGCTCGCTGAAAACGCCGTAGCATCTGTTCATACTCGACTCGCTCGGTTACGTCCTCTTGGAACCCGACGTAGTGTGTGACCTCACCTGTGTCATTGGTAATCGGTGCAATCGTCATGCGATTCCAGAACACGGTGTCGTCAGCACGGTAGTTCCGCAGTTCGACGGCCACGGATTCCTCGGCGTCGGCGGCGTCGCGTATCTCAGCTATCTTGCCGGGATTCGTGTTTTCACCTTGGAGAAACTGAAATCCTTGACCAAGTATGTCGTCTTCTTCGTACCCGGTTAACTCGTGGAACTTGTCGTTCGCGTAGATGACTGGGGTATTCGACTGTGTGGCGTCGGCAATCGTGATGCCGATGGGCGCTTCGTCAATGACTTGATTCGTGAGACGCAGTTCGTTCGCTTGGTCCTCCTGTTCGCTAACGTCACGGAGGATGAGCACGACTGCCGGCGTCTCAGTCCACGTGACTCGGGTTGCAGTTATCTCGACCGGGACGCGCGTTCCCTCAGCAGTTATCAGCTTCCCGTCCCGGTGATCGAGCGTCTCGGATCCCGACTGAACCGCAGCGAGTAGGTCATCGATAGGCGTCGTGGCATCTGCAACAAGAAAGTCTGAGACAGAGCCGGTCGATGTCTCGTCCTGCGCGTCGTGGTGAACATAGGACATCCCCGTCTCGTTGAGATACGCTACTGTCCCGTCTCGGACAACTGCAATAATATCGTTTGCGGCGTTGAGGAGTGTTTTCGCTCTCTCTTCTGTATTGACAATGCCGCTCTGGTCGCGGTAGTATCGAACTGCGTTTCGGATCAGTGCTGCGAGCTGCTCCCATTGGTTCTTGTGACGCTCTTTGATTAGATAGTCGGTGACACCCGCAGAGATAGCGCGACTGGCCACCATTTCGCTTCCCTCAGTCGTGAACAGAATAAACGGAAGTGTCGGGGTCTGCGCACGAACAGCTTCGAGAAACGCGATCCCGTTCGTGTCCGGCAGGTCGTGATCGCTGACGATGCACTCGATCTGTGTTTGTCTCTCCAAAATATCGATTGCCTCCTCGACCGACGTCGCAGAGACAACCTGGATGTCATCGTGCTCTGGAAGTGCAGTCGCACAGGCGGCAGCGAACTCGTCGTCAGCCGTGACTGTGAGTATTTTTGTCATTTATGTGCTGATCTATTATGACTTTCCGCAGACGTTCTCTCAGTCAAACTATCACCGCTTCGTGTCCCTCGCTCGTAAGCGTATTGATCATCGACTCCCGCGATGGATACTATCAAATGTGGTATGTTTTTTGGTCTCTGTCAGAACTTCCAAAAGTCACCGCAAATCGCGGCGCAAGCAGCCACACCCCACCGAGTCGTCGAGATCTCGCCCCACGCGAGATTCGACATTGACTTGTCGAAACTCGGTCAGCTGGCCAAGACACGCTACGCACTATTTTTAAGTCTAAATGGACCCCAGATTGGATATGCTCCGGCTCGCGATGACGACCGACGCCGAGACGTTTGAGCGCGTGCGCGAGCCACTCGCTGATCACGATATTGTAGTCGAGCACGTACAGGCGAAAGAGCGTGCGCTGTCGGTGTGTGAAAACGATGCACACGACGGCGGTATCGAGCGCGGCGAGTTCGACGGCTTCGACGCCGGCTTCGTTTATCCCTCCCGCCTCATGGAGGGTGCCGTCGTCGATCACCGGCTCGGGGTCTCGTGGGTGAACGGCCGCGACGCGGTGGTGACTTCGCGCAACAAGGCCGGCGTGCTCGCCGCGCTCGACGACGCCGGGATTCCCACTCCGCGGACGACGCTGGTATCGAACCCGATCGACGAGTCGGTCGTCGAGGCGGCGGCCGCGTCGTTCTCGTACCCCGTCGTGGTCAAGCCGAACTCGGCGACCCGCGGCGTCGGCGTCGCGGTCGCCAATGACCTCGATTCTCTCCTCGGCGTCGTCGACTACCTGAACCTCGTGCACGACTACCGCGCGACCGGCGACAAGTCGTACCTCCTCCAGGAGTTCCTCCCGGACGCCGCCGACTACCGAGCGATGGTCGTCGACGGCGAGTACGTCGGTGGCGTGCGACGCAGGCTCTCTCCCGAGGCGATCGAAGCGGGCCGCTGGAAGCACAACGTCCACCGCGGCGCGGAGGCGGTTGGCGTCGACCTCGGCGACGAGGCCCGCGATCTCGCCGAGCGCGCGGCTGCGGTCCTCGACATCGACTACCTCGGCGTCGACCTGCTGGAGACGGACGGCCGGCTCGTGGTCAACGAGACGAACGCGCGCCCCACCGTCGACGCGGCGACGAAGTACGAACCGGGCTTTTACGACCGGCTCGCGGCGCTGATACGGCGGACGGCGAGAAGCGACGACGGGTAACGCCGGCCGCGGAGCGGTGACCGGCTACGAGAGGTCGATCGACGCGGAGTCGTCGTCGCGGTCGAACTCGACTTCCAGGACGCCGTTGTTGAACGTCGCCTCGGCGGACCGCTCGTCGACCGGGACGGGGAGATCGACCGTCTCGTCGTACTCCCGCCGGTCGGAGACCGCGGAGATGGTGAGCGCTTCGCCGTCGCACTGCAGGGAGAGCTCGTCTTTCGAGACCGCCGGGAGGTCGGCGATGAGTCGGACCCCGTCGTCGGTCGTGTACGCGTCCACGTGGGTCTCGGAGCCGAACCCGGCGTCGTCGGGGCCGGCTCCAGCGCCGGCGCTGGCGTTGGCCATCTCGTTCATCATCCGTTCGATCTCCTCGAAGAAATCGCCGAACGGATCGTCACGGTCGTCTCTGTCCATATCTCACGTGAAGCGGGTAATCCCGATAAGCCTTCTGTCGGTCGCCGTATTGACCCGGTTCGGTACAGCGCGGTCGGCGGTGGTCGATACCGTTCGTAACAAATACGAACGTCTGTGACGGATACAGCCCGACTGAGTCGGTTTTAAGTGCCTGCGCGTGGCCTATTTCGAATATGAGTAAATCGTATCTCGCTGCGGGCGACGACGTGAGCGATGACGAGGTCGTTCGCGTGGGGCTCAACGGATTCGGACGAATCGGCCGAAACGTGTTTCGCGCGGTCACGGAGAGCCCGCGGATCGAACTTGTGGGCATCAACGACGTCATGGACTTCGACGACATGGCGTACCTCGCGAAGTACGACACCGTCATGGGCCGGCTCGACGGCGTCGAGCGCGACGGCGACGCGCTGACGCTCGGCGGCACCTCGGTCGACCTGTACAACGTGCAAGACCCCGCCGACCTCCCGTGGGACGACCTCGACGTCGACGTCGCCTTAGAGTGTACGGGCGTCTTCCGCACTCGCGACGACGCGAGCGCGCACTTGGAGGGCGGCGCGGACACCGTCATCATCTCCGCGCCGCCGAAGGGTGAGGATCCGGTCAAACAGCTCGTCTACGGCGTCAACCACGACGAGTACGACGGCGACGACGTGATCTCGAACGCCTCCTGTACGACGAACTCCATCACCCCGGTCGCGAAGGTTCTCGACGCGGAGTTCGGCATCGACGCCGGGACGCTCACCACCGTCCACGCGTACACCGGCTCCCAGAGCCTGATCGACGGCCCGAAGGCGAAGACCCGCCGCGGCCGCGCCGCGGCCGAAAACATCGTCCCGACTTCGACCGGTGCCGCGGGTGCCGCCCAACAGGTCCTCCCGCAACTGGAGGGCAAAATCGACGGGATGGCGATGCGCGTGCCCGTCCCGACCGGCTCCATCACCGAGTTCGTCGTCACCCTCGACGAGACCGCCACCGCGGAGGAGATCAACGCCGCCTTCCGCGACGCCGCCGATTCGGGACCGCTCGCAGGCGTCTTGGGCTACACCGACGACGAGGTCGTCTCCTCGGATATCGCCGGGCTTCCGTTCTCCAGTTACGTCGACCTCCAGTCGACGAACGTGATCGCCGGCGGGAAGCTCCTGAAGATCCTGACGTGGTACGACAACGAGTACGGCTTCTCGAACCGAATGCTCGACATGGCCGCGTACGTCCACGACGAGGCGTGAGCCGTCGACGCACGCGCTGTCCGCCGATCGACTTCGTCCCGCCGCAGCACCGCCTATCGACCGCCCGGTAACCCACCACTAAGTAGCTCACCGTCCATCGCTCACTCATGTCTACGTTCGCCACCATCGACGACCTGCCAGCCGACTCGCGCGTCCTCGTTCGACTCGATCTGAACTCGCCGATCGAGGACGGGAAACCGCAGGACAACCGCCGCTTCGAGCGCCACGCCGAGACCGTTCGCGAACTCGCCGACGCGGGCCACCGCGTCGTCTGTCTGGCCCACCAGGGCCGTCCCGGCCGCGACGACTTCACCACTCTCGCGGGCCACGCCGACATCCTCGCCGACCACGTCGGGCTCCCGGTCGGCTTCGTCGACGACACCTACGGCGAGGAGGCGCTGGCGGCGATCGACGCGCTCGACGCCGGCGAGATACTCCTCGTCGAGAACACGCGGATGTGCGACGACGAGCTGCCGGAGGAGTCGCCCGAAGAGAAGGCCGAAACCGAGTTCGTTCGGACGCTCGCGGGTCACGTCGACGCGTACGTCAACGACGCCTACTCGGCTGCACACCGCAAGCACGCCTCGCTCGTCGGGTTCCCGCTCGTGCTCCCGTCGTACGCCGGCCGCGTGATGGAGACGGAGTACGAGGCCAACACCGCCATCGCGACCCGCGAGTTCGACGGCCCCGTCACGATGGTCGTCGGGGGGACCAAAGCGACCGATGTCATCGGCGTGATGGACGCCTTGGACGACCGGGTCGACCGATTCCTGCTCGGCGGCGTCGCCGGCGAGCTGTTCTTGCGCGCCGCGGGCCACCCGGTCGGCCACGACCTAGAGTGGATGGACCTGTTCGACGAACAGTGGGAGCGGAACCGCGAGCTGATCGAGTCGGTTCTCGACGAGCGAGGCGACGCGATCCGCCTCGCGACCGACCTCGCGTACGAGGGAGAAGACGGCGGCCGCGCCGAGATCGCCGTCGCCGACATCGACGAGAAGCGTGACGCGTACCTCGATGTCGGCTCGGCGACGGTCGCCGACTACGAGCCGCCGATCCGCGAGTCCGACGCCGTCTTCGTGAAGGGAGCGCTCGGCGTCTTCGAAGACGAGCGGTTCGCGGACGGCACCGTCGGCGTCCTCGACGCGATCGCCGAGACCGACTGCTTTTCCGTCGTCGGCGGCGGTGACACCTCTCGGGCCATCGAGATGTACGGGCTCGACGAGGACGACTTCTCGCACGTCTCCATCGCGGGCGGTGCGTACATCCGCGCGCTCACCGGCGAGCCGCTCCCGGCGGTCGAGGTGCTGGAGGCGGCGGCGAATCGGTAGGAAGAGGAGCCGAGGCGGGAGTCGACAGTACCGCGGCACTCGACGCGCGCGACGGCCTACTCCTCGTTGAGGTCGAGGTCGAACTGCTCGTTCTCGGAGACCGCGTTCAAGACGACGCTCGTGTTCGACTCACGGATATCGGCGTCCGTGAGGATCGCCTTGATCTGGTCGTTCATCCCATCGGTGTCGGTGAACTTTCCGATCGCGATCACGTCGTAGTCGCCCGTGACCTCGTAGACGCTCACCATCTGCTTCTCTTTGCGGAGCTTCTCCGTTACGTCGGGAAGCGCGCTCCCCTCTACCTTGAGTTGGAGCACCGCCGTCACGTCGTAGCCGAGCTTGTCGTAATCGACGATCGGTGTGTAGCCGCGGATCACGCCCTCGTCTTCGAGGTCGCGCAGGTGATTCGAGACGGTCGTGACCGAGACATCGAGCTCGTCGCCGAGGCTTCTGAGGCTCGCGCGGCCGTTGCTGAGAAGGGAGTTGACGAGTTTCGCGTCGAGGTTTTCGTACGTCATCACACCTAACCACGTGTTCAGGGGTTTATAATTTTACGAACGTCCAGCATTTTTGCGCGACTGGCGGTTCATGCGCCAAGCGATAAGGCCTTTATACTGGCAGATAACGAATGAAACGTCCAGAACATGACGGACGAACACGCGAAAACAGACGGCGGTCTAACGGCGAAAGAACAGGCGGTACTCGACGAGATCGAAGAGAAGAACGTCGACTTCCTCCGGCTCCAGTTCACCGACATCCTCGGGGTCGTGAAGAACGTCTCCGTGCCTGCTCACCAGGCCGAGAAGGCGTTCACCGAAGGGATCTACTTCGACGGCTCCTCCATCGAGGGGTTCGTGCGCATCCAGGAATCCGATATGCGGCTCGTCCCCGACCCCGACACGTTCGCGGTGCTCCCGTGGCGCAGCGACGGTGACGGCGACAGTGGGGCCGCGCGGCTCATCTGTGACATCGTGACGACGGAGGGGGAACCGTTCGTCGGCGGCCCGCGTCAGGTGCTCAAGAGCGTCCTCGAGAAGGCGGACGACATGGGCTACTCCGTCTCCATCGGGCCGGAGCCCGAGTTCTTCCTGTTCGAGAAGGACGACGACGGCAACGCGACGACCATCCCGCACGACAACGGCGGTTACTTCGATCTGGCTCCCAAGGACCTCGCGAGCGACGTCCGCAAGGAGATCATCTTCACGCTCGAAGAGATGGGCTTCGAGATCGAAGCCTCCCACCACGAGGTCGCCGAGGGCCAACACGAGATCAACTTCAAGTACGACGACGCGCTCACGACGGCGGACAACATCGCGACGTTCCGCGCCGTCGTCCGCGCGGTCGCAGAGCAGCACGACCTGCACGCGACGTTCATGCCCAAGCCGATAGCGGAGATCAACGGCTCGGGGATGCACAGCCACATCTCGCTTTTCGACGAGGACGGCAAC
>Ga0102936_1000949_pt1 | contig 11532 bp, 6 predicted proteins | sample SalPon2_A_H2O_MG_FD_78502 | JGI IMG/M metagenome (GOLD analysis project Ga0102936, IMG submission 78502) | Salt pond water microbial communities from South San Francisco under conditions of wetland restoration - Salt Pond MetaG R2_A_H2O_MG | ecosystem: Environmental > Aquatic > Non-marine Saline...
AATCAATAGTTTCTAATCGAGTTTCTGGGAACCCAAACAGCGGGAGATCTCGCTCTTTGACGCCCTCGTAGAGATCACTAGAGTCAGCGGTGGTCCACTCCGGCCAGGCCTCCTCGAGGGCGCGTTCGAAGACTACGACAACTAATTGTTCGTCGTCGGGATAGTCGGGGTTTGACTCGGCTGTCGTGTAGGTTTCCCCACCGGCCTCGTATGTCCAGTCAGCCGTCGTCATGTCGTCTAGTCGCCAGACGACGACAGCATCATTTGGATTGCTCTCATCGCTATCGACAACCCGGGTTCCCTCGTTCATTACCGTTGCTTTCGGGGCCCCCTATTTTGCTGTTCCGGCGAAGAGTACTGTGATGAGTTTTGATATTACTGCTCTCTTGAATAGCGGTGATTTAGTAGGTAACTCATCCGGCATTGACGGCGAGGCGGTGTTCGTGTACGGCTTCGCCGATTTCCTCGCCGACGCCGAGGCGGCGATCGCGGAGGCGGGGGGTGACCCCGACGGGGCGAAATCCGAGAACTTCGGGTGAACTCCCCACGGTTTCGTTTCCGGAGAGGGCCCGCTGGATGCATTGCTGTCCGATCGTCGAACCCAGCAGAGTATTGACCGGCGCGCCGTCATACCGGTCGGCATACTCCTCGCCACACTCGGCGCGAAAAATACAGCGTCCCTCGGCTCAGTCGTCGCCGGGCGTGACCGATTGGCTCTCGCCCGTCTTGTCGAGGACCCCGGCGCTGTTGGCGACGGGTGCGATGCTTGGCTGGAACACCCACGCCCCGAGCAGGACGATCGGGATCATCGACGCCGCGACGATCGAGTACCCCAGATGGAGGCTGCTGAGCCACGGTGCGGCGTAGACCAGCGGGTAAACGATACCACCGACGGTTCCGACCCCGCCGACAATGCCGGCGACCGCACCGGAACTGTCGGGGAACATCGCCGGGACTTGAGCGAAGATCGCCCCTTCGGCCCACGCACAGCCGGCACCGACGAGGAAGCCGACGACAACCGCGTTCATCACGACACCCGAGAGACCGGCCAGCGTCATACCGAACATCATCAGCACGATGAAACATAAGCCGAGAAACGTCCACTGCTCGCGGTATTGACCCCTAAAGAACGGAAGAATATCCGTCTCGTTGCGGGCCAACAGGTCGCTGATGTAACCGCCGAACGGCCTCAAAAGGCCGGCCGCGATGGAAAACGTCGCCGCGAACGTACTCGCCAGCACGAGGTTCTGCGTGTTGAAACCTTCACGATAGTAGGTGGCAAGCCAGCCGTTCATCGACAGTTCCAGCCCGAACGACATGATGTACGCGGCCGCGAGTACCACTGTCCCGTACCGCGTGGCCGTGTACACCCAGCCCTTGAACGTCGCGTTTTCCTTCGTGGCTTGGCGTTTCTCATCGCTCTTTGCGGCCTCGCCGAACACGTAGTACACGCCGGCGAGGAGGATCGATACGATCCCAGTATAAAAGAAGGCTGCCCGCCAGTTAGTCTCGAACAGCGGCCCGCTCCAGCCGGTGCCAAAGACGCGCGGGAGAATGAGCGCGCCGCCGGCAGCACCGGCGTTTCCGATCCCCGCGTAGACGCCTTCGGCGAGGCCAAGGTTCGCCTCCTCGAACCACTCGGCGACGTGCTGGATGCCGATTACGAATGTGATGCCGGCAGTCGCGACGATCAGCCGGGAAACGAAGAACAGCGAGTACTGCTGTATGAACGCGCTCGCAATCGAGAACACGCCGACGTACGCCAAAACGATGGAGAAGATCACGGGCGCGCCAAACTTGTCAGAGAGCCAGCCGGTGAGAATGCGGCCAAAGGGAGCCATCCAGATCGCCGAACTCGCCAGCACGCCGATCTCCGCCGTCGAGAGACCGAACTCCTCGGCCATCCCGCCGGTAAACGGCGCGAACGAGAACCAGATCAGGAACGAGAAATTGAACCCGACGGTGGCCAACACCAGCGTCCGGTATTTCGTCATCTCGATCGGGCTCCTCATGCGCCGACACCTCCAGCGATTGGGCGATCATCGGCGGGCGCGACGGCAGCAGTTGCGACGGCCGCGACCGATGACGGGCGGTTCCCGTCTGTCAAGTGGCGGCGACGATTCGGTTGAGAGGTCCGTGTTTTTCGCGTTTCGAATCTTGCAATCATGTACTCTAACGCGTTTATACATAGTGTATGCATTACTAATAATACAATCGATCAACAAATCGGTGTTTAGGGACCAAATGTATTTACTTTCGTCGTTTTGCATCTCTGACGGGATACATTTCACCGTTGCGAGCGAGAATTAAAACACGTCCCGTATTTCGCCCGGAGTATCGAAGATATGGGTCGGATTCCGGCTTTGAGGGGTGTCGTCTCACAGACCTCGGTATCGCGGAGGCTACCGTCCGATCCTGGGTACTATTCAGGTTGACAGTCGCAAACCGGGGTCGGGCCGCCTGGCACAGTTCGGGACCGGCGGTCACACCGTTGCGGGGTCGGTCGTGTCGTTGCGAAATAAACAATCGTTTTGATACGATGGCCGTCAGGAACGAGGTGGTAAAAGTGTCTGGCCCACCGACTCACCGCTCGTCTCGTCGATATCACCGGACGGCGCACACAGGGTGACCGCACACTGCTTGAGGTTCGGTTCCGCTGAGTCCGGATCGGTAGCCGACAGCGTCAGTTCGTTGACGGCCGCGTTATGGATCGGCAGCCAGACCACCCCGGGCGGAACTCCATCCGTTGGTTCGACCGCAGCGACGACGCTGGATCGGCGAGACGTGACGACGGTCCGGCCGCGATCAAGCGCCGAGAGGTGCTCCCCGATGGTCTTCGGGTGGATCCGCGCCGTGGGCGGTCCCGGCTCGTCGTCGTCGCGAGTCCTGACCCCGGTATTGTAGGTGTCCGATCGTCTACCGGTCGTCAGCGTGAGAGAATACGTCTCGTCGATCGGCTCGGGAACGCTACAGTGGGTCGCGTTTGAGAAGTGGGCCCGCCCCGAGTCGGTCTCGAACGACCACGCTCCGTCGTCGTGGTAGCGATAGCCCGCTTCCGCGCTCTCGGTCGGCGCGGGCCACCGAACGGCCAACGCTGCGTCCAGTCGGTCGTAGGTGATGCCGGAAAGGTCCGCCGTCGTGTCGGCGGTCAATCCGCGGATCTCGTCGAACAGCGCCTCGGGATCCACCGGAACGGACCCGAACAGCCCCGGGTCGATCCGGTTGGCGACCGCTGCGATGATATCCACGTCCTGCCACACCGCTTCGGGCGGGTCGGCCGCCGGAGCGACCCGCGAGACCCGCCGTTCCATGTTCATCACCGTGCCGTCCGATTCGCCCCACGTCGCCGCCGGCAACACCACATCGGCGCACGAGAGCGTGTCCGAACGGAACGCGTCCTGGGCGATGACGAACGTGTTGTTCAGGGCGTTCTCGACGTAGCCGGCGTCGGGCATCCCCGCGACGGGGTTTGTCGCCACCGTCCAACAGACATCGACGTTGCCGCGGGCGAGTTCGTCGACGATTCGGACGAAGCCGGGGCCGGACGAGTCGGGAAGCCGACCGAGCGGCACGTCCCAGGCGTTCGCCACCGCCTTTTGATGCGCTGTCGAGGTGAAGTCGCGGTAGCCAGGCCAGGTGCCTGTCGAGGCACACACCCGGTTACCCATCGAGTTGGCCTGTCCGGTCAACGAGAAGGGGCCGCTGCCGGGGCCGAGATTGCCGGTGACCAAGCAGAGATCGATGAGCGATCGCGCTGTCCCGGTCCCCTGGACGCTCTGGTTGACGCCCATCCCCCAGTAGACGATCGTCCGATCGCCGAACGTCTCGGCCAACTCGGCGATCGCCCCGCTCGACACGTCGGCGACATCCGCCGCGACCTCAATATCCGGTAGTGACTCCCGCATCCGCTCGAATCCTTCCGTGTGGTCCTCGACGAACGATCGGTCGACGCCACCGGACTCGACGGCGTGGGCGAGCGTCGCCCGAGCGAGCGCGAGATCGGTGCCGGGTTCGGGCCGGACGTGCACGTCGGCGTCCGCTGCCGTCTTGGTCTTCACCGGATCCACGACGACCAACCGGCCGTCCCCCTGTTCCACGCTCTCGACAAGCCACTCGTACAGCACCGGATGGGCGACGGCGGGGTTGGCCCCCCAGACGACGTGGGTGTCGGCCTCGGGGATATCGCCGTATGTAGGCGGGGGGCCATCGGCCCCGAACGCTTGACGGTAGGCCGTGACGGCGGAGGCCATACACAGTCTCGTGTTCGAGTCGTAGTAGGGTGTCCCGAAGCCGCCGCGGGCGAGTTTGCCCAACGCGTATGCCGCCTCGTTGGTCTGTTGACCGCTCCCCAACACGGCGACGTTGTCGCTGCCGGCTCTGAGCGCCTCGATCAGCCGCATCGTCACGACCCCAAGCGCCGTGTCCCAGTCCGTCGGCCGCAGTTCGCCGCCGCGTCTGAGTAGTGGCTCGGTCAGGCGCTCGCCAACCGGATCGACCGTTTCGCGGACGCCGCGGGTACACGTCGAACCGCCGTTCGTCGGATGCGCTTCGTCACCGTCGACCTTCGAGGCGCCGCGTCCGACATCGGCGCTTTGCTGTGAGAACCCGCACCCGACTGCACACCGCATACAGGTGCTCGAGATTCGATCAGTCATTACGCTCTCGACCGAGTAGCCGCTCGGTCATATCTATCGGCTGAGACTGTTTGATCGTACATCTCATTCTGAAAATGTATCGGATGTTTTCGGTTCGAGCGTAATAACCGTTATTCATTATTATCGATCGTCCTCGATTCCGCCGTTCGCCACGTTCCGACAGGGGGTCGGTTTCGTCGCCGACCGCCGCGTCCAGGCGGTCATCAGTCGTCGTCCGCCGAGGTGCCGTCGCCGCCGGGGCGATTGATTCCGCGTTCGGCAAGCGGGTTCGACTGCCGTTGTGGACGAACGTCGACCGCACACTGTTTGAAATTCGGCTCGTCGGACTCGGGATCGACGGTCGGTAGCGTGAGCGCGTTGACCGCCGGGTGGTGAATCGGAAGCCAGAGCACTCCTGTCGGAACGCCGGTGTCGGGCTGGACCGCCGCCGCGACAGTCGCACGACGGGAGGCGATCACCGTTCGCCCGTGGTCGATGGCATCGGCGTGCTCGGTGGTTGTCTCGGGATTGATTCGGGCGGCTGGGACGGTGTCCGACCCATCTCCGCGGGTTCGGACGCCGGTGTTATACGCGTCGGACTCCCGCCCGGTCGTCAGCGTGAGGGGGTACTCATCGTCGGTCGGTTCGGCGAGGCCGCCGTGGGTTGCCGTCGAGAACCGCGCCCGACCGGACGGCGTCGGGAACGCCCACGCTCCGTCGTCCGCGTACCGATATCCCCCCTGAACGCCGGACTCGGAGGCTGGCCACCGGACGGCCAACTCCGCGTCGAGTCGGTCGTAGGAGATCCCCGAGACGTCGGCGGGCGTGCCGGCCGTCAGCCCGCGGATCTCGTCGAATACCGAGCGGGGGTCCAGCGGCGGCCCATCGAAGAGCGCGGGTGCGATCTCCGCGCCGATGGCGGCGATGATGTCGATGTCCTGTCGGATCTTCGGAGGCGTTCCGGTGGCTGCGCGGACCCGCGAGATCGTCCGTTCCATGTTGGTGACAGTGCCCTCCGACTCGCCCCATGTCGCGGCGGGCAGGACCACATCGGCCAGTTCCACGGTCTCCGTCCGAAAGGCGTCTTGGACGACGAGAAAGGCGTCCGCGAGCGTCTCCCGAACGCGGTCGGCGTCGGGCATTCCCGCGACCGGGTTGGTCGCCACCGTCCAGCAGACCTCAACCGGACCATCGGCTATCGCGTCGACGATCCCGACCGGGCCAGGCCCAGGGTCGTCGGGCAGTCGATCGGCCGGCACGCCCCAGGTGTCCGCGACCGCCTCGCGGTGGTCCGGATCGGTGAACGCACGATGGCCGGGCCAGGTGCCCTTCGACGAACAGAGGCGCGTCCCCATCGAGTTGGCCTGTCCGGTCAACGAGAAGGGGCCGCTGCCGGGTTCGAGGTTCCCGGTCGCCAAGCAGAGATCGACGAGCGCCCGCGCTGTTCCGGTCCCCTGAACGCTCTGGTTGACGCCCATCCCCCAATAGAGGAGCGTCGGGTCCGAGAACGCCGCCGCCACGCGCTCGACAGTATCGACGGAAACACCGGCGGTGTCGGCGGCCTCGGCAACCGTCGGGAGTGTCTCGACGAGCGCGTCGAACCCGGTCGTCGCCGCCGCCACGAACTGCCGGTCGATCGCGTCCGCTTCGAGCAGGGCCACGAGGATCGCCCGGGCGAGCGCGAGATCGGTACCGGGTTCGGGCCGGACATGCACGTCTGCGTCCCCAGCCGTCCCCGTCTCGACCGGGTCGACGACGATCAGTTCGCTCCCGTTTTCGCCCGCGCTCTCTGCGATCCAGCGGTACATGACGGGGTGGGCGACAGCGGGGTTAGCTCCCCAGACGATGTGGGTGTCGGCGTCGGGAATGTCGTCGTAGGTCGGCGGCGGCGCGTCGCTGCCGAAGGCCCCGTAATACGCCGTGACGGCGGATGCCATGCACAGCGTCGTGTTCGCGTCGTAGTATCGCGTTCCGAAGCCGCCGCGGGCGAGTTTGCCCAACGCGTATGCCGCCTCGTTGGTCTGTTGGCCGCTCCCCAACACGGCGACGCCGTTTCGAGTGCCGTCGAGCGCGTCGGCCATCCGCCTGCGGACGATGTCGAGCGCGGTGTCCCAACTGCTCGGGAGGAGGTCGCCGTTCTTCCGGACGAGCGGCTGCGTCAGCCACTCGCCGTCGGGATCGGCGGTCTCCCTGATGCCGCGTTGACAGGCCAACCCGCGGGTGACCGGGTGGTTCGCGTCGCCGCGCACCGAGTCGATCCCCTGCCCGATGTCGGCACCCCGCTGGAGGTGGCCACACCCGACCGCACACCGCATACACGTTGTCGGCGTCCACTCGCTCATCGGCTCCTCCGTCGATCGTCCGTGCCGCCGGACCGCGATCTCGCAACCGGCGGCGCTACGGGTCCGTCCGGGAACGCGGTCGTGGGGTCGTTCCGATAGATGTGATATCGCATCGATCGTTTCGTCTCAAATGCAAATTTGGCTATCGAACGTATAATTGTTTTGATCCACTGTATATTCTGACTAATAAAAACACATTCGAGTCTATTTTTGATATATAGTGAATGGGCGTCATGATGTGCGCACATGCCCACGCGACCGCGGACTGTCGGCGGTCGGGCAGGTGGATTACCGGACGACAACTCCGAAAGCCGGGGGGAGCGGTATCGATGGGCGGTGAACGAGGGCGGAACGGCGATAACAGCCGCCGATAGTGATCGAAGCGCGGACACCGGCGGTCGGTGGTGTACAATTATCGCGGGTGTTCGTGGCCAAACAAAATTTCTATTATAAATTCGAGAAATATACGCCGCTTCGCCACGCGAATTTCGGGTCCTTTGGTTTGGTTAGCTATTTGTTTATTTATTAAAAGACAACCTTTTAGTTAATCCATTCTAATTTATACCCGTGTTAATCAAGCAATCGACTGGATTTGCGTTATCGAATCAAACGGTATGTCGGCGGGTGGAATCCGATGGCGCATAAAAAAGAAACCTGGAAAGAGGAACTGTACGGTGACGCGGTTCGGGGGAAGATCCTTGAGTTCGCCGAGGCGGGCTGGGAGTCGATCCCCGAGGGCGAACGCGAGAAGTGGTTCTCACGGTTCAAGTTCTGGGGGATCTTCCACCAGCGATCGGGTCAAGAGGGGTACTTCATGATGCGGCTGACTAACGCCAACGGCCGGCTGAAGCCTGGGCAGTTACGCGCGATCGGCGAGGTCGCCCGCGAGTACGCTCGGGGACCGACCTCAAACCCCGAGTTCGGCGACGGCTGGATCGATTTTACCACCAGACAGTCGATCCAGTTGCACTGGATCAAACTTGAGGACGTCCCCGAAATCTGGGAGCAACTGGAGTCAGTCGGTGTGACGACGCGCTCCTCGGGTGGGGATACGATGCGGAACATCTCGGGCAGCCCGGTCGCGGGCAAGGACAAAAACGAGGTCGTCGAGACGCTCCCGCTGCTCGAACGGTTCCAGGAGGAGATCCGCGGCGACAACGCCCTCCGCAATATGCCCCGGAAATTCAATATCAGCATTTCGGGGACCCCGGAAGGAGGCGCGCAGGACTCGATCAACGATATCGGGCTCGAACCCGCCCGAAAGGAGATCGCCGACGAGGAGATAACCGGCTTCAACGTCCGTGTCGGGGGCGGTCTCGGCGGCCGTGAACCCCGCGTCGCCCGACCGCTTGACGTCTTCGTGACGCCGGAGAACGCCTACGAGGTCGTCCGTGGCTTCGTCGAACTGTACCACGACCACGGGGATCGACAGGTCCGCTCGAAGAACCGCTCGCGGTTTTTCGTCGACGAGCACGGGACGGAGTGGATCCGCGACCTGCTGGAAACGGAGTACGTCGACTTCGAACTTCGAACGGCTGGCGAGGACATTCGCGACGGGTACACCTACAACGCGGGACGGCCGAGCAAGGACGGCAAGATCGACTACACCGGCGTCCACGAACAGATGGACGGCGACCGCTACGTCGGATTGAGCGTCGCTGTCGGTCGCCTTCCGGCCGAGGAGGCCATCGAACTCGCCGACCTCGCCGAGGAGTACGGCTCCGGGGAACTCCGGCTCACGCGCCGACAGAACCCCATCATCGTCGATGTCGACGCTGACCGGGTCGAGGACCTCTTGACCGAGCCGCTGCTCGCGAAACACCGCCCCAAACCGAACCCCTTCGTTAGGGGGGCGATGGCCTGTACGGGCACCGAGTTCTGTTCGCTGGCGCTCGTCGAGACAAAGGCTCGGATGGCGACGATGCTCCGGTGGCTGCGCGACAACGTCGAGTTGCCCGCGGACGTCGACCAATTGAAGCTCCACTTCTCGGGCTGTACGGCCGATTGTGGGCACGCCAACACCGCGGACATCGGGTTACTCGGGATGCGGGCGCGCAAGGACGGCGAGATGGTCGAGGCGGTCGACATCGGTGTCGGGGGCGGTCTCGGCGAAGACCCCGCCTTCGTCGACTACGTCAGACAGCGCGTCCCCGCCGACGAGGCCCCTGGCGCGATCCGTGCCCTCGTCGAGGCGTTCGCCGAACGCCGGACCGAGGGACAGACGTTCCGCCAGTGGGCCGACGCGACCGATTCCGAGGCGCTCGCCGCGTACTGCGAACCGGCTGAGACGAGTTACGAGGACCCCTGTCTCACCGACGGAAAGCAGTCGTGGTACCCCTTTGCGGGCGAGGAGCCGGACGCCGCGGGACAGGAGGCCGCGTCGTCGGACGACTGAGCCCTGATTTGAAGACGGCTCCCGTGGACTGCCGCAAATCTTTCCCTGTTACAGCCTGTGAAACGGTACCAAAATCCAATATAACCCCAACTCTATATTAGGCCGTGGTGATGTACTAATCAAACCCACAAATACCAACCCAACTGAACCCACCCCACCCTGTCACTCGTGTCGTGTACTCTGACGCTGCCGGCTGTGGTTTTTAAACTTTAATAACGTAGAACGTCCAGTTTATTAGATCATCGTCGGCGTACTGAACCACGGTTTTGGATTGGTATATGCGGAACGCCCGACCACGACATTACCGACGCGTAGACTCATCACCCCATCGATGAGGAGTTCTTGGGCGAACCGGCGGCGCAAATTATACCTGCATACCCTCACCGCCGGTCTTGCCGTTCTAGGGTGTGGAGCAAACCAATCGAACCTCAGGACATCGGGATCGACGTCCGACCAGCCCGATCTACACTTAGTCGCCGAACGGCCCCATCCCGCCGAGGCCGCCGCCACCACCGCCGCCACCGCCGCCACCGCCACCCATCTGTTTCATCATGCGCTGCATGTCCCCTTCGCCCATCCCCTGGAACTGCTTCATCATCTGGCTCATCATCTTGTGCTGTTCGAGCAGTTCTTGGACAGTCTCCTCGTCCTTCCCGGAGCCGCGGGCGATCCGCTCAACCTGGCTCTGGCCGATCGCTCGGGGGTGTTCGAGTTCGGCCTCGGTCATCGAGTCCATGATCACCTCGAAGTCCCGGAGCCGCTCTTGGGTCATATCCATCGCGTCTTCCGGGAGCTGGTCCTTGATACCGCCGCCGAGGCCGGGGATCATATCGAGGACCTGATCGAGCGGGCCCATCCGGTTCATCGCGTTCATCTGGTTGCGCATGTCCTTCAGGGTGAACTCACCCTGCATGAGGTCCTCAGGGTCCCAGTCTTCCTCCTCTTGGGTTTCGGCCATCGCGCGCTCGACGCGCTCGGAAAGCTGTTTGAGATCGCCCATCCCGAGCAGCCGGGAGATGAACCCCGACGGCTCGAAGCGCTCGATATCCTTGACCTCCTCGCCGGTACCGAGGAAGGCGATCGAGGAGTCGGTCTGGTCGACCGCGGCGAGGGCGCCGCCACCCTTCGCCGTCCCGTCGAGCTTCGTGATGACGACGCCGTCGATGCCGACCGCGTCGTGGAAACGCTCGGCCTGATCCTTCGCCCCTTGGCCGATCGCGGCGTCGAGGACGAGCAGGTTTCGGTCGGGATCGGCGACCGACTCGATCTGTTCGAGTTCGTCGATGAGTGCTTCTTCTAAGGCGTGCCGGCCCGCCGTGTCGACGATATGGACATCGGCGTCGGCGGTCTCCTCGAGTCCCGTCCGGGCGATGTCGACGGGATCGTCGTTGTCGGGGTCGCCGTAGAACTTGACCTCCGCGCGCTCGCACATCTCTTTTGCCTGCTCGTAGGCGCCGGGACGGAACGTGTCGGTCTGAATCACGGCGGGGCGGAGCCCCTTCTTCGAGAACCACCACGCCATCTTCGCGGCCGTCGTGGTCTTGCCCGACCCTTGGAGACCGGCCAGCACGATCGTTTGCTCCTCGAGCGGGAGATCAGTCGACTCGCCGACCAACTCGACCATCTCCTCGTAGACGATCTTGAGGACGTGGTCGCGTGCGGTCGTCCCCGCGGGCGGCTCCTCCTCTAAGGCCCGCCCGCGGATCGAGTCCGAAAGCTCCATCACGAGGTCGACGTCGACGTCGGCCGACAGTAGGGATCGTTGGATCTCCTTTACGATCTCCTCGACGTCGTCCTCGCTGAGGGTCGTCTTACCCTGAAGTTTGTCGAGCGTCCCCCGGAGGGAACTGCCCAGATCGTCGAGTACCATTTGTCGGCCGTAGACGGTCCAGACTAAAGGCTTTGTTCGTCGCCGGGCGGGAGACGGCGGGTGCCGGGAGGCGAGATTCGGCGGCGGTGACCGCGCCCAGCCGGCCGCGATCGGTCGAGAGCGCCCCCGAACGGTTAGCTTTATCCGCCCGGGCTGCCTCGCGTTTGATATGGCTAGCTTCGAGGAAGCAGAAAAGCGCATTCTCGATAAGATGATCTGCATGCGCTGTAACGCCCGAAACCCGAAACGCGCCGACAGCTGCCGGAAGTGCGGCTACAAGAAGCTCCGCCC
>Ga0102936_1000950_pt1 | contig 11497 bp, 19 predicted proteins | sample SalPon2_A_H2O_MG_FD_78502 | JGI IMG/M metagenome (GOLD analysis project Ga0102936, IMG submission 78502) | Salt pond water microbial communities from South San Francisco under conditions of wetland restoration - Salt Pond MetaG R2_A_H2O_MG | ecosystem: Environmental > Aquatic > Non-marine Saline...
CCGATGACGAAGAAACTCTGCTAGAACTCTTTGTCCTGTTCAGATTTATCTCAACAATAGATAGTATAGAATCTGAAGATTTCAGTCTCGCAACTATTGAGAGCGGATCGCAGAGAATCGCTACTATGGAAAGCGAGGAGAAGGAAATAGCTGTTTACCACGACAGTTCCGCCAAGGATCTCGATATAGAGTTCAAGTTTGACCCGGCCAAGGATAGTGATGAACCTTACTCAAGGCCTGAGGAGGTAGAGTTGAAGTCCCGTGAGATTATCAGCGACTACTTCAACAAAGACACAAGAGAAGTTACAGGAAGGCCCGACGTTATCCTCGTCGAAATTATCGATAAAGATTCAGAAGACAGAGAGTACTTCATTACAGAGGTGAAGAACTCGACCAATGAAAAGACTGTCAAGAGAGGGATCAAGGAGGCCCTGGAGTACCTGGCATTCCTCAGGGATGAAGACGAATTCCTCAATAAGCCGGAGGTATTCGGTGGGGAGAAATCAGGACTTCTTGTGATTCAGGACTTTGAAGATGAGAATAAGGGAACTACATTAGATAAACAGGATGGCCCCATTAGGATTGTTCAGGCCTCTAAATTAGAAGATCAAATCGAGGATTTAATTTCCGAGAAGATTTCTCTCTAGTCTTCTATTTTCTTGTCGAGTTTCCATCCTTTGAGTGCTTCTTTGGGCCTCATGTTTATTTTGTGGTGGGTGTTGTAGAGTTGGATGGCTTTGTGGGCTTTTTCGGTGTTGAAGCCTTCTACTTTATGTTCTGCTGTGAATTTTATTACGTGTTTGAGTGTGGAGATGTCTTCGACTGTGCGGACGTGTCTGTTGCCGTGTTTGAAGACTAGTTCCACTTCTTTGTCTACTTTCTGGCTGTTCTGGGCTGATAGTCTGAGGTTTCTTTTGTCGCCGTGGTTGCTCCATTTTCCGAATATTACTGCTTCTGTATCCATTTTTTCTTGCTGTTCAAGAGTTATTGTCGGGGAAAGGTTAAATAGGCGCTAAGTTGATAGCTCTTAATTTCTATGGGTGGTTTCCGGTATGGTTGTTGAGTTTACTGGTGCTGTGGAAATACAGGTAGGATTGAGTTGGATCTCCGGAGATGAGAATTTATCTGAAATTTTGAAGCTGATATAGAATGATCTAGATTTTTGGCCTGAATAAAAAAAGAAGGAATTTACCTTACTTCTGAGAGGTAATATACTCCTGCTCCTATGAGGCCTGTAAGTAAGACGAGTAGAACCCACAGGAATTTCTCTTTTGTAGGCCTTTCGGCATCGAGTACGTGAACGATTGCCCAGGTCTGTCCAACCAGAGTTGCTATTGCTATGGCAAATAGACCAGGATCGAACATCTTCATGCCAGACATATACATTTCCATATCAATTAATTAGGTATTCCATACTTATAATGTAAATGAAAAAAGGCTTCAGTTATTTGGTGGCGGTGTATCACGATACCTCGTTTTAAACTGAAGGCCTGTTCAGTTGAAATTCTTCACGTCATTTTTGCCTTTCAGGGTTTCAGGCCCTTTTTTCAGGATTGACGGCTTCTGATACAGGAATAAGTTTTGGAAATGGTTTCTGTAAACTATTTTTTCAGCTTTCTTCCAGGCCTGAGTGAGATTTCCATTTCTCCGGTGTGAGGAAATGTGTGATTACTTTTTCAAAATCTTTCTCACCTAGCTTCCGTTCAAATGTCTTGTCATAGAAAAACTGTACGTAGTTTCTGTTCAGTTGTAGTTCGACATCCATTTCTTCTCCGTCGTATTCAAGTTTGTGTTCGCCTGGTTCTAGGTCGTTTTCGTCTGTATCCAGTGTCCTGATTATTGCATCTTTGTTCACGAAGTCATGGGTCACGTATTTTCCTTCGTATTCTGTGGTGCTTAGATCTTCCTGTCTCCAGCTGTAATCTCGCAACATACTACATTAATGGGGTTTTTAATCTTATATTCTGTTTTTGGGAATACACTGACACGCTGATATCTGATATATAAGAGATCATCGCCAGTATAATCTCTTTCAGACGTCTGTAGAAGGCCGGGATAGAACCATTTTATTGCATTGAATAGGTTCAGCCATCCTCTGGAATCATGTTTAGAGTACCGCATTCAGGACACTCCGCGGTCTCAGGATTGCTTTTTGACCCGCTGTACCAGTAAAGATTCCCACAACTTCTACATTCTATCTCCAGAGATGTATCTGTCATAGAAATCTGAAGTGTCTTCCTAGAAATAAAGGGTTTGCGGGAGACAGGATTTATTATCGCTGTATTCGGCCTCCTTGTCTCCGAGACCATCTAACAGCGCTCTTTTGCCTTAACTGTTGAATACTCTGGGCAATCTATAAGCGAAAGCAAAAACCGGGAAATATGGACAACTGGACGCCAAGACAAGAATATGTAACTGTAAACAGGTTCTACAGTTTCTTGGTATATTCAACCTTCTTTTCTTCAAAATCATTCCTCTCATAGAACCGTCTTGCTTCCTCGTTTCCGCATTCAGAAGAAACCTTGAGGTATTCGCAGTCATGCCGTTCAGCATATACCTCCGCCTTTTCAATAATATCTGTTCCGTATCCCTGACTTCTTTAGCCTTCCTTCATAAATAGATCGACTATAGTTGCATAGTTTTCGTGGGTTCTGGAAGGGTGTTCGCCCTCCTGTAAAACCATATAACCTACAGTTTCTTCTTCTGTTTTCATTAGGAAGATTGTCGTATCTTTGTCTTCAATGAGTTTGGAGAAACCTTCTCTGGAATCCTGCTTCGCAGTATCCTTCGACACATTAAGCTCTGGTTACTCTTCCATACCTTCTGCTAAACTGTACCAGAGCTTGGACAGAATCTCAATATCGTCTCTATATGCTTCTCCAATTTTCATTTTCCTAACTACTACTCGTAATATTCACTTTCCAATATTCCCATCCATGTGACATTTTTCCATTCTCCGTCTACGTACTTGTAATCTCTTTCTGTGCCTTCTTCTTGGAATCCTGCTTTCTCCATTACCCGTCTTGAGGCAGGGTTGTGTTCCAGGTGTCCTCCTCTTACTTTATGTAGATTCAAGGTTTCAAAGGCGTATGTTACTATCATTTGGACTGTTTTTGTACCGATTCCCTTGTTGTGGAAGTCTGGGTGAATAGAGATTCCAAATTCCCCTCTTCCATAGTCGTTTTTGATTCCGTGAAGTGAAATCGTTCCTGCGTTCTCACTTTGGTATTCTATAAGGAAGTATGCTGCTCCTTCTTCCTCGCTTATTTCCTCTACATAGTTTTCTTCTTGCTTTAGGTTGGCTGGTTTTGGAGGTCTGCCTATTGTATTCCGCACTTCAGGGTGCTGAACAAGGTCTCGAAGGAATTTTGAGTCTTCTTTTTCTATTGGTCGTAGGACTACATCGTCCCATTCCATAAACTTACTTTTGGTTTCTGTCACTGCCATTCACCTTCTAAAACTCCGTAGTAGACGACATCTTTGTATCCGCCCTGTGTAAAGGTGTGGTCTTTGAATACTCCTTCTTTGTCGAATCCAAGTTTTTCCCAGACACTTTGTGACGCCTTGTTGCCTTGGTAGGCTCTTGCGTATACTTTGTGGTAGTTTAGCTGGTTGAAGGCGTATTCTGTGATTAGGCGGGACGCTTCTGTTCCATAGCCGTTTCCGTGGTGGTCGGGATGTATCCAGATACCGATTTCTGCCAGTTTTTCTGCGTTATCGCCTTTAGGCATTAGACTGATTATACCCAGTTTTTCCTTATTTCTGGATATCATCAAGTGTACTGTGTCTTTTCCACAGACTTGTTCTTCAAAGAAATCTTCTTCGTTCTCAAGGTTTTGAGGTCTTCTGTTACCCATATATACACGGACTTCGGGGTGATTTACCCCGTCTCGGAGAAATTCTATATCTTCCTCTTCGATTGTCCTCAAGTTGATTTTTTCGCCTTCAAGGAATACAGTTCCAGCCATATAAGAGGGTTTTCTTGCAGGCTGTTATAATTTTAAGGCAATTGCTTCTAAATCACTAAAAGATTTAAGAAACTCATCACATTTGTTATAGTTATGTCTGGTGACTACGTTCCTCGGCAGTAGAATATTTGAGAGTTCTTTTAGTCGCCAGAATACCGAATTTTCCGTGATTTCTATGAACAGAGTTTCAATTACAGGTGGATACGTTCCGCAACTTTCTCGTTCGAGAAAGATTGCTTGAGCACGTCATCTCTGTAGAGAAGAGTGCGTTCCACCACGACAACATATCTAACCAACACTCAAAATCCACTTACAACAATTCTTTCTCAACTTCTGGTGAATGCTGGTGAGACGCAGTAATCTCTTCGTAACCAGCTCCAAAGAGACAGAGGCCGATACGCACTGTAAAAGTGCTGAACTTGCGGTACAAGCAGGTCTAGTCCACAACTACGGCTCTGGAACCTTCGGATTCTCAAATCTCGGTCAGAAAGTACTGGACAACATAGAATCAGTGATCAGGGATGAGATGGACGAAATCGGGCAAGAAGTCAAGATGAACATCCTTCAGACCAGCGAATTATGGAAGAAGTCTGGTCGTTGGAAGAATTTTGAAGGAGAAGAGTTCTTTAACTTCACAAACAGAGATGACAAAGACTTCACAATCGCCGCTACACACGAAGAAGCATCCGTAGAACTCACAAGAAAGTACATCAGGAGCTACAGGGATCTCGACCTGACAGTCTATCAGATTGGAAGGAAGGTTTACGGGAGAAATACCGTGAGTTCCTTAAAGCCTACCGAACTATCTTTGACAAGTTAGGTCTTGAGTATTCTGTAGTTGCCGCTGATAACGGTTCTATGGGAGGTAGTCGAAGTCACGAATTTATGGCTGAAGCAGAGATAGGAAGCGACACCTACCTCAAGTGCGACAACTGTGAGTTCGGCACCAAGAACCTTGATACAGAGAACTGTTCCAACTGTGGTTCTGAACTTCGTGAAGTGAACGGTATAGAGATCGGTCACTGCTTCAAGCTCGGCACAAGATACAGTGAGGCTATGGGTCTAACCTTCGACACTGAAGAAGGAGGTACAGAGGAAGTGATTATGGCCAGCTACGGTATCGGAGTCTCAAGACTGATCTCTGCCATTATTGAGCAGAACCACGATCAGAACGGGATCACTTGGAACGAAGAAGTCTCCGCCTTCACAGTTTCAGTAATTGCTGCAAGACACGAAGACGAAGTAAAGGAGAAGGCGGAGGAAATCTATCAAGAACTACAGAAGCAGGAAGCAGAGGTTCTGCTTTACGATGGTCAACGATCTACAGGCGAACAGTTCAAGGATTCAGACCTTCTCGGAGTAAACCGCAAAGTTATCGTGGGCAGTAACTTCCTTGAGAACAAAAAGATTGAGATAGAGTCCAGAAGCGGAGAAAAGAAGGAAGTTGAAGCAGGAGAAGTGGTGGAAGAAATGGCCTAAAAACTTCTTTCTCCTAATTTTTTGGCGGGATCGAAAACTCTCCAGTTTTCTTGATCCACACAAAATCTTCGATTTCGGCGGGATAGTGTAGCGGTATCATCGCACGCTTGGGACGTGCGGACGGCGGTTCAAATCCGCCTCCTGCCACTAAATGCTTTCTTCTAACTCCTCTTCAATTTCGCTAATATGTGATTCGTACCCTTGAGCTTCTTCTACTGTCATCTGGTCGTGCTCTATGAAACCTTTCAGTATATCGATCAGGGTCTCTAACCTATACAGAGGCTCATTCTGGTTAAAGGATTCGTCAAGTTCTCGGACTTTACGGTATCCTTCGTAAATATGTTCTCTATCAACTTTGCCTCTGATCCAGAAGTTGTTCGCCGCCTTGACTAAATCTCTCTGTCCGTGACTGCTGTGAGCATAGTCGAAGTCTAATATACCTATGATCTCGCCGTCTTCTAGAAGTATATTGCCGGGATTGTAGTCGTGGTGAACGAAAACCGGCTCGAAATCATCTTGAACCAGATCTAAATAATCATCTAAAAACCGTTCTGAAACCTCTACCAACCAATTAATATCTTCTTCTCTGAAGTACTCAAGGTTGTCTTTTAACTTATCTTCTATCCTGCCTTTCAGCGAATCGTCAGGGAAACCAATAACTTTTGGTTTTCTGTCTTCCCATTCCCACCAACCAGCCCTGTCAAAACTCTGTGAACCGTGAATATACGCCAAATATCTGCCTGCGGCCCTGGTGTTTTCAGGCGTGATACCTCTGTTTAGAGAATCCGTCTTCAAGTCTTCGACAATAATGTAGTGGCTGGAATCGTATTCCCTAACCTCTTCAGTTACTGTTTGAGGTACAGGAACATTACTGTCCTCGAAGAACCGGAAGCAGTTGAGACAGTTCCTCATATCGTGGGCCCCGGTCTTCTCATTTATCTGCAGAATGTAGCTCTCTTCTCCGTAGTTCAGTCGGACAGTTTCGTTCATCACTCCACCAACAATCTCCTCTACAGAGTCGGGTTCTTCTCCAAGTTCTTTTCCAGCTATTTTGTTTATTTCAGATCGATTCATTGTTTTGGACGCCCCACGTAGCACTCTATTTTTTCTGAATCGTTAGCTAAGATTTTAGCGATCGTTCGGTGGTTTGCGTCATGTACTGCTCCCCAAGTTTCCTTTATATCCCAGTCTTTCTCTCCGTGTGCGTTATCCATTCTTTCTAGCTCTCTGATAGTACTTCCAGGAGATATAACTACGGGTAAAAATTCGTTCAGAACCTCAGGTACTTCCTTCAATCTCATTATGTACTTTACGCTCTGATATTCTTCTGGATCTGCTTCTTTCACGAACTCTACAACATCTGAAAGTGAGCCAGTAATTACTTCCGGAGGTAAATCTCCAAAACGCGGGAGAGTTGTTCCCAAATCCTCTACCTTTACAGTTTCTTTACTCCAAGAGCAGCTTTCAAACGTTTTACATCTGTATTCAGGATTGCTGCCTAATTCCCATATCTTATCTATCTTCTCACTATGGTCATAACTTTTTTCTTGATATCCTTGCCTGACTCTTTCTATAATTTCTTCTTTTAATTCCTCTCCGTCAGCAGACCCCTCAGTAATCATTCTCTGAATATCCTGTTGCTTGCAAAGCTCCCACACAAGATAATCATCGATAACATCGCTGGTATCGGTCATAAGATACAGGTTATTATTGGAGAATTATAGGCTTAATTCTGTTTTCTGGTTGAAAAGGTCTCCGATATAAACACGGTGTCAGAAATAGAGGATCTAGTCGTACATCTTGTGGGCTGTGTCAATATCCACTATATCAGTTACGATAACCTGATCCTTCTCTTCATTGATAACATAGAAGGCGGTGTAGCTTCTGGATATATGCATCCTGTAAACTTCTTCCTCGTTAACTGTTACTTTCTCCCTGTCGCCGGACCGGGCCTCGGGCGATGGATATGGTTCTTTCTTCAACTTACCTAGATGATCTTTGATGATGGACCGGGTCTTCTCATCCTGTGAATTTAGAAAGTCGGCAGCGTCTACATCTATCCTTACTTCATACGTCATCTAGATCCACTGTGTCAAGCTCTCCATCCTTCGCCTTTCGAGCCTTTGAAGCCACCTGGTTCTTCATGGCCTTTACGCGGAGCTGTTCAAGTAGTTCGTCCCAGGTCTGGCCTGGTTCTTTTTCTTTACCTAGTTCCTTCCAGGTTTCCTCCGATACAGGAATTCTCTTTGTCGCAGACATTACAGTATTGTAAACGTTGTAAAGATTTAAAAGATTTAACATGCTTCTCTGCGAATGGTTAACCAAATGGCAATTAGTTCTGTATCGAGTTGAATTTCTCTTTTCTTTCTCTTGCATAGTTGTGGTATTTTTCTGATGATTCTCCTTTATTTCTGGGTTTTGAAATTTCTACAAGGCTCCAAGACAATTGAAACAGAAGCTTCAGTTTCTTATTATTCGTTAAAACCGATTCAGTAATTTCAATAGTTGACAAGCTCTTGTATTGATCTATGACGAGTTCAACTTGTTCTTTTTTCAGATTTTCATCAATCAATATGTCTGCTAGGTCTTCTAGAGGGTAGTAACTAAATCCTGCGAACTCCCAATCTATGACAAACAAGTTGTTCTGACTTTTTCTTGTGCTGTTGTGTATGTCATGATGTGTGAGCCGAGGTTCATCTAGCTCGATCGAATAATTCAGTTCTCCCAGCTTTTCTTCTGCCCATTCAACAAGTTCTTTGTCTGTACTTTCAGCCTCAGCAAGTCTTTCTCTTATCTCTTCTATTTTTTGGCCAACTGTTTCAGGTTCTCTGTAGGAATAATTTCTTTCTTCACAAAAACCTTTGAACTCCTCATAATTCAATGAGTGTATTTTGGATAGATTACTAACCCAGTTCTCTAACTCTTTCTGACTCAGTTTTCCAAGAGAAGTATTTTCTGAACCTACGAAAGTTGTGATATGAATATCTCTTTCATTATCATACGAAACTGATCTCGGGATAAACTTTATTCCCTGATGCTCCAGAAACTTCAGGACATTTCTTTCTGATCTGAGCCGTTGTTCTTCATCAAGATGTTCTTTGCTTTTCCTGAGAACGAATTTACCTCTTTCCGACTTAAAAATGTAGTTATAGTTGTGTTCGCCTTCTAATTTTTCAACAATTTCTATATCCTCAAAGCCTTCAGATTTCAGATGATCAAGAACCGAAAGGTCTTCCATATCAAATAATAGAATCTGTAAAAGTAAATTAGTTTGCGGGAGACAGGATTCGAACCTGCGAACGGCTAACCGACAGGAGCCTAAATCCTGCACCTTTGGCCACTTGGTTACTCCCGCAGAGAGTTAAGCCTCTAAAAAACATGTAAGGGTTAAGTCTTTTAATAGGATCGCTGATAGGGTTTTTCCTTGACTCGAAGTATGAGCTTTTCCGCTGCAGCGAGGTCTCAGCAGGTCCCGGTATGGATTTAAACTTGGGTTACGGCAGGTTTGTTTGAGGGGGTATTGATACTTTTTGATTGAGGATGGAGGCCTGAAGATTTTCTGGGATGGACACGCATCGATCAGAGCGGATGATAAAGGTTTCACCGTGGCTGTCGATCCTTACAGGCCTGTATCCCCTGATTTCGAGGCCGACATCATACTTGTCACGCATCAGGATTCAGGCCATTTTGATCCTGAGTTAATTGAGGAGATCTCTACTCCACGTACTGTTTTACTTTTACCTGAGGCTATGAGGGATGTAGAGGTTCCTGTCGATGATGTCGAGTATCTGGGTATCGGTGAGAGGATCGATATCTACAACGTGGAGATTGAGGGCGTTCCGATGTGCAACGAGTACCATGAAAGAGGTCAGGGCCTCGGCTACCGTTTCGTCATGGCTGAGAAAAGTTTCTATGTCGCCGGCGATACCGGGATGTTTGACGAGGTTATGGATCTTGAGGGCCGTGTCGATTATGCGTTCCTTCCGATCGAAGGCGAGTACACTATGGATATCGAGGAGGCCTCGAGTATGGCGGTCAAGATCAAGCCTCGTGTCACGGTTCCGTACCATTACGGCGAGCCGTTCTTCGATGAGGAAGATGTTGACCTCCGGGGTTTCAAGGCCGAGCTGGAGAGAAGAAATCTTGAGTGCCGAACTTTGAAAGAGGATTAACTAAAACTCCTTGAATTCCTCGTATCCGTACAGTGTCGAACAGTTTTCTCCTTCCTCTATTTCGAGTTGCCAGACCTCGCTGAGAGCAAGATCACTGTCCAGTCTCTTCTTCAGTTTCTCCAGGTCAGGGCCTTCCTCGCCGTGCTCGACTGTTACCTGAAAGAAGCTCTCACTTGAGTAAGCAGTCACCTGATACTTTTTTCCCCGGGTCTCGTACAGGCTTTCAATGTAGTTTCCCAGCTTTTGTTCGTCCATACCGACATTTTACCATTCATATTTATCCAGCTACTGCAGAAAACCACAAAAAGAAAGGGAAAAGTTGAGGACTTTTTTACAGAAGGCCCATGAACAGGTCTGCGAAGAACAGCTTGACTTTTGTCCAGGTGTCGTTGGCCTCGTACCTGATTTCTCCGTTGTTGATCGCTTCCTGCATATCTCCGACAGGATCTTCTGACTCGGTGATGTTTTGAATTACATCGGTTGATGTCCATACCTCAATTTTAGGGTTATCCAGTGCTGAATCAGTCATGTTCTGGACTTTCAGGCCGTCCATCTTGATACTGAGATTAAATGAGTCGTTCTGGCCCTCGTTAATGTATACGTTGACGTCTTCGTCGCCTACAAGGTCTTTGATCCAGTCAGGTAGTTCATCTGTATGCTGGTTGACAGTATCCTCGTATTCGGAGAGATTGTAGCTGTCTAAATTCATTGAGGTTGTATTTGTCTGTGCTGTTGCTGTCGCTGCAAACATCGTGACTAGGAAAGCCGTAGCTAGAATTCTTGTCTTCATAACCGAAAATGATTGACACAGATATTTATCGTTTACTTTACTGTCACGCTTTTCGCCAGGTTCCTCGGCTTGTCCGGGTTATGGCCTCTCTTCACCGCTGTCCTGTATGCAAGCAGTTGGAAGATCGCGACCTCAAGTATCTCCGAGTTATCATCTTCCGGAACCTGGAAGAAGTGTTCGAAGTCTCCGACGTTTTTCTTTCCGACACCGATGATGTCCGCGCCACGGGACTCAGCTTCCTTCGCGTTGGAGAATATGTCTTCAAGGCCTTCATCTCTCATGAAGGCGACGACAGGAGTTCCTTCCTCTACCAGTGCTATGGTTCCGTGTTTGAACTCTCCGCCGGGGAACGATTCGGAGTGAATGTAGGAAAGCTCTTTCAGCTTCAGTGATGACTCCTTCGCGACCTCAAATCCTTTTCCACGGCCGATAAAGTATACATGTTCCTGTTCCTGGAGGTAGTCACTGACCTCCTCCACCATTTCCTCGTTGTCCTCCAGAGTCTCCTCTATCTTTCCTGCTGTATCGATCAATGAGTTACGGGCCTCTTTCAGCGATGTCTCTGCTTTTTCTCCTATCAGTCTGAGGACTGCGATCTGGGCTGTGAAGGCCTTTGTGGAGGCGACCCCTATCTCCGGGCCTGCGTTGATGTACATGGTGTGGTCCGCTTTGCGTGCGAGTGTGGAACCGACGACGTTGACGATGGATAGGACAGGGGCCTCGACGTCTTCAAGCATTGAGAGAAGATCTGCGGTCTCACCTGACTGGCTGATCGCGATCACTAGATCGTCCTCGGTAACGTGAGCGTTCCAGTACTCCATCTCATGGCTCTGCTCTGAAATAACGTCGTAGCCGGCCTCACGGAGATACTTCGCTCCGAGATCTGCAGCATAACTCGAGGTTCCACAGCCTGAGAGGTATACAGTGTCGGCCTCTTCAATCATATCAATCGCTTTCTCCACGTCGCTGCGATCCTGGAAAACTGCTCTCTTCACTGTGTCCGGCTGTTCCTTGATCTCTTTCTGCATGAAGTGGTCGTGGCCTTCCTTCGAGGCCTCTTCAGCGTCCCAGTCGATATGCTTGACCTC
>Ga0102936_1000955_pt1 | contig 11470 bp, 14 predicted proteins | sample SalPon2_A_H2O_MG_FD_78502 | JGI IMG/M metagenome (GOLD analysis project Ga0102936, IMG submission 78502) | Salt pond water microbial communities from South San Francisco under conditions of wetland restoration - Salt Pond MetaG R2_A_H2O_MG | ecosystem: Environmental > Aquatic > Non-marine Saline...
GTGCGTCAAACATGTTCACCGACGAGTTCTCGAAGGTAAATGGCAAAACGCGTACGACCGTCAGAATCGAGTCGGGAATCTCGATATACTCGTTGTCGACGTCTTGTTGCGTCAACTCGTGTTTAAAGAAGTCACGATAGATTCCATCGGAGTGATACTCGCGATAGAACTGAATTGCTTCATCGACCCGATCTTCGATCTGATCCTCATCAACGTTAATCTCAAGTACCGGAGCACCGAGGTTACGAAGGCAGTAGTCTATAAGAGACTGTCTTGAGTTTGGTATCATATCGTAGCAGTACCATTGTTATGATCTGTAGTACTACTATTTATACAACTTTATGATTGGAAAGATCTATATAATACGTTCGGCTATTGACTCTCGCATACCCTGCTTAAAAGTCATTGGACTGTATTCCGGATATAACACTTTAAGTTTACTTATATCAGGGCATCGTTTCTGTGTACTGCCCTTACGCCCGTCTGTGTATTCCCATTCCACTAACGATGTGTCGACACCTAAAGACTCAGCTATGATGTTTGCTGCCCTATCGATTCTAGTCTCTTTATCATTTCCTATGTTAATAATTTCACAGGATGAATTTAAAGAACAATAAATCGATGCGTCTATTGCGTCTGAAACATGACAAAAGCTTCGCGTTTCAGATGGTCCTATTACAGAAAAAATACCGTTCTTAATTTTATTTATTTGGTCTCCAACAAAATGACCGGCTTTACTTTGCGTTCCATATACGTTAAAATACCTAAGTATAAGATGGTCTAGTTTACTATTCGTAAGATAGTTCTCCGCCGATATTTTTGCTAATCTATAACTCCATCTTGGATTGGTGATATTATCAATCGATACGTTTACCGATTCTTTTAGTTTATTTGCGTTATTACCAACAACGATTTCGCTACTGGATGCATACACGACCAACGGTTTAAACTTTGAGGATAGCGCAAAGTCAAATACATTAAAGTCAATGGTCGTATTTGTTTTAAGTACGTCATTGGGTCTTTCGTAAAAGTTTGTGGTTCCGTTAATTGCAGCATAGTGATATATTACGCTGTAATCATTATCTAATCTATCAAAAGAATCCTTACATGTAAGATCAAGATTGAAAAATCTTTCACAGTTAAGAACAACATTACCTCTGCTGAGATCATCTACAGCATGTACAATGATTCCCTTTTGAGTAAGCTGTTTACATAGCTCACTTCCTAGTAGTCCGCTAGCCCCGGTTACAAGTACTTTCATTTTTAATTAACTCATTGTCTTTAATAATATGGTCTATAAATGTGTACTCAACGCCTGTGTCCTTTAGCATTTTACTCCATGCAGATATATCCTTTGGCAAACATTCACCGCCATATTCTCTAAGATTCTCATTACAGTTAAGATAAGATGTGTTAACGCAGTCACGCTGACTCATTGTATCATAAACATTTTCATACGAACAGTTAAATTGTTTGCATACATCATACATCATATTGGCGAATACTACATGAACGGCGTGATGTACATTATTAAAATATTTAACGATCTCTGCCTCGGTTGGCACTACCATTTTAACATTATCACATAATTTATAATGAAGTTGTTTTACAGTATCGTAGGTATCTTTATCATACGTTCCGATTACAAGAACGTCTTGATTATATAAAAAATCCGAAAGAGCAGTTTTGGCTTTAAGAAACTCCGGTGAAAAACATATCCTTAGATTATGATACTTTTGAATGAGTCTATCAGTAGTTCCAGGAATAACAGTACTTTTGATTACTATGATTCCTAAGTAATTATTTTTATTCAGATCATCGATAACACTCTCAACAATACTCGTATCACAAGATCCATCAACCTGATTCATCTGAGTCGGAACGCAGACAAAAACAATTTCAGTGTCCAATACATCGTCGATTCTACTGTTCTGATAAATAGTATCAAAATAAGATAGACAATGACCCAGTGTCTGAAAAGATTCGTGAACAGCACTTCCAACCGTACCTAGCCCAATGACTCCTATCTTCATTCTGCAAAGTACTCCTTATCGTTATTGCGTCCGACATAAGGTCCGTTTTTAATCTCGTACACAATTGTGTTATCATCTAGAGATTTATACGAATGTCCTCCTCCAAGAGTAATCGTACACTCACCTGGGTTTAATACGGCGCGTTTAATGAGTTTATCATCCGTGTCAAAGTATGATGCTTCGACATGTCCCTGCATCACTATCCAAGTTTCTTGTGTAATAACTGATTCATACAGAACGTCTCTTTGAAAATGACGATGCGGACGAAAGTGTTGATCCTTTTCTTGAATCATGTATGCCACTTGAATAAATTGTGATGGGTCGACAATATCAGTACGAGGTTCTACACTCGGCCGGTAAATTATATGAAGAACATTACCGTAGTCATCAACAATATTTTCTGTCATTATTTATGTTTCCTTTCAAGATCAAGAGTTACGCAGTGGAAACACCCAGACAAAGTCCTGGCCTGTCGCATTGGTAACATGGCACATTCTATATTATGCTTTTCTAATTCTTTTCTTAGTGAGTGTTGTCTTTCTTCAAGAGCTACAAGATGAGGATTAACAGAAAAAAGATTCATGCTGATCCACTTACTTGCATTATTGTATCCTGGATAGTGGCCAATGTTGACTGGCTCAGGACACCATATCGCATCCCATGACTGAAGTGGTTTTGGTAGTTGATCCTTTGACTTTATACGATCGGGATTGAGCAACATCAAACCCTCTCGCAGTAGAGCAATAGTACTGTCAAGATGCATGTAACTATACACACCCTCGATAGTCCACACTCTTTTCTCTGGTCCAACGATTTCTTGTAACCAATCGGCACCAGCCCTATTGCCTGAGTTACTTACAAGATAGAACAGATCATCATTTGATCGAAGAATGTTGGCCGCGTCGAAACAAGGCTCGATCTCATTAAGAGCAAGAGTATCGGGATCTCCAACACAATTCTCATTGTATAAGTCATCGGATAAAGCAAGATTTGTCTTAATATATTTTGCGGGCAGATTCTTAAAGTGGTGCTCGATAAACTTTTCTTCACCTCTTCGTACACGTAGAGGTTGGGGCGTAGAGACTATTACATTATCGTAGACCAAAATACCATCACGAGGGCAGTAATTGTAGTATTCTGGTTTAGCATTCTCTGTTGGTCGAAGTACATCAACACCTTCTTTCTTTAGAAAATTGCAGAATATATCAAGATCCTCGTTTGCCTCATCAATAACAATATCGGGATAATCGCCCGTCATGATATCATCAGTATTTTTTACATCTGCATAGTTTACGGTACGAAGACTTTTATCCAATGAAGGTATTTGCGCACTGGTTGCATCACCTACGATGACTGATTTTAGAGTATCCCATTCATTTTTTGATACGCTCATTGCTGAAAGACCTTTAGTCTAGAAAGATCGGGGTAATCTTGGTCTGTCCAGACTCGAGGTTCAATATCTTTTACTTCATTAAATTTTTGAATTCCATAGTCTGCTGACTCTGGTGTCATATAATAGTGATATCCAATACTATCAATGTCCTGTTCTGCCCATGGCATATCATCACTCCTTCCATCATAACTCATTGCTTTTAATAATTTATACTCACTATAATCGTCGGTAAGAATCATTCCTCCTCGACCAATGCCAAGATGTTTCTTGAACTGAAAACTCAAACACATCAGAGTACCTGAGATATAAGAATCTTTTTGCCAGAGGACTGCGGCATCAACTATCCTTGTATTACCCAAGTAATAATACGATTTCCACTTATCGTTCGTCCAACTCCATTCTAAATTTAACTTTATGAATGTCATTGGTATTGAAAGATACGTATGACGAGGGCAAGAAACATGTGAGGGATCATCATGTCTAAGAGATAGCTCAAGTGCATGAGTACATGAGTCAGTTGCAACACCATATAAAGCGCCGAAATGTTTTGAAATTAAATTTTCAAATATGTTAACTGTATGAAAAGGCATTTTTATTATCAACAATCATCATTTCATTATCATATGGTTTACCATATGTAAAAAAATCTTCTAAAGAAAATTCGTCTCTCTTAGTCTTCCACCATTTTTTTATAGAGGTACTGCGTCTATCAAAAATTTGTTCATCAATTAAAGGAATTCTGTATGTTACACCAGTTGCGCCAAAACATATATCGGGTGAACACGTTTTATATAAAAGTTTACAGGGTTTTGAAGAATGAATTCCTGAAACGCTCTTTACGATGAGTTGACCGTCATCATTTAATAAAATATTCAAGAGTTTATTTACGTAGTGTCTATTCAACAACATTGCACCAAAACCGGTTTGATCTTGTCTGCGAGGGTGAAGAAAAAAAGGCATGGGATAACTATATGTATACGAAAACTGAATTGCATCCCAATCATAAGGAATACTATTCATCAGATATCCCCATGTAAAATGCCAGTCTTCTATCAATGAAAGATCGTAATCATCTTCCATGACAATTAAGTTCTCATCATCCGTATTCTTAATCCACCAATCAAATAAGTCAAGATGCGCAAAAGTATTTGCGACATGAGCATATAGATTTGAATTATATTGTTTCTTTACCGCGTTTGAAATTATTTCAAACGTATATAAATCATCAATACGAGATTTCCAAGAGTCAAATTGATCGACCAAATAATTGTTTTGACTCACACGAGTGTAGACAATTCCATATCTGTTAAACTGTTCTTCCATATGTTCACGACGATCAACATCATGATCTAGATTAAAGTAGTAGACATGAGGCATATCTTTTACTTTATCTTGAATACTAGGAATATTATGATTGTATTTTTTCATTCTCACTTGCCGTAAACTTAAAGACAATATTCATAATGATTCGTACATCGTTATTTACCGGACTCGACGACGCGTGGAATCGACGGGCATCGAACACTACCAGAGTACCTTTCGACGGCGATATACGAGTCCGCGTCGTGATCTCGTTTGACTCCTTGGGCCCGAACTCATTAAACAGATACGTGTCACCGTCCGAATCGTTCACATAGTAGATCGATGAGTAACAGTCCTCTCCTTCGTCAATATCTGTATGTGGAAGGTGATACTCGTTACTCGATGATCGCGTAAGTAGATTAAACTTGATCTTGATGATCTGTAGTACTACTATTTATACAATCTTATGTATCAGTCATACAAGAGACTTGATTTTGGTTTACTCGTGATATTCTTTCGCCAGAACTCATAGTTAGCATACTTCTCGGTGATCTGATGCGGAAGAATGGTCTCTCTTTCACAGTACTCAACACGGCCAGAGACGGTGTGTAGGTCCGGAACAGAGATACCAAGGTCGAACGGTTCGTTTGAGTACTCGACGTTTTCGTAGTCATGATTCTCGTAGTAGTCTTTATCAATAAAATCGTACACGCGCCGCATCGTTCCCTCTGGATCTTGAGTCAGATCGTTATACTCGACCAAGAGAATCATATCCGCATTCGCGAGTAATCCTTCCTGTAACCAGTACCATGGTTTGATCACCGTACCACTTTTATTGATATCCATCAGTGAGTGTGAACGTGTATGAACGCACGGTGAGGTCTCGTCGTGCGCAAGAGTATTCATGTGATACGGATTCTTGTTTGAGATCTTTTCGAACGAATCAAGAATCCAGTTGATGTCACGAACGCAACAGATGATCTTAGTGTACGGATACATTGTCTTGAGTAGATTCGTCTGTGATGTCCATCCACGACACGAGTCAAACACCACCGGTCGATCAATTTCTGAGTAGTAACCGTCGACGATTCCTTTGAGTACCGCCTCGCGTCTTTCGTTAGAGATATTCGCAGACGTCTCTGTTGATGTCATGTGGCCGATAGAGTTCGTGAGCATACCCTCGAGAGGTGAGGAGATGTCTGCATAGAAATCTGGATTCTGTCGCAGAATCGCAGACAGGAGTGTCGACCCAGACCGTGGTAGACCGGAGATAAAGTAGTATTCTTTATTACTGTTCATTGTTCATTACTTTGAAGACAACATTCATAATAATTCGCACATCATTACTTATCGGACTCGATGATGCGTGGAACCTATTAGCATTAAACGCGACAAGTTTGTTTTTCTTAGGCGAAACTCTTGAACGAATCGTAACTTTTTCAGAATCTTTAGGACCGAACTCATTAAATAAATGCGTATCTCCGTCAGAATCATTAATGTAATATATTGCAGAGTACCAGTTGTCTGTTGCATCGATATCTGTATGCGGAAGACTGTAACTGTCGTCTGTCGATCTTGTTAAAAGATTACACTTTACTCGTGCAATTTGTATATTATTTCCAAACTGTGTTGCAATTGCGTTTAATACTGGAGCAAAGGCATTAATATATTGAGATTGATTCACATCAATTGTGTGAGTAAATTGAAACGGATTTGAACCAGATTTAACTATACGAGGATTGTCTTTTATGTCTTCTGGTAGTACAGTGCCGGGACAAAAATACCAGGGGAAGTTTGGATCTTTTGTTAGATTCTCTATCGTATCTGCGTGTTCTTTTTCGATAACATCTGTAATTACAAACTCATTATTTTCTTCACTCATTTAATATCACTCCATTCCGTGTTGTAGACAGTGCTCGGTGTAGATTCTCTCACGATGCCACTCCGAACCCTGCGGTGTATCGGCGAACTCGTGGAAAGACGGTGTACCAAGAGTATAGTGCAAAAGTTTTGCGTCCTTGTTCTCACCGAACTCATCGGGGAGCCAGTTCCACTCGATGGGTAACTCACCGATTCTCTCGTTGTCGATCCACTGAAAACGATGAAGGTGCGCGCCGGTGGATTCTTGAATATACTCGGGTGTCAGTCGACGATTCGGAAAGTTAGAACAGTTCCAGAGGATCACTGAACTCCAGTTCTTGCGTGGATAGTTCTCATTTCGTGCACCGAGGTACTTCGTCTCCATTCGCGTTTTGTAGTCGTGTTTTACAACCATTACATCTTTGATTGGATCCTGCATATCCCATAGTTTGGCGATGTCGTCTCGGACGATCATATCACCGTCCATAAAGATCGCCCATCCGTTATAATTCATAAGATGAGGGACAAGGAATCGAGAGTAGATAAAGTGATTCGATCCGTCGGTATGTGACTCGTCATATCCTTCGAGAAGATTCAGTGCGAGTGGTACGATCGAAACGGGTTGCGATGCACGACGAATGATACTGTTCGCGCAGGTATGAAATGCGATTGCCTCTCGTGAGTCGTATCCGATAAAAATGGGAATCATATAAGTTCTCCTTTCTTCAAATCATTCACCAGTTGTTCAATAGGATGAGACCAGTCACCATGTTCAATCTGTTCGTATGTATTTATCGTAGGATACCAGATGTTCTTTCCATCATCCGACCGATGCCAGAACAAGAGTCGTGCGAGTGAGTGACCATGCGGAAGTATGGTATATGTCTTTTTATGAAGTGCACCTGCGATATGTGCGAGGGTATTCGATGGTGTGATGAGTATATCACACGCGGCAACCGTATTGATAATACCATCAATGTCCTCGGTAGTATCAAGATCATCAAGTGTAGTGAGATTTGAAAGATCGTATTCTCGTGCAAACTCATTAAGTTCGGCGGCAATCTCGCCGTGTTGAAGATTAATGAACTCTGTATTCGAAAGATGAAACAGAGGTAACAGCTCCTCGAGATCGATCGTCTTATTATCCTTAATATACGTCTCGTCCTCACCGGACGGTCGAGTGGAACCCCATGAAAATCCGATCGTAAGTTTATCATTACTTGATCTGATCTTATCGTGTGTCGGGGTTAAAATGGGTTTTCTTTTACTCTTGAGTTGATTATTGTAATCAAGTGCGAATCTTGATAGTAATGCCATGAGTGCGACACAGTCAAAATCCTCGGTTCGAATCATCCAGTCATCATCGACAAAGTTGATCGATGGAAACGTTCGTGAAAGAGGTTCAACCAATCGTGGTACTACAATCGCAGTGATATTATTGGTGATCTGCAAAAGATCGTGAAAAAAACTTGAGTAAAAAATCTGATCACCGATCGCATCGACACCACAGACGAGCAGTCTCTTGTCCGCATCGGTTTGGTCAAACTTCTTGAGTTTTTTTAGGTAGTCAAAGTACCGAGGACACCGATTATATCCTCCATTCGAGTGAATCAACTCATCGTGCAGATCAAGCGCCTCTGTGTATCGATTCTGTAACTGAAGTGAGTAAATAAAGTTTGCGAATCGGCCGTTTATATTTGGTCCGGAATACTCACGAAAGATCTCGAGTGCAGAACTCTCATCTCCTTCTTCGAGATAACACTGCGCAAGATTTGCCAATGACTCTTCGTGATATGGATCTTCTTTTACTAGATTTCTATAATACTCAAGATCACTAACTGTCATCGTACGACTTTTCTTCGATCAAATCCGACCCATACTTTAGATTGATGTCTTTCTTGATTTGTGACCTCTCGTCATTGAGTCGATACACCTCTCGTGCAAGTTCAACGAATCGGACACCAAAGTCATTCTCTCGATCCTTGACACGAATCTCGTCTTCAACGTCCCAGAGTGACTGGTTCACCTCGTGTAACTTATAGTACTCCTCGGTACCAACAATACCCTCTTGGTCAAGAATAAGAAGTAACTCGAGTTCTTTTCTCACGTTGTTCAGTTTTTCCGAGTCGGTGATGTGTTCGGCCTTGATCTCAAGAATCGTGATCTTATCAATGTGTTCACCGATCGACACCGGTATGTGTCTGTTAATCATAGTTTAACCCACTCTTTGTTGGTTGATCATTATTAACTGTCGTGGTTGACGATTCTGTTTTGCCGTTGTTTAATACACTCATCACGGTATCAGTAATCTCTCGAAACTCGGTATCGGTAAACTCCATGATACCGTCGTTTGCGCGATCGCAAAACTCGACGTCGACATCACTCAGTCTCCATGGTGAGTATACCGGAGTTTGATCCGACTTGCGAATAACTGTCGAGTGATTTGGATACGCATAGTTCTCATCACACGTCCCACCCATCAGAACAACCGATGGTTTGTCGAACGCACGTGCGATGTGTTGTCCGAGTGAGTCGACACCGACAAAGAGATCACAGTGATAGATCAGACCCATCAGACGTCGAAGATAGTCTGCATTCGGATCATCGAACGATACCGAGAGTGTGTCCTTCTTGTCACGAAACTTTGGATGTGATGCGTTCAGTACCACTGCGGACCTTGACATCTCTTGAATCAGTTGTGTCGAATGGTCCTGCAGAAGTGAACGATTCGATCGGTCGATTACCTGATGATTAATGATATCGACACCGGAACCGTACGGTTGAAAGACCACCGATCGACGACTCTTCTTTTCTGCCTTGTACTTCTCAAGTAGTGCCTTCGCGCCCTCGATCTCGACTCTTGATAGATGCAGACAGTTGTAGTTCAGATCCGAGTGATCGTCGGTCGAGTTGATGATCTCATCGAACGCTTCGGTCAGATGAAGTTTCTGATTATAGAACCCATGTACCTGATACGGTTCGGGACTCACCGTCCGTGTCTTTCGAATAATATTGTTGAACGTACCCTTCTGACCGACACCGACCGTACGATCCTGAAGAATCGGATGCGACCAGAGAAGTGACTCCCATCCATGAACGATCACGTTGAAGTCGTCGTTTGGATTCAGTCGTGCATACTTCTCGAGTGCAGGAATCGCACAGATCACACGACCCGCACCGCCGGATATAATGAATGTAGTGTCCTTAGGAATAGTCATAGTTTGCCTTCAGTCCAAAAAGTTTCGTCTCACAGTCGTTTTTCGACCAATCAAGTATATATGAATCCTTAAGATAGTTACCGTTCGAGTAGTCGGTATAGAAATCATACAGTTCAACCGGTACGTTTCTCAGTTTTGCATACTCAGATGAGAGTGTCTCGGTGAGTTCGTGATTCTCGGATCCCCATAGACCGGTGTGTACGTGACGTGCCCGATACGACGGATCATACGACATATCGTTGTTGTTGTAGTACAGCGCAGAGAGTGTCGCGACCTCCGGGTCGTTCAGACCAAACTCACGATACGCGGTTGCGATTAGGTTCGTACCCGCTATATAGAACACCAGATATGGACGGAGTTTGAGACCGTACTGACGATCCGATGATATGACCTTTGTATCCTCGAGAAGAACCGGACTCTTCTCCTGTGTTCGTCGAAAACGATCGAGTGTCATATCCATACAACGAATCCAGAACTCATGGCCTGGTTCAGAACACAACAACGAGTTCTCGATAGGATCGTTACCGTACGGATTCTCGACGACATGAACGGGTACGTGACTCAACTCGTCATAAAAGTTCGAGTAACAGAAGTAATCCATGTCCGCGTAGATGCCACCGCAGTGATGCATGATCGCAAACCGAACAAAGTCTATTCGCATGATATGAACGGGAAACGCATCGTACATCTCTGCGTACTGCGGATAGTGTGTATGAATCAGATCATCGATATCCTCGTCTGTCCAGAGACGATGTTCGAAACCCTCATCAAAATTCTGTATCCACGAGTCACGACACCGATGCCAGAGTGGATGCCACTTTGATCGGTCCGCCGGTGCGGTATGATGTATGATTTTAGGAATATCCATAATCAGTTTTCAATCCAAGTCTTGTAGGTTCTCTCATGATTCTTGCGATTCTCTTTTCAGAATCACGAATCCATCGTATCGTCTGGTCTACGTTTTCCTCACCACGTAGGTATTTACCATGCGTGTAATCAATGTAGAAGTCGAACAAGTCAAAGTCAAGAACATGATCCTTGTTAGAATCTAATCTATCTATCGCATAATCCGGAATGGTATTCATGGTGTGCATGTTACCGTCTGCGATCAGAATCTTTCGATTCTCATAGTTCGTCGCGATCTGATCGTTGCCCCATACCGTCGTGTGTACGTGTTTTGCCTTCATACCGTCGAAGTACGATGACGGCCGATTGTTGAACTCTGACGTATTGAAGTGACCGACGTTATAGACCGCGCGACCATAACTCTCTCGCGCCATCGTGAGCATACCCGAACCCGTCGTGTTGTTCACAAGGAATCCACTCTCTGAGTCCATCCAGTTTGAACCCGCATTTTTGATTCGACTGAACCGATTGCGAAACTCGATATAACACGCCTGAACGTATCCCATCGTATCGGTAAGAAATCCAGATCCCTGTTCCGATGCCATGAGTGAGTTCTCGACCGACGCCTCGGTGAACTCTTCGGTCAAATTCTCGACAAGATAAACATCGTGATCACCCTTACTTAGATCATCGTCAAAGTTCGAGTAACAGTAATAATCGAGATCCGAGTAAAGACCACCGTATCGATGAAGAATGCAGAGTCGTGCAAAGTCGATTCGCATGATATGAACGGGAAACGACCGATACAGATTCCAGTA
>Ga0102936_1000958_pt1 | contig 11458 bp, 10 predicted proteins | sample SalPon2_A_H2O_MG_FD_78502 | JGI IMG/M metagenome (GOLD analysis project Ga0102936, IMG submission 78502) | Salt pond water microbial communities from South San Francisco under conditions of wetland restoration - Salt Pond MetaG R2_A_H2O_MG | ecosystem: Environmental > Aquatic > Non-marine Saline...
ACGGCGTCGGCGTCGATGTCGGCGGCCAGTTCGCGGACCGCGTCGGCGTCGACAGGCCGTTCGATGCCCTCTGGCGTCGCCCGCTCGTCGAGACCGTACCGGCGCTCGGCGGGCACGAGCGGGACCGGCCGCGGCACCGACTGGTCGTACAGTTCGGGACGGTTCTGCCGGCCGATTTGGAGCACGTCGGCAAACCCCTCGGTCGTCACCAGCGCCGTTTCGGCACCGTTTCGCTCCAGTAAGGCGTTCGTGGCGACGGTCATCGCGTGGCGGAAGCGGTCCACGTCGGGAGGCCCGATTCCGGCCGTCTCACACGCCGACACCACCCCCTCGACGACGCCCTCGTGTTGTGGCGTCGTCGTGGGTACCTTCGCCGTCGTCAACCCGTCGGGCCCGACCAACACCACGTCGGTGAAGGTGCCGCCCACGTCGACGCCCAGTCGCACCGAATCGTCCATAGCCCGTCTCGGACGCCCGGCGATAAAAACGGTTGTCCTGTCCGTGCGGCCGGTTCAGTTCCACGTCCAACTGGCGTCGAGCGCGTAGCGGTACAGTCCCGTGACGATGATTGCGACGCCGTTGGCCACGAGATAGCCCGCAGTACCCTGGGTCACGAGCACGTACAGCAGGCCCAACTGAAGGGGAATCGCCGTCCCTCGGACGAGATTCGTCTTCCCCAGTCCCACCAGATACTCCCGGCGAGAGGTGTGCCGGGAGCGGTGGAACGTCCACGCGTTGTTGAGGACGTACTGAAAGAGGATTGTCGTCTCGATGGCGAGGAATGCGCCGACGATGTAGTTGAGCCCGCCGAGCGTGACCAACAGCCACAACAACGCCTGTTGTAGGCTGGCGGCCGTCACCCCAACGAGGAAAAAACGGACGAGCCGTTCTCGTCGCGGTGAGGTGGCGACGGCAAACGACATATTGAGTACTATTTATATCCAAGTGCGTTTAAACGTGCGGATATTTCCTCGGATTCGCCGCCGGCATCGCGCTGCTGGGTGCCGTCGGCGGCGTCGAGACGGTCGACGTGGTCCGCGACGGCGGCCGAAAGACGGTCCAGCACGGCTTCGGGCGCGTCGAGGTCGGTGTCCTCAGCGCAGTGGTCGCGGCGTTCCTCGGGGTCAGTCCGGCGATCGTACAGTTCCCGGTGGCCCGACTCGGTGTGTTCGATGTACGTCCAGCGGGCGTCCCGAGCGCTGACGAGCAGTTCACCGTCCTCCAGATGCCGGGGGATGGGCTGGCTGGTGACGCTGTCGCCCCGGACCGCGACGGAGACGACGGGACTGCGGTCCTCGATGTCCTCACCGTCGAGCGCTGGGACGAGCGATTGCCCCTCCCACGCCTCGGTGGGGTCGATACCGAGCAGGTCACACACCGTCGGCGGGATGGCGTCGAGGCCGACCGGTTGGTGGACGACGCCGCTGTCACCGTCGGGGTGGGCAACGACGAGCGGCACCTCGATGAGTTCGCGGTAGAGCTTCGGATAGTGAGAGAGGTGGCCGTGCTCCAGAAACTCCTCACCGTGGTCGCCGGCGACGACGATGGCCGTCTCCGCTGCCAGTCCCTCGGCGGCGAGCGTCTCCCGCAGGCGGCCGATACTCTCGTCGACCTGTCGCACGGTACCGTCGTACAGCGTCCGTAAGGTTCCGAGGGTGCGTTCGTCTACGTCCCACCCCATCCCGGTCCGGAAGTGCGAGCCGAGCATCCGGAACAGCGAGAAGTGGGTATCGGAGACTTCCCGGAGGTGTCGCGGCGCGGGGACGTAGGGCGTGTGGGTGTCCATGTAGTGAACCCACAGGAAAAAGCCCGACTCGGTCGTCTCTACGAAGTCGGTGGCGTGTGCTTCGAGTTCGTTCAGCCGCGACACGTCGGCGAACGGCCGCTCGTCGGACCCGCCGCTGAGTTTGCTGGCGACGCGACGAAACGGCGAGGTGCCCAGTTGGACCCACGTCTGTATCGTCGGGTGGGCGGCGAGAAAGCCACCGCCCTCGATGAACGGTTCGAACTCGTCGAAGCCGCGGTCGTACCCCCAGTGGTCGGTTAGGAACCCGTTGGCGGCGTTGAATCCGGCGGTGTGTAGCCCCGCCGCAGAGAGGCGTTCGGCCAGCGTCTCCGTCGACGCGACCCCGATATCGGGACCCTCGTCGAACACCGGCCGGGAACCGTGGACGCTCGGAAACGAGAAAGGCGTCCAGTTGCCCCGTGCCACGGCGTTCTCGAAGACGACACCCCCGGCAGCGAGGTCGTCGAGGACCGGCGAGGCGCTGTACTCGCCGCCCAGCGCGTCGCGGCGCAGCGAATCCACCGTGACGAGAACGACGTTGTCGACGTCGGCGGGCATCTACCACACCCCCGTGGCCGAGCGGACGGGCCGGACCGCCGCCTGAGCCCGCACGGCACGACGCGAATAGTTCATACCCAGTTACGTCGGTACGCGATACTGAAAGTTCTGGTTGCGTCGCGTCGCCGCCGGAGAGAAAGAAAGCCGCGTCGCCGGCAGGTGGCGTTCTCGCCGCGTCCCGTCACTCAGGTCGGGTGCGGGACGTACGCCGGACCGACACGCAGGTCGAGTCGCTGCTCGGCGGCCGTGATAGACAGCCGCTCGTGTTCGGCGAACTCGCCGTCGCGACTGAACGTCACCGCTTTGCCGTGACCGTCGATATCGATGTCCGTCGCACGGACGTGTGTGACGCCGTCGGTGTCGCTCGCCAGCAGGCGGTGGCCGACGGCCTCGGCCACGAGGTTCCCGGTCGGCATCCGCTCGACGATGGCCACGTCCAGCAAGCCGTCTTCCATGTCCGCTTGGCCGCCGCGCTCGATGAACTTCCGGGCGTTGCCAACCAGCAGACAGGTCGCTGAGCCGGACCACGTGAACGTCCCCTCGGCCCCCACTGCCTCGACGGTGATGTCCAGTCCGTCGAACTCGAGGGCTTCCTGTGCGCCGGTCAGGAGGAACGCCAGCGTCCCGAATCTGGCTTTCAGTTCGCCCGACGCCGCGAGGCTGGCGTCGGCGGGCAAGCCCGCGATACAGGAGACTAGAAACGGGTCGCCGTCGGCAAAGCCAACGTCGACGGCCCGGGTCCGGCCGGTGTCGGCTACCTCGACGGCCTGCCGGCGGTCGGTGACGCCGATAGTCCCCGCGAGCAGATTCGCCGTGCCGACCGGAATCACGCTCAGCGTCACCTCGTCTAAGTGGTCTGCCTCGACCAACCCCTCGAGGACTTCGTTTATCGTCCCGTCGCCGCCCGCGACGGCCACCGCCGATGCGCCGTCCTCGCCCGCGGCCCGTCCCAGTGCAACGGCGTCGCCGGCTTCCTCAGTCATCTCGACGGCGAACCCCCGGGCCGACAGCAGCCGCTCGACGTGCTCCGCGTGGCTCCCACCGCCGCTGACCGGATTACAGATTGCCCGACGCGACCCGATTTGCATGGTCGAAGAGAGTGTTGTCACGCACTTAGTTCGTCGGGTGTCCGTCGCACACAGATGCGTGAACGACGACGTGAACAGCACGAGCGCCCCCGCTCGGAGCTTTCAACCACTGTCTCTAGCGGTTATCGAAGCAACGGCAAGAACCACGTGACGGACTAGTGGCCGTTTCGGGCGAGTGCGTGAGCGCGTTGGTTCTCGCCGCGGTTGACCACGCGGTAGGTGACGACCGGAATCTGGTCGACGGCGTCGCGGATGGCCACGACGCGGTGGCGGACGACGGGGTCTGTCGGTGTCGCCGGGTGGTCGGGGTCGACGGCGCGAATCACGGCGTCGGCGTCGCCGTGGACGTGCAGCGAGGCGACGCGGTCGTCGCTGGCGGCGACGGTGCGCACCGCTTCCAACAGCGCCCGGTACTCCAAGTGCGCGCTGGAGACGAAGGCGTCGACGGGCATCGAGCGCTCGACGTGTGTCGTCGAGCCGCTCTCGACGAGAAAGCCAACGGCCGCGGAGGTCGGCGTGGCGTTGTCCGGCCCGTACAGCACGCTCGCGTCGAAATAGAGCGACAGCGAGGGGCCGAACCCGCCCGGTTCGCGACCGGTCACAGCGTCGTCGGGCGACACCATACTGTCCGGAGGGATGAACGTGGCAAAATCCCGTCGCTACCGCTCCAACTGCGGTCCGGGTTTCCACGTGTTGCCTTCGAGCACCACGAGACCGTAGCGTTCGAGCACCTGTAGCGTGTCGACGACGGCTTCCGGGTCGAAGTCGACGGTCGTCTCGGCGGGCAGTTGCTCTGCGATAGCGCTTCGCGTGCCGCCGTTGATACGCACGACCGTCTCCAGCAGCGTTTCGAGGTCTGCGGCCAACGGGACCAGCGATGGGTCGCTGGACTCGACCTGTTTGAGTTTCGAGAGCACGTCTTCGTACTCTCCGGAGAGTTCCATGGAAACAGTTACCGCGGTGTCGTCGTCGGTTGCGTCTGTCATTGGGTATACGTCTGCGTACGGCCACAAATAGGTTGGTTTCGAGGATTTGTTGTGATAATTTGGGTCAATTTGTCGCTGTTCTGGGTCGAGACGGAGTCGAACAGCGCCGATACGGGTCCAAAACGGGTATCGAGACACGCGGTGGAGGCGACCGGCCCTCAGCCGTCGACGCGGGCTTGTAGCCCGACCCAGTTCGAGATTGTGCCGGTGTCGTCGCTGAGCGGTTCGAGCGTGACGCAGTTTCGAAAGCGCGTCCCGTCGGCGCGGTAGTTCCACAGTTCGACGGTGACGGGTTCCCAGATTTCCAGCGCCTCGCGTAGCGTGTCGACTGCGTCGGACTCGGTGTCTGGCCCCTGCAACAGTCTGAGGTTCCCGCCTCGGACCGCGTCCAGCGAGTAGCCCGTCAGTTCGCGGAACGTCCGGTTGACGTAGACGACCGGATTGTCCTGATAGGCGGGGCCGGCGAGCGTGATACCCAGCGGGGCCGCGTCGAGTACCCAGACCCGCCGACAGAGGTCGCGCTCGTACGCAGACAGCGACTCGGTGTCGACCTCCTCGACCAGCGCGTCGAGGTCGTCGTCCGCGCGGTCGACCCGCGAGGCGTCCAGCCCGTTGGCGTCGAGAAACGACCGAGCGTCGGTCCGAAACGACGAGGTGTCACACAAAAACAGCCCGCGGACGGTCTCTCTAGTGGACATTCGCGCGGCGCTACGGCGCGTCGATAAAAACCGCTGTCGGATGGAACGAAACTGGAGCCATCGAGCGCGCGCCGAAGGTCACGGTTCGAGGCTGGCGACGAGGCGCGATTCGAGTACCGCGTTTATCGGCACGAGGAGGAACCAACAGGCAACGGCGGCAAACGGCGAGACCAGTCCGACGAACGCCGCCGTCGTGAACACGAGCGGCGACGCGAGAAAGCGTGCGGCCTGAATCCGGTCGGTTCGGGAGGCTAGCCCCGACTCGATGATATCGACTCGGTCGGCGTATATCCACAGCAGCGCCATCGTGAGCCCGGTGAGTGCCAACACGACTGAGAGGAAGGTCGGGCCGACGCTGCCGGGATACGTGGTGAACACGCTCGTCGCGTACGGCACGAAGGCGACCGCCAAGAGGAAACAGAGATTGAGGTAGACGACGCCGCGTTCGTGGCGCTCGATGTAGACGAACGTCCGGCGGTGAAGCGTCCAGTAGAAGCCGACGACGAGGAAGCTCGACACGAAGCCAAGCAACTCCGACCACTGCTCGACGACGAGTTCCGGAAATGCTGAAAACGGACTGTCAGACGGGAGCGTGGGCACCGAGAGGTCAAGCACTAACAGCGTGATAGCGATAGCGATGACGCCGTCGCTCAGGGCTAGCACGCGGTCCGTCTCCACCGCCTCCCGCCGCCTCGGTCCGTCCATACGACAGTCCATCGCCGTCGGTGACTTTGCTATGGACCCCTTAGGTGTCGCCATCGGGCGAAGTGTTTTTGTCCGCGGCCGTGGCCTTCCGGACATGGCGAAGCGTCGGCGGTCAGTGCTTGCAGCCGTAAGTGGGGTCGCGGCCGCGCTAGCCGGCTGTGTCGACGGAGGCGACGAGAACGGCGAGCGCACTCAGTCGAACCGGAACGTCAGCGACGAGAGCCCCGACGACAGCGCGTCGCCGACTGTCGCCTCCACGTTCCTGCAGTACCAATCCGACGCTGGCAACACCGGCGCGCTGGTGGACGAAAGCGGCCCGACCGGTGCTATCGGGTCGCTGTTCGAGTTCGGGAGCGACCACCGGATGGGGTCGCCGTCGGTGGCCGACGGGACGGTGTACGTCACCGAGGGCCGCGGCGGAAGCGGCGGCACCGCGACGGCCGGCACCGGCACGACAGCCAACAGCGGGGCCGCCGAGACGACCGTTGCGGCCGTCGACGCCGTCGACGGGACGACCCAGTGGGAGACGACGTATTCGAACACGGCTGCCGCCGGAGCAACGGCCGTGACAGAGGAGTCCGTCCTCGCCGGCGTCGGCGGGAGCGTCGTCGCCCTCGACCCGGCGACCGGCGGCCAACAGTGGGCGTACGCCTGCGGGCGTGCGTCGGATATCACCGTCGGCGACGGGGCGGTGTACGTCGTCGGGACGGTCGGCGGGACGGCGACGCTGCACTCGCTGGCGTCGGCCGACGGGTCGGTGCGCTGGGAGCGTCCCATCGACGCCGACGCGCAGTACACGACGCCGGCCGTCGCTTCCGGTACGGTCTACGTCGGCGGGGCCGCTTTGCAGGCGTTCGGGACCGCGCGCGGCGCAGAACAGTGGCGTGTCGAGACGGCCGTCTCGACAGCGCCGACGGTCGTCGACGACTCGGTCGTCGTCGGGTCGGGCGGGAGTCTCCGGGCCTACGACACGGCCGGCGTCGAGCAGTGGACCACGGACGTGACCGCCGTGGCCCAAGAAGACACCGTATCCCACTCGCCGGCCGTCGCTTCCGGCACCGTCTATCTGTCCGCTGCCGCCGGTCTCGGGGCCTACGACCTCGCCAGTGGCGAGCGGAGCTACCGGGTCGAACTCGGTATCGACGGGACGCCCGTCGTCGCCGACGGCTTCGTCTATCTGCTCGACACCGGGCAGCTAGCGTGTCTCGGGGCCGACGACGGCGTGACCGAGTGGTCTTACGGGACCGGACAGGTCGAAGACCCCGGCAGCGCGGCCCCGGCCGTCGTCGACGGCGTGGCGTACTTCCCGGCCGAGCGGCTGTACGCTATCGCGTAGAGGCGAAGTCCCTTTTGTCGCGACGAGCGTATGTGTCCTATGGCAGATGACATCGACGAGATAGACAAAGCCATCCTCCACGCGTTACAGGAGGATGCCCGCAACATCTCCTCGGGCGACATCGCGGACCGAATCGGCACGTCGGGTAGCACGGTCAGAAAGCGCATCCAACGGCTCAAATCCGAGGATATCATCAAGGGCTACAGCGCCGAAGTCGACTACCAGAAGTCCGGCTACCCCCTTCGAATGTTGTTGTTTTGCTCGGCGTCGATTCCGGAGCGTGGTGAACTCGTCCCGGAGATACTGGACATCGACGGCGTCGTCTCGGTACAGGAACTGGTGACGGGCGAGAAGAATCTGCTGGTGACTGTCGTCGGGGAGTCCGATAGCGATATCACCCCAGTCGCACAGGCGTTGCTCGATATCGGAGTCACCGTCGCGGACGAGGTGCTCGTCCGGAGTCACGAATCGACGCCCTTCGGCGAGTTCGAGTCGGAGTAGCTCACCGTCGAGTGCGGTCCGGCGCCGGGCGTCGCGTTTTCCGCGTCACAGCGTCTAGAGCGGCCACGCTGGCACGTCTCAGAGCATCGTCGCGTATGTGAGGCTCGTCACCACGCCCCGCGAAAAACATAATGTTCTTTCATTCTAAAATTTCGAACGTTCTGTGAATATAGGAAGTTTTAATGCACAGTCTGTTCGTACATCCGATGAAGACGACCGGTTACGGTCCCGGTGTGGCCGTGACTGTTCGCAAACGGACCAAACGATGTCAGAACAGCACTCGACGACGACGGTCGGATCGCTCCCGGACACGACGGCGGAGTCGCCGTTCGTGTCCGCCGCACTCACGTGGCTCGTCTGGACGATGTTCGCCGCGAGCATCGTCGCAGTCGGCGTCCGACTCCGAGTCGCTGGCGCGTGGGTTGTGCCCGGACTGCTCGCCGTCGATGGGCTGACCGTCTTGATGTGGGTAGTCGTCACCTTCTTCAGCGGTATCGTCCACAGCTACTCGCGCCGTTACATGGCCGGCAGCGCCCACGAGGCGCGCTTTTTCACCACCGTATTCGGATTCACCGTGACGGTGATGGCGCTGGTCGCCGCCGACCACATCGCCCTGTTCGGGGCGCTGTGGCTGGTGATGGGGCTGCTGATGGCACGCCTCGTCGGCGTCGTCAGCGGCTGGGAGCAGGCACAGGCTGCGGCCGCGGTGGCACGCAAGTACTTCCTCGCAAGCAGCGCGCTGCTGGGCGTCGCGCTCGCGGCGCTGTGGTGGACGACCGGGGCGATAACGATTTCCGGTATCGCCGCCGGTGCCGACACGCTCGGTGGCCCGGTGTGGCTGGTCGCCGCCGGGGGACTCGTCCTCGCCGCGATGATTCAGTGCGCCCTCGTCCCGTTCCACGGCTGGCTACTCTCCTCGATGACCGCGCCCACGCCCGCGTCGGCGCTGATGCACGCCGGCTTCGTCAACGCTGGCGGTATCCTACTGACTCGCTTCGCGCCAGTCGTCACTGTCGACCCAGCGGTGATGCTCACTATCGTGGCCGTCGGCGGGGCCAGCGCCATCGGCGGCAAGCTCCTGAAATCGGTCCAGACCGACGTGAAGGGCAAACTTGGCTGTTCGACGGTCGGTCAGATGGGCTTCATGATAATGCAGGCCGGACTCGGCTTCTTCGGTGCGGCCATCACCCATCTCATCCTCCACGGCTTCTACAAGGCCTACCAGTTCCTCTCCTCGGGCGGGCAGGTCGAGCACACCAGCCCTGCGACTGCCCACGAACACACGACCGGCAGCGGCGGTCTCGTCGGTGTCGTCGTGACGCTGTTGACCGCCGTGGCCGGCGGCGCGCTCTTTGCCTTCCTGACAGGGAAAGGAACGAGCTTGAACGGCGGTCTGCTGTTGACCTTCTTCGTCGTCTTTACCACGCTACACGCCGCCCGCAGTGCGGTCGCACAAACCGACCTGTCTGCGACGGTCCGCTACGGGGCCGTCCCGCTCGTGTTCTTCCCGGCCATCACCGTCTACGCCGCCGTCTACGAGACCGTCGCCGCACTGCTCTCGGGGCTCCCGGTCGTGACGGCCTCGACCGAACTGACCCTGCTTCACGCCATCATCGCCGCCGTCTTCGTCGGCGTCTACGTCGGCATCGAGACGGGCATCCACGAGGGTAGCGAGCGCCTCTACGTCGTGCTGACGAACCTGAGCCAACCCGCGACGAGCACCCTGCTGACTTCCTCGGAGGACTACAATGAGTACTGAACCCACTATCGACGACAGCATCGAGAAAGCAACCAACACCGTCGGCTCGGTCTGGCCCGTCCACTCGTTCGTGACGGCCAACCCCCTCTCGGGGTTCGAAGACCAGCCGTTCGGGAAGGCGGTCACACAGGCCGCCGACCTGCTTGGCGGCCGTGGCTATCCGAGCGCCGAGACGTTCGAAGCCGCCCTCGACAGCGGTCAAATCGACCCCGAGTTGCTCGACGACGAACTCGCGGCCGCCGGCTACGACAAGGCACCCGAAGCGCTGCTTACGGAGATGGCCGAGGCGGCCGAGACCGACGAGGACGCCGACAGCGCCTCCGACCACGTCGACGCCGTCCTGACGAAGTGGCTGTCGGCCTTCCTCGACGAGGGTCGCGCCCACTGGGCGATGCCCGACCGCGAGGACGGGTTCTACGCCGCCTTCCGTGCGGTGGCCCCTCACGACGGCGACGTGCCCGACGTGGGTATCGTGGCTGACCTCCCCGAGACGCCGATGCCGGCCATCGAGACCATCTTGGAGGGGTACCCGGTGAGCCAGTGGGTCCCCATCTTCGAGGAGCAACTGGCCGCGCTGCCGGGCTGGACCGGCTTCATCAAGCAACGCGTCGCCGACGACGGCGAGTGGCAGTCGGCGTATCCAATCACGCTCGAAGGCTACCTCGCTGTTCGCCTATCGCTGCTCGACGCCGTCGGCGCGGACCTCGACCCCTCGACCGGCCCGGACAGCACCGAGGCCGACGTCGCCGACGAACTCGCAGAGGCGTTCCTCGGCGCGTGGGAAGCCACGTACCGCGGCGAACTGCTCGGCACGCTCGCCGCCGAGAGCGAATCCCGCGCGGCGGCCGAGGAGGAGTCGGGCCGTCCCGACGCGCAGTTGACCTTCTGTATCGACACGCGTTCGGAAGTCATCCGTCGCCACGTCGAGGCGACAGGCGACTACGACACGCACGGCTACGCCGGCTTCTTCGGCGTCCCAATCGAGCACGAGGGCTACGACAGCGAGGTGTCGGTCGACGCCTGTCCGCCCATCCTCGACCCGCAACACCACGTCAGCGACCACCCGACCGACGACGGCACGCAGGCGAGCCACGACCGTTTGTCAGGCATCCGCGAGGCCGCGAGCGAGGCCATCGAGACGCTCGAAGCGAACGCCGCCAGCGCCTACGGTTACGTCGAGTCGAGCGGGAGCGGCTACGGGCTGGCGCTCGCCGCCCGCACGCTCGTCCCCGGCCGCGTCCACGACCTGCTCGACCGCGCCGACGACGCCGAACCCGACGACCACGAGTTCTGCGAGCCGACCGTTCACCACCAGCACACCTACGCCGGGGACCTGCCGGTCGGCATGACCCACGACGAGAAGGTCGAGTACGCCGAAACCGCCTTCGCCCTGATGGGCTGGAAGCACTTTGGCCGCCTCGTCGTCTTCACCGGCCACGCCGCCGAGACGGCGAACAACCCCTTCGATTCGAGTCTGGACTGCGGGGCCTGTGCCGGCAACCCCGGCGGCCCGAACGCCCGCGTGCTCGCGGCCATCTGTAACGACGAGGCCGTGAAAGCCGACCTCCGCGAGCGCGGCTTCGACGTGCCCGAAGACACCGAGTTCCTCGCGGCCGAACACAACACCACCACCTCCGAGGTCGAACTGTACGACAGCGACGTCCCCGAGAGCCACGCCGACGACGTCGAGCAACTGCGCGCCGACCTCGCGACTGCCCGTGAGGGCGCGGCCGCCGAAAACGCCGAGTCGATGGGCGCCGACCCCGACGCGGCCGTCGCGGACACCGAGCGCCGCGCGGCCGACTGGGCCGAGACCCGTCCCGAGTGGGGACTTGCCGGCAACGCCTCCTTCGTCGTCGGCCCGCGCGAACTCACCGAGGACGTCGACCTCGACGGGCGCGCCTTCCTCCACTCCTACGACTGGACGACCGACCCCGAGGGCGACGCACTGGAGGCCATCATCACCGCGCCGATGGTCGTCACCCAGTGGATAAACAACCAGTACTACTTCTCGACGGTCGACAACGCTGTCTACGGCAGC
>Ga0102936_1000962_pt1 | contig 11427 bp, 10 predicted proteins | sample SalPon2_A_H2O_MG_FD_78502 | JGI IMG/M metagenome (GOLD analysis project Ga0102936, IMG submission 78502) | Salt pond water microbial communities from South San Francisco under conditions of wetland restoration - Salt Pond MetaG R2_A_H2O_MG | ecosystem: Environmental > Aquatic > Non-marine Saline...
CCCTCGAACAGCCGAACCCCGAGAAAGGCGAGATAGAGAACGCCAACGACGCCGTACCCCCACCACGGAATGCTTTCGAGTAACGAACGCAGACGCATGGCCGACCCTCGCGGTTAGGACTGAAAGCGCTTGTCCTCGACGGCGGACGAGCGCATACACCTATCTACCACGAATGGTAAGTATCTAACATGTCTTCGACGGATCGAGACCACGCACCGGCAGAACCGTTCGTGACGCCCGCGGCGGGTGGCCAGGCGCTCTGGTCCGTGGGGGCGCTGCTGATCGTCAAGACGGACGCCGAGGCGACCGACGGGGCGTTCGCACTGATCGATCTCCGCGCAGCCCCCGGGTACGAGACGCCATTGCACCGCCACCACCGGGAGGACGAACACTTCTACGTCCTCGGCGGCGAGATCGAGTGCGTCTACGGCGACGGCGAGACGGTCGTCGCTGGCCCGCACGACACCGTCTTCCTCCCGCGGGACGTGCCCCACGGCTTCCGCGTCGTGAGCGACGACCCGCTTCGGATGCTGGCGACGGTGACGCCCGCCGGCCTCGAAGCGTTCTTCGTCGAGGTGGGGACGACCGTCGAGACGCGGGACCTGCCGCCTCCGGCGGATCCCGACGTGGAAGCGGTGGCCTCGGCGGCAACGGCGTACGATCTGGAGATTCTGGGACCGTTGCCGGGGTGACGTTCGACCGTGCGTCCGTACGGTGTGCCCCGAGTGGCCCAGGGAGAGCACGCAGGGACGCCAGCGACTCGATGCCAGTATCAGCGTCGTAGGTGACGACCGAATGGCGACGCAGACATACCGAATCGTCTCCCGAAGAGGGTTGGGTCACGACGAGCCCCCGGTCCGGCCTCGCGTTCGACGAGCAGGGGGCCGGAGATCAGGCAGGTCGAGGGACAGCGTCGGCCACTGGCGCAGATTCGTCACTGGTAGATCGGATTCGAGTACGTCCGTCTCGAAATCGCCGTCGGCGACGAGTACACCCGCCGCGCTTCCGTTGCTACGTGTCAGGCTATACGCCCCTGTCCGCCTCGGTCACACGCTGGGCTCTCTGTGCGCACCTGACGCTGTCAGTTCCGTATTTTTCGACTCCGTAGTAGCAGTCGCTCGTGGTTGGTAGAGAGACGGAGTAGGTCAGTCAGCGGACCACACGTGGTGACACGTGGGCTGAAAGGGGCTGGCTGACCGTGCCGTCTACCTCCCCTTCCCGTCAGCGCCACAAAACACCTCCGATACGCAGCCTCGACGACCATCGTCATCGTCGACGGACGCATCCGCAACGGGTCGCTCCCATCACGGCCGTAGAGCACGACGATCACCGTCAGAATGCCCCCCTCGTCCGTCCGTACCGCCGGCGTCACCTCGAATTTGGTCCCCGCTCGCGGATTCACGCAGTCGCACCTCCCCGACGCGGCGGCGCATCCGGCCTCGTCGTCGGCGACGAAGTGACCGAGGAAAACGTGGGGTGACTCCCGTGGACTCGCTTCGCTCCCTGCTTCGAACCCGAGCGTGTTCACTCTTGGCTCGTCACGTTCGTTTCTCGTACAAGAGTGGGACCGCCCGGATTCAGAACCAAAACGAGACTCGCTCCACTCGTCTCGCAGGGCTCGAATCCGGTCGTCGGATGTCGAGCGGTCTCGCTGTCGCTCGGCCACTCGAATATGGGACCGCCCGGATTCGAACCGGGGTCACGGGCACCCAAGGCCCGAAGTATACCAGGCTAACCCACGGTCCCTCGTATTCACGTCCTCCTCGCGCCCGCTAAAGGATTTCGTTCCCCTGTAAGCGCAGTCGGAAGTCGGGACCGGCGAGCGCCGGAACTGCGGCGAGCCGCCGGAACGCAGTGACGACGCCCCTTAATCCGCGCCGATCGCACACCCGTCGACGTACTCGATGTCGTCGATGGAATCGATGGGGTCGTCGCCACAGACGGGGCAGTCGGGGTCCTTGGCGTAGGGGACGGTCTCGAAGCTCATGTCCATCGCATCGTAAAAGAGGAGGCGCCCGATCAGGGGCTCACCGGCGTCGAGGAGGAGCTTCACGGCTTCGGTCGCCTGGATACAGCCGACGGTACCGGGGAGGACGCCGAGGACGCCCGTCGTCGCGCAGTCGGGGACAGTGCCCGGTTCGGGCGCTTCGCGGAACAGACACCGATAACAGGGGCCGTCGGGGTGGAGCGTCGTCACCTGTCCCTCGAACTTGTAGATGGCGCCGTGGGAGACGGGAATGCCGGCGAGTCGGCAGGTGTCGTTGACGAGATAGCGCGTCGGGAAGTTGTCCGAGGCGTCGACGACGAGGTCGTAGTCGGTAAGCAGGTCGGCGTGCTCCCGGTCGAGGCGCAGTTCGTAGGTTTCGATGTCGACGTCGGGGTTGAGCGAGGCCACGAAGTCCTTCGCGCTGTTGACTTTCGGCCGGCCCACGTCGTCGTCGCCGTGGATGACCTGTCGCTGGAGGTTCGAGCGCTCGACCCGGTCGTCGTCGACGACACCGATCCGTCCGACACCGGCGGCCGCGAGATACTGGATGACGGGGGCACCCAGCCCGCCGGCGCCGACGACGAGCGCGCTCGAATCCAGCAGGCGCTTCTGCCCCTCCGGCCCCACCTCGTCCATGATGATATGCCGGGAGTAGCGATCCAACTGCGTGGCGTCCAGCGAGAGTCCACTCATACCTCATCGTCCGGGGTGGAGGTGGATAAATCCGTGTTGTCCGTGCGCTCCCGGCCCCCGATCGATGAAGCGTCTGTCGCGATAGGAAAGGGGAGAGCGTGCGAGTTGAGACCGGTCGTCTCGATGCAGACACGCGTCTCGAATCACACCGCGTCGGGGACGAACAGTGACGAAGAGACATCAACTCTCGAGCGAGGCGACGGCGGTGACGGTGGTAATCCGGTCTCAATCAGCGGTCGAACCCACAGCAGGGTTCGATCGCCGCCTGAGTTCGCGAACGCTGCTGTACACCACGGCCCCGCTGACGAGGAGCGCCGCGCCGATGATGAGAACGAGACTCACCGTCTGGAGCGCGTCGATGCCGTACGTCGCACCGAGTTTCTTGCTGGCGACAGCGATGCTCCCCGCCAAGAGCATGGCGGCGAAGTAGCCTTTGATGTCGTCCTCGTCCGCGAGGTCGGTGGCGGCGGCGCCGATCCGGGCGCCGAGCGAACTGCCGGCGAGGAGCGTCACGACGACTGGGAGATTGACGAAGCCCGACTGAGCGTAGGTGAAGGCACCGAACGCTCCGGAGAGGGTGATCTGGAGGATGTCGGTGCCGACGGCGACGGCGACGGGCACGCCGAAGCCGTACATCATCGCGGGCATCAAGAGGAACCCGCCGCCGACGCCGAGAATGCCCGAGAGGATGCCGATCGAGAAGCCGACCGCGAGGATGAGCCACACCGACACCGTCGAGCCACCGTTGAGCGAGATGACCGGCGGGATCCGGATGGCCTGGATCTTGGCGGCGACGACGCCATCGTCACCGTCCTCGTCGTCGTCGGGTGAGCGAGCGTCTCGGAGCGTGATCAGCCCGACCAGCGCCAGGAGGCCGACATACGCGACGCTGATGAAGAGATCCAGCGCGCCAGCGGCGCTGAGCCACTCGATCACGTACTTCCCGACCTCGATCCCGCTGGTCATCCCGACGACCATCAGGACAGCCAGTTTGTAGTCGACCTGACCGAGTCCGCGGTGGCGCAGGGCTCCGATGACCGAGGTCCCGAAGACGAACGCCAGCCCGGAGCCGACCGCCACTTCCGGTCGGTAGCCCATGACTAGAAGCGCCGGCGTCACGAGGAAGGACCCGCCCATCCCGAAGAATCCGAACAGGATGCCGATGAGCAGGCCGAAGCCCGTGAAGGTGGCAGCGAGCATGGCGCTCATGCCGAGGAGTTCCACGATCAATCACCCCGCAGGAGTCCGATGAAGTACTCGCCGGCGACCTGTTCGAGCGCGCCGTACCCGACGTAGAGCACGGCGGCCTCGAGGAGAACGAGGCCGACCATGGCGGCGGCGTGTGCGTTTCCGCTGAGGGATTCGATTCCGAACATGCTGAGTATGGGACGAGGTGGTGGCGGGATTCAGTCGTCGGCGACGGCGCTCTCTGCGGTGGCTGCACACCGATTCGGCCCGAGTTCGAGTTCCGTCTCCTCGTCCTCGTCCTCGGGGGTGTACTCGCCGGCGTTGGTGGCGATGACCTGCTCGTAGTTCGGCGGCTTCGACGGGAGGTTGTCGAACATGTGGTCGACGAACTCGTCTTCGGGCATGCGAAGAATCTCGTTGTTCTTCCAGAGATAGCCGACCGTGGAGAACATCGGCTGGCCCGGCATCACGTCGACGTACGCCCCGTCGTCGGTGACCGAGAAGTGGCCCGGAAGGATCTTTACGTCGTTCGCTTCGGTCATGATCGTCCGGTGGAGCGTCTCGTACTGGACGCGGGCGCCGTCGCGGGCGTCCTTGTCGGCGAACTGAAGCTCCGTGCGGCCGATGGACTCGACGAACAGTGTATCACCCGTGAGCAGAGCCTCGTCGTCGACGAGGTACGAGGTCATCCCCGTCGTGTGACCGGGCGTGTGGACCGCCTTGATCTCGGCGTCGCCGAGTTCGACGGTGTCGTTCGGCTCGATCGGATCGAACTCGAACTGTGGGTCGCGGGTCTCGGCGGGCGCGCCGAGGTGGTACGGAACGCCGAGGCGGTCGGCCAGGCGTCGGCCACCCGATATGTGATCCGCGTGAATGTGGGTGTCGAGGATGTGGGTGACTTCCAGGCCCCGTTCCGTAGCGGCGTCGAGGAACTCGTCGGTCGCGCGGGTCACGTCGACGAGGGCGGCTTCGCCGGCCCGTTTCGACCCGACGAGGTAGCCGAGACAGCCCTTCGACCGACGCTGCATCTGAACGATGACCAGATCGTCGCTCTCCGTAGCGATCGGCACCACGTCGTACACCATGCTCCAGGCTTCCATACCGTCCTCGACGGCCTTGACGTCGTGCGCGTAGCCGTGCTCTTCGAGGTACTCGGCGAACATGCCGGCGGAGCGACCCGACGCACAGATCGTCACGACGGTGTCGCCAGCGTCGATCACGTCGGGATCGAAGTCACCCACGAGTTCGTCGTCGGAGCCGGAGTACTCGACGTTCCGGGCCTCGGCGATGTGCCAGTCATCGAAACTATCCGGTGATCGCGTATCGAGGAGGACGAGCTCCTCGTCGGCGTCGATCATGTCGCGCAGCCGTTCGGCAGTGATCGTTTCGACCATCGTCGGCGTATTGTACTTTGAGTACACGTATAACAATTCGAGCGGGGAGAATAATTTGTATCAAATTTCAGGTACAAGAGAAGTACACAACAATATTTCCGGCATACGGTGCGGTTCAATCCTCGAAATAACACAATAATTGATATATCATGATTTAGTAATGTATGGCGGGATTAGCGACGTGCTTATCCGTTTCACGCCATAATATTGGAGCAATAATGCAATTTTCAGACGCTGAAGAAACGCTCAGCGACCTGCCGCCCAGCGCCAAGTTCATATTCAAGATGCTGTCGCGGGAGGGGTCGATGACCCTGAAACAGATCACCGAAGAGACGCTGCTGTGCTCGCGGACGGCCCGATACGGCCTGGAGAAACTACAGGATGCAGGGCTCGTGGAGGATGCACCCGCGCTCCACGACGGCCGCCAGACCTGTTACAGCATCCGAACTCGTTCGATGGGCGACGACCGAACCGGGTATCCGGAACGGGTGCTCGTGAGCGCGGACGCTGCCCGCGAGAGACTGTCGGAGTTCAAAGCCGACGATCCGGAGTACCGACTCGTCGAGGTGTCGACGACGTACGACGAGTCGCATATCCCGGGAGCGGTCGAACTCGACCCCGGGCGGGAGTTCAGTGACGCCGGTGGTCGGACGGTCCCGGAGAAAGAGCGACTCGCGTCGATCCTCGGTGAGCGGGGGATTACGGCCGACAGCACGGTCGTTCTCTACAGCGACGATTTCAACCAGTTTGCGGCCTTCGTCTACTGGACCCTGAAATACTACCGACACCGGGACGTCCGCCTGCTCAACGGCGGCAAGCACTACTGGACGGAGAATGGCTACCCAACGACGGGGGTGGAACCGACCGCCACGCCCGTCGAGTACGACATCCAGCCACCGGACGAGCACCTTCGAGCGTACCGCGGAGACGTGCAGGACGCGCTCTCGGCGGACGTGTCCCTCGTCGACGTCCGGTCGCCCGAGGAGTACTACGGGGAAGCGAGCGTGCCCGCGCGGGCGTCCGGACACATCCCACGGACGATCAACGTCGAGTGGACGAGCGTGGTTCGGGAGTGCGGTCGATTCGAGCACCGGGAGGCACTGGAACGTCCGTTCGCCGAGGCTGGCGTCGACGGGTCCGACGAGGTCATTCTCTACTGTAACGTCGGCGAACGGTCCGCACTCGTCTGGTTCGCGCTCTCCGAACTGCTCGGGTACCCGCACGTCCGGAACTACGACGGCTCCTGGAGCGAGTGGGGCAACCTCGTGGACGTACCCATCGAAACCTGCGACTCCGGTAGTAGCTGATCCCGGCGGCACCGATTGTTGTTCCAGAAGTTATTGTGGGTATCCGTCGAACGTCACGTACTACCACCGTAAATTTGTGGTAGCGAAGCGCACAGATGTTCTTACGCAGTATAATGGATTGGTATGGACCACATAGTGGTGCTCGGTGCGGGTGTCGGGGGTGCGATGAGCGCGAACATGCTCGATCGGCGCCTCGGAGACGACGCTCGGATCACGGTCGTAGATAAGAGTACGAAACACGCCTACCAGCCGTCGTTCTACCTGTTGCCGTTCGGCTACATGGAGTCGGAAGAGCAGTTCCGCGACGTCCGGGAGGTCATGCGCTCGGGCGTCGAGTTCGTCCAGGATGCGGTCACCGGCGTCGACCCCGACGCGAAGACCGTCGACCTGGGGGAGGAGAGCCTGTCTTACGACTACCTGATCGCCGGCCTCGGACACCGACTCGCCGCCGAGGCGACGCCCGGGATGCTGGAAGGGTGGCAGGAGACGGACTCGGTGTTCCCGTTCTACTACTACGAGGCGGCGATGGACATGCGCGAAGGTCTGGCGGAGTTCGACGGGGGGACGTTCGTCGTCTCCGTGCCGGATACGTCGATCAAGTGTGGCGGCGCGCCGCTGAAGATGACGATGCTCGCCGAGGACTACTTCCGGCGACAGGGGATTCGGGACGAAGTCGATCTGGTGATGACCAAACCCGGGGATGCCGTCTTCGGCGTCTCCCCGTACCGCGAGAAACTCGAGGAGATTTGGGCCGACCGGGACATCGAGTTCCGGGGCAACTTCACCGTCGAGGCGGTCGACTACGAGTCCCAAGAGATCCGCTCGACAGCGGGTGACGTCCAGGCGTACGACTTCTACGCGCCTGTCCCGCCGCAGTACGGCCAGAAAGCACTCACCGAGGGCTCCCCGCTCACGGGCAACGGTGAGTACGTCACCGTCGACGAACACACGCTCCAGCACACGGAGTATCCCGACGTGTTCGGCATCGGCGACGCAGCGGATACGCCGAACGCGAAGACGGCGGCCGCGGCGCGCAAGCAGGCGCACGTCCTCGTCGACAACCTCGCCGACCACATGGCGGACAAGCGGATGACCGCCGGCTACGAGGGATACGCCGCCTGTCCCCTCCTGACGAAGAAGGGGAAGGCGATGATCGCCGAATTCGACTACGAGGAGAGCATCTCGGCACCCGTCGAGAGTCGGCTGAACTGGATCCTCGATATCAACGTACTGCCGAGCGTCTACTGGGACGCGTGGCTTCGCGGTTACGACCCCCTTCCCTGATCATGGCAAGTGACGAACGCAGCATCAACGCGACGGTACCACTCGATGACGGTAGCGACCTCGCACGAGTCGTCAAGGAGAACGATACGGAACTGGCGGAGCTCCTCAGCCTCCTCGTCGCGGCCGAGGACCTCGCCGCCGACCTCACGCCCGAACTTCGTGAGACTGTCCGCGAGAATCGGGAACCGATCGGAGAACTCCGGATGGCCTTCGAGCAGGAAGAAACGCTGACGCTCCTCCAGAAGGTTGGCACCGAGGCCGATACGCTCGTCGAACTCCTCGACGTCCTCACGGCGTCGAAGGAGCTCACGGACGACCTCGTCCCCGAACTGCTCGCCGTCTTTCGGGAGAACCGGGAGGCGGTCGAACGACTCCGTGACTCGCTCGAACACGAGGAGACGCTGATCCTCGTCGAGCGTCTCGGGGAGAACGCCGACACGCTGGCGGAGCTGCTGGACCTCGTCGATGCCACCCAACAGCTCGCGACCGACCTCTCGCCGGAGCTGCAGGAGGTGGCGCGTGACAACCGGGACGTGATCCGGCACCTTCGAATGGCAGTCGCGGGCTTCGCGAATAGCTACGACCAGCAGGACGTCGACACGTATCAGTTGGGCTGCAACGCGGGCAACATGGTGGCGTTCATCCAGACGCTCGGCGATCCGAAAGTGACCGAGGCTCTCGACGCGACCATCGAGGGCTTCGCACAGGAAGAGCCCGAGCCGGTCGGCATTCTCGGCCTCGTTGGCGCCCTCTTCGACGCCGACGTCCGGCGGGCGCTCGGACGGCTGCTCGCCGCCGCCCGCGGCCTCGGGCAGGCGGACCTCGACGGGGACTGAGCCGCACGCCCGACCTCGCGGTACCGGAAATTACTGGTTCTTTCGCCAAATTACACCCATCGGGCCGAAAAAATAGTTCGTAGAACGGTAGCTTTAGGTGTCGGTTCCGTACGTAGAGTCGAGATGAGCCAACCAGCGGAAGCCGCTGACGGGAGCGTATCGACACCGGGAATTGGCGACCAGTTCCCCAAGCTGACGGTGGAGACGAGCCACGGCGAGTTGACCCTGCCCGACGACTACGAAGGGTCGTGGCTCGTTCTATTCAGCCACCCCGGGGACTTCACCCCCGTGTGTACCTCGGAGTTCGTCGCTTTCGAACAGCGTCGCGACGAGTTCGAGGACCTCGGCGCCGAACTGCTCGGCCTGTCGGTCGACCGCGTCCACTCGCACATCAAGTGGACCGAGTGGATCGACGAGAACATCGGCGTCGATGTCGGCTTTCCGATCGTCGCCGACGACCAGGGAAGCGTCGCGCGATCACTCGGGATGATCCACCCCGGCGCAGGCACCGCGACGGTCCGGAGCGTCTTCGTCGTCGACCCGACCGGCACCGTCAGACAGGTGCTGACCTATCCGATGGAGATCGGTCGGAACATCGACGAGGTGCTTCGTTCGCTGCGGGCCCTCCAGCGGAGCGACGAGGAGGAGGGCGTCGCCGTCCCGGCCGACTGGCCCAACAACGAAATGTTCGGCGACCGCGTCCTCCTGTCCCCGCCGGGAACTGCGGCCGAGGCGGCCGAACGAACGGCCGAAGCCGAGGCGGCGGACGACATGGAGTACTACGACTGGTGGTTCGTGACGCGCACGCAGTGACGTCCCACCGGAGGCACACCCACCGGAGGCACAGCTAGACCGACTGCGGAACATACCCTGACAACAAATGATCGACCCAGTCATCGCCAGCAGACTTCAGTTTGCGGTGACCACAATCGTCCACATCATCTTTCCAGTGATGAGTATGGGGCTCGCGCCGTTTCTCATCTACTTCACCTGGAAGGATATCCGGACCGACGAACAGGTGTACGAACAACTACGCGAGTTCTGGACGAAGATTTTCGCCGTGAGCTTCGTCGTCGGGACTGTCACCGGCATCGTCCTCGAGTTCGAGTTCGGGACGAACTTCGCCGCCTTCTCGACTGCCGCCGGGGAACTCTTCGGTGGCCCCCTCGCTATCGAGGGAATGATGGCCTTCATGCTGGAGGCGACGTTTCTCGGCATTTTCGTCTTCGGTCGTGAGCGGGTCACGGACCGACTGTACATGCTGTCGAGCGTGTTCGTCGGCCTCGGGACCTGGCTGTCGGCCGTCTGGATCCTGATCGCTAACTCATGGATGCAGACCCCGCGGGGCTTCGAGATGGCGACGAAACACGGCCAGCCGGTGGTCTTGCTCGTCGATCCGATCGCGGCGTACGCGAACCCGCGGTTCCCGTGGATGTACGTCCACATGCAGAACGCGGCGCTGCTGTCGGTTGCACTGTTCATGGCGGGCGTCGCCGCGTACTTCGTCTGGACGAACCGCGATACGGAGTTCTGGCGCAAGACGATGAAAATCTCTCTCGCCGTGCTCCTGATTTCCGCGCCGTTCCAAGCCATCCACGGCGACGCCTACGGTCGGCACGTCGCCGAGACCCAGCCACAGAAGTTCGCAGCCATGGAGGCCCAGTACGACACCGAGTCGTCGGTCGGGCTGAAACTGCTCGCCTTCCCGACGAGCCTCGACGACATCACGGACCCCCGCGCCGAGAGCCTCTTCGTGATCGAACTCCCCTTCCTCGCGTCCATCCTGGCTAGCGGGGGTGATCCCGGCGCCGAAATCACCGGGTTGAACGACATCTCGACGGAGGATCCGCCGGTCGCGATCGTCTTCTGGGCGTTCCGGGCGATGGTCGGTCTGGGGATGTGGTTCATCCTCCTGGCGTTCTGGGGCGGCTTCCGGTGGTATCAGGGCCGCCTCTTCGACGACGACCTGCTGGCGAAGGCGCTGGTAGGCTCGTCGCTGCTCGGCATCCTCACCGTCGAATTGGGGTGGATCGTCACCGAAGTCGGCCGCCAGCCCTGGGTGATACAGGGCGTGATGAAGACGAGCGCGGGCGTCTCGCCCGGACTCACGGGCGCCGAGGCCCTCGTCACGCTCGCCGGATTCGTCGGGGTGTACACCGCCTTACTCGTCCTCTATAGCTACGTCGTGACGCGACTGATCCGGGAGGAGGCGCCGACGCGGCCCGCGACGCCGACGGGCGGGGAGCGTCACTCCGGGGAGATCGTTCCGAGCGATGACTGACCCCCTCGTTGCGGTGCCGCTGTCGACGCTGGCCGACGGTCCGCTGTTCGGCCTGCCGCTGACGCGGCTCTGGTTCGGGTTGGTGTTCGCCGTCTTCGGTACCTTCCTCGCCCTCGACGGGTTCGACTTCGGCGTCGGCGTGCTGTTTGCCACGCGCGACGACGACCACGAGCGCGAGCAACTGCTAGCCGCCATCGGCCCCTTCTGGGACGGGAACGAAGTGTGGCTCGTCGTCTTCGGCGGCCTCCTCTTTGCCGTCTTCCCGTCGGTGTACGCCACGCTGTTCAGCCGCCACTACCTGCTGATGTTCGCCATCCTGGGGGCGCTCATTCTGCGCGGACTGGCGCCCGAGATGTACGAACAGCGCCACGACAAACGGTGGCAGCGGCGCTGGGGACAGGCGTTCGTCGCCGGTAGCCTCGCGGCCCCGTTTGCGCTCGGCGTCTTCGCCGGGAAC
>Ga0102936_1000963_pt1 | contig 11420 bp, 6 predicted proteins | sample SalPon2_A_H2O_MG_FD_78502 | JGI IMG/M metagenome (GOLD analysis project Ga0102936, IMG submission 78502) | Salt pond water microbial communities from South San Francisco under conditions of wetland restoration - Salt Pond MetaG R2_A_H2O_MG | ecosystem: Environmental > Aquatic > Non-marine Saline...
CCGCGTCGCCGCGATCGGCGTGTCGTGCGCGCACGGATTCGAGGATCGTCGGTACTTCCTCACTCGGCCGAAAGACGTCTACGACGTCGATCCGTGTCTCGACAGCTGCAAGCTCATCGTACGCGGGCTCCCCGAGGACGGCGTCGGCGAACGGGTTGATCGGGATCACACGGTAGCCGTGTCGTTGGAGGTACGCCGGGACATCGTGGGCGGGCTTACCGGGCGTCGTCGAACAGCCGACAACCGCGATCGTCTCGGCGTTGAGCACACGACGAACGTCGGCATCATCAGAGAGTGGCATACCGCTGCATCGACTACCGGGCGGTATAACGATTGGTGGCTCACTCGAGTGTGGCGACGATCCCGTCGCCGTCTTCAGAAAGCTGGATCGTTGTATCGAACAGCGGAGCGAGCGTTCGGAGGCTCTGATCGTCGTGTGCGGTCCGATCGATGGTGTACAACCCGACTCCGCCGGCGTGTTCGACCCGACGGGTGAAGACGTGGAGGAACCGAAACACCGTCTCGAGGTCGGCGTACGCGAGCAGCGTCGACACCGAGTGAAGGGAGACTCGTGGTAGACCGACGCCTTCGTGTTCGAGCCGTTCGAGCGTCTCCGAGAGCGCGACACCGATCTGGGTCAACTCTGCCGGGGACGCGACGTACGTTATGTGATCGGTGTCGTTGACACACGCACCGCGATCACGCGTCACGCAGTCGATGATCGAGAGCGACGACTCACCCACGTTCGTGCGGTCGTAGACCGCATCCCGGACCGCTTCGGCTTCTGTCGTAGCCGTCACAGCGATGCCGGACCCCCCTGAATCGATACCGGTTGCGAGCGCGTCGGTAACGAACCGCTCTGCCGTTGTGAGGCACGTCGAGCTGACGAGGAGACTCGTGGCTGGATCGACGGACGCATCGAGTTGATCGGTGAGATCGCACATGACGGGTGTCTGGAGGGTCGGCGAGGCAGGCACAGTTGCAAGCGGTCTGTCGGCTAGTTTGTACCAGTCACTACTGTTCCGACAGATCATATATCTGTTGTGATGTCTCGAGTAGTCCCGCCTGTGAGACGTGGGCCGACAAATCGCGGGAGTTAAAACCGTCACCCGGATACTGTGGATCGAAGGGCGCTTAGCTCAGTCTGGATAGAGTGCTTGGCTTCGGACCAAGTTGTCGCGGGTTCAAATCCTGCAGCGCCCATCATTCTGCGTGACGGGCCACATTTGGCAGACGGCGGTACGGCGTTTATAAGGGAACCCCTCTTCGGCCGTTTTGATTTCATCACGTTTCGGAACGGGGGTCGCCGGCATCATGCGATTCGCTTGCATTTGAATGACAGTGAGGGCACATAATACTATGGTGTATAGAGGATATCGGCGGCGCGCGCGAGAAGATTGCCAGTCGAATTTCCAACCTAAGATCGCCAATTAATGCAGCGGTCTTGATCTGAACCTCATGGTACTTCCGCGCTTGAGAATCTTTGAGCCCTCCTTACAGTCTCTCGAAAGCAAACCGCTGTCAGCCAACATAAAACAAGCTCGTGTACATACGCACGTACTTACTCACGTACTTCGGTACGAAACTGTGGGTGTACGCGGATGAGTACATCCGCACGAATTATCGTGTGCTCGACTAACGCACGCAACTGCCGAAGACGATGGACTGCGTCGGAGGACTTTCGCTGGCCTGCCTGCTCAGAATGACCCCTAAGTATTCTGAGTCTCTCGGCTAACAGTCGCCGCTTCACTACCGGTCTGTGGCACGGTTTTATTCCTTCCAGACTAGTGCCATCTTTATGGACGAATTGACCGCGAATATCTCGTTCGACAGGTTCGCGGATATGCCGGAGTTCTACGGCTCAGGTGCTGCGGAATACCGTTTGGCGATGGTTAAAGAGCGCGATGACTTCCTTGATCTGTTCGAAGGCGCTCGCCACGTTGACGCAGTGACCTACGCAGAGACACCTGAGCTGATGGTAAAGATGCTGACCGAGTACGACATCGGTTCGCTGGATGTGCTCATCGGGAACGCTGAAGACTACGCTGACCAGGTAAACGAGGTTTCGACGGCCCGATCACTCGTTCACCTGCGACAAGACGACCGGCTCACTGTTCGCCTGAAGAATCGGAAAACCGTCCATTCGAAGATCTACCGGATCGTCATGCCAGACGACACAGTGAAGCTCGTGCAGGGATCTGCGAACCTCTCGCGGAACTCGTGGGAGTACCATACGAACCAGATATCCGTCATCACGACCGATGTCGGGACCGAACTAGACGAAGCGTTCGAGCGGTTCATCGACGAGTACCGCGAGGGCTACAGCAACCAGACACTGCTTGAAGGACTCGTCGAAGCATTAGAGGAGGCTGATTCACCAGAAGAGCGGGAGAATCGCATTGAGTACTGGGTCGGTGCTGGCGATCTTGACGTGAGTGACACGGCCGCTCTGAATCAGGACGCCGTTGAGGATTTGAAAGAGGTCGCCGACCAAGTCACCGCTGTCGTTGACGACTTTGAAGAAGCCGACGAGACGGTGGCGTTCATCGAAGAACCCGGGAATGCCGACCGAAACGTCGTCGAGCCAGACGACCCCACGGCTGAGGAAAGCTCTGACGGCACTGCGGACGAAGACACGTCACCCGACGTTGGCCTGGTTGAGTCAGACCACGAGACGGGATTGACAGACACGCTTGATCGGCCGCGGGTTCGTGCGCCCGATGAGAAGATTCGAATGGGGACGAGCAAGGTGGACAAGGACACGGCCGACGAGTTCGGCGCTGGGCTTCGTGACCGCGGGGCGACTGTCGAAGACCACAGTATCACTGCGCCACTAAGCGCGTACAACAATCAGGTGAAGGAATCGACGGCTATTCCGACGATGTCAGTCCTTCCAGATGCTGAGCAGGTCGTGATTGGGGAGGATGACGAGATGATTCTCGTCGCTACAGATGAGCCCACACCTGAAGTCTTAGATCACTGTCTTGAGACAATTGAGGACTACATCGAGACCGTTCAGAATCACGGTCACACGCAGTCTGAGACCGCCGTGATGGCGCAGATGTACGAAGCGTTCCTCTACGGGTTCTGGGCCCCCTTCGCTAATCAGTACGCGGAGGCGCTTTCGTCACCATCTCGGACGCTGGATAATGTGCTTCAGCATCTCTACATCGAAGGAAAGAGCGACGCGGGGAAGGACAAACTCACAGAGTACATCCTCCGACTCGTCTCCGACAACACGGTCATCTCCGGTGTCGACGCAGACGAGGTCGGCGTCAAGGAGGTCCGCGGCGTCCGCGAGTGGGACACGTGCTTCCCGTACGCCATCATCGACGCGGAGAAAGAGAAGATCCAACGATGGAGTCCGATTCGGAACTACTGGGGCGACTGGACGCCCACCAGCGTCGATCAGCCGTGCCTGATATTCACGACGAACGACGCCCTCCCAAAATCCGAATTCCGGAATCGGATGAAGATTCTGAGCATGGACGTCTCGTTCCCATCTAATCCGGAAGACCCCGGGTTCCGTGAAGCGCAGGAGGACCTTTCGGAGGTGCTGGAACGGCAGAACCCTATCTTCAGTTACGTGGCCCGTCGGATGCTCACAGAACAACCGTGGACCGACGGAAATGGAACTATTGAGGACGTCCGCCGTATCGTCCGCGAGTTCTACGACGAAGCCGGACGGGACCAACCAGAGTACTTCCCTGCCGACGAGCCAGCTGAGAAGACGTATGACACGGGACGGCTGAAGTGGCAACGTGACATTCAGGGCGGTCGCGTCACGTTCGAACCAGAACCGAACGCCATCACGGCCGACTTCGACCGGGAAGAATACGAGGTGTACGACTACGAGAAGCGTCTCCCGAAGCGATTCATGTCCGAGAAATCCTCCACCAGCGTCTACATCGGTGCACCTGAGGAATTCGCCGACTGGATCGGATACTCCGTCGACGAACTGCTTAATGGAGCAGCAGAAACCAGCACAGCCGACGTGACCTCATCGTCATCCGGGGAAGAAACCAGCGAAGATAGTGACGAGTCTGGCGGGTTCTTCTCCCGACTGCTCGGTGTGTAGAGCCTGTTGCCCGACGAGAACGAGACAGCCGCCGGCATCGAACCTCTTGGTGCGATCAATCGCCTCTCACTGGACGTTTGTAGTCAATTCCGACTGGATATCTGCATATCAGATGGTGAAGTAGTTAGCAGTCGGCGGAACCGTGACTACCTCGTCGGGAATCTGGTCAGGATCTACGAGTCGGTCGAGCACGCCAGTGAGATGCGGGATGCCGACTGCGGCGACGATTGTCTCGATGCCCTCGATGTCGATGAGTGCCTGAAGATGCCCGGCCATCACTTCGTCAGGGGCCAGTACATCTTCCCGGAACTTGACCGGATACCGGTCTAGCAGTTCTGCACGCCACTGCCGAATCATCGCAACGTCGAGGTCATACAGCGTCTCCAACGGAGACTCGTACCTTGACTCTGCGAATTCGAGCTCAGCAAATATCTCACGTGTTGAACGGTCAGTCACGACTCGTTGCGTCTGGTCGAGCGTGTCGATACCAGCAATGAGTAACTCATCCATGTGATCCGTTGCGAACGCTGCCGCTTCGACCTCGTCACGCGGTGGCCAACGCGGATCATACACGTCCGGATGGTAGTACCCGATCTCTTCTCTATCGGTATGCACCGCGACCAAATCCGGTTCATACCTGGTTATTGCGCCAGTCACTCGCGTAGTCGCCATCGGCGAGCCACGCACCACGCCAAGCACGTGGACTCCGTCGACACGCCCCGCTGCCTTGCAGTCACTAATCCCCGTCGGGAGAATCTGATCCCGAACATCTGGAGACGAATCCAGCTCAACAGAACGGTCACGTCGCTTACGCCAATCGACACACCCCTCATCTGCCGACCAGGACGATTGCCCGGGGGCTGCTGACGGGATTGAGTCTGAGTCTCTCATCGGTCTCGCCTCACTAACCGTGCTGCTCTAGTACGTCGAGCACGGCAACGTCGGTTGGACACAGCACTCTCGATTGTCCTCTCGCTTCTGAGGCACGGGCCATCGTTATCCTGTGAATCGCACCGATCCATATCTCCACAAACGGTCTTGAGTGGCTAATACTATTGGAATAATCAGGCGTGAAAATAAACTACCACACCGGCACTGGAAGAAGGTTCAACCCGCTACCTTGGTGAGCGCAACTCGTCTATAGCCATGAGATTGGTGACTCCAGAGCAGGATTCTGGCTAGATGTCCGGGGGCGAAGGGTGTCAAGAACATCCAACCACCTGTCTGCCATGGACGAAAAATTCTGGACAACCCCCCTCAACCGTGCTTAACATGTAGTGAAACCCGATGTCTCGTCATTCCGAAAAGAGGCCCAATGTCGCTTTACTTTCACCTTGGTTACCACACGTTATTGTATCTCCCGCTGTCAGGTAATAGTAATTCGAAACCAATGACCACAATCCTCCATCTAAGCGATACGCACCTCGGCAATCGACAGTACGGAAGCGATATCCGGCGAGACGACTTCACGAACGCCTTCGACGCGGCCATCGACCGCGCAGTCAGCGAAGACGTGGATGCCGTCATCCACACGGGCGATCTGTTCCACCGTCGGACGCCCTCGCTCCCGGTCGTCACGGACTGCATCCAAACCCTCCGGAAACTCGCCAACGCGGACATCCCGTTCTACGGAATCGTCGGGAACCACGACCGGAAGATGGACGCACAGTGGCTGGATCTCATCCGAGAGACCGGCACGGCCGAACGCCTAGACCGCACGCCGACAACGGTAGACGGTGACGTCGCGCTCTACGGGATTGACGCCGTCACCAAACCCGCGTGGGAGGCCACTGACTTCACGCTTGACGAACCCGAAAACGACGACGCGTTCTGCCTACTTGGCCTCCATCAACTGTTCGAGCCACTCGTCCCCGAGTTCTACGCCGACCACGACCTCGAAGAGGTGCTCGAACGAGTGAACATCGATGTCGACGCGCTCGCACTCGGTGACTATCACCAGACTGAGAGCGGCATTATCGACGGCATCCCTGCGTGGTACGCTGGCTCGACCGAACGCTGTGCGACGGACGAAGTAGAGCCGCGGACCGTCAGCCTCCTCGAAATCGAGGACGGTGAACTCGACCGACGAGAACTCGAACTCGACACGCGGGAGTTCGTCTCAATCCGGATCGAGTTCGACGAGGAGGACAGTCACGGGTACGCACGCGACCAGATCGCACGACACCAGCTTGATGAGACGGTTGCTATCGTCACGCTCGCTGGTGAGCGGACACCCGTCACGTCGAGCGACGTCTACGAGATGGTCGTCGATAACGGCGCGGCGGTATGCAAGGTTGACGACCGTCGTGGACGAACACAGTTCGATCCCGATGACGGCCCGCAGGGCGCGATTCAGAGCGCAGACAAACTCATCGAGGAGAAACTCGCCGAGCAGAACCTCAGCGAGATCACGACCGCCGTCGAGGAACGCATTCGTAGCGATGACGATCTGGCGACCAACGAAATCGACGACGTCATCGAAGTGATGATCCAAGACGCCCAGACGGACGCCTTCGCGGACTTTGACGACGCGGATAATGACGAGGTGAGCGAGCAGTGAAGATCAACTCGCTCACCCTCCAGAACATCCGGAGCTACGAGGATCAGACCGTCGAATTCCCGGAAGGAACGATCCTCATCCACGGTGAGAACGGAGCCGGGAAGACCTCACTCCTGATGGGGATCTTCGGGGGGCTGTTCCTCTCGAAGATCCGCAACGTCGGGACGAGTAACTTCACGCTCGACGACCTCGTACGACGCGGCGAAGACAAAGGAACGGTAGAGCTCGTCTTCGAGATCGACGGCACCGAATACACCGCGACGTGGAAGCTGTACACCACGAGCACACCGAACAGCGCCACGCTCGACGCGCCTTCGTTCTCCGAGCCAATCACCGGGATCGGTCCAGTCCGCGAAGAAGTCATCAGCCTCCTCGGCATGGATGAGGACGACTTCTCCAGTTCGGTCTACGTGAAACAGGGCGAGATCGACCGGCTGATCGACGCCGGCAACCGCGCCGAAATGATCGACAGCTTGCTCGGCCTCGACGAGATCGACGAATACATCGACCGGATGAAACTCGCGCGCCGCGGAGCCGGGCGCGTCCAAGAGCGAAACAAGAACAGCCGTGAGAACTACCAAGAGGACCTCGACGGCTTCGAGCACACCGAACCGGAGTACGAGGACGAAATCCAGTCACTCACCGACCGCATTCAGGAACTGGAAGACGAGATCGAAGAATACGACGAGTTCATCGACCAACTCAAAGAGCAACGCAGCCGAATCAAGGGCGACATTGAGGATTACGAAGACCTCGAAGCACGACGCGACGACAAGATCGAACAGATCGAGTCCGCACAGGAAGACCGCACAAACGCGCAGTCCACCATCGACGATAGCGAGTCCACAATCGAAGACGCCCAGGACGACATCGAAGCCCTCGAAGACGAAATCGCCGCCCTCGACGACGAGGTCCAGTACGATCTCACCACGGCAGATAGTACTCGTGACGCCCGCGAGGAGGCACAGAGCGAGTACACGACCGCGTCCACAGAGCGGACGGAGCGGAAGAACGACTTCGAGAACGCACAAGCCGAGCTAGAACGCCTCGAAGAGCGCCTCACCGAAGCCCACGACGAGCGCGAAGCACGCGTGAACGAGCGCGACGACCTCGAAGCGCGCCTCGAAGAGACAGAGGCAGACCTCGAAGACGCCAAGTCCGACCTCCAGACTCGGCTCGACAACCGGAACGAGCGCGTCGCGGCGTTCCTCCCTGCGGTCGACGACCCCGACGAGGTCACTGACGAGCACGAGCGCGCAGTCTCGGACCGTATCGAGGAGCTCCGCGAGCAGCGCGAAGACCTGACCGGGGCGAAACGCGAGGTCACAACGACACGGGAGCACACCAGCGAGGAACTCGAAGACGCGCGGTCTGAGCGAGACGACGCCGAAGACGAGTTAGCCGATGCCGAGGTCGAACTCGCTGACATAGAGGCCGACATCGAACGCGCCGAGGACGACCTCTCGGAAGCCAAGGGCGAGTTCGAACGCCGTCTCGACGAGCTCACTTCGCTCGGCTCCGACCTCGATATCGACGTTACCTCGGAGAACCTCGGCGAACTCCGCGACACGGTCCTCCCGACCCGGCTCGAACAGGTCAACACCGACTTGAACGACGTCGGGAACACTATCGCCGGCCACGAGAACGACATCGAGCGCTACGAGGAGGAGATCGCTGAACTCCAAGCCCTCGAAGAAGAAGGGACGTGCCCGAAATGCGGACAGTCGGTCGACGAAACACACGTGACTGATGAGGTTGCGGACCTCGAAGCGCAGATCGATAACGCGGAGTCTGCCCTCGAAGACGAGCGAGAGACCGAGGCAGCGCTCCAGTCGGAGAAAGAGTCACTTCAGGACCTCCGTGATGCTGTCATCGACGTCATTCAGTTCCGCGAGAACACGCTCGTCGAGGCACGAGAGGACGTGACGTCGCTCCGGGACGAGGCAGCCGACGTAGAGACTCACATTGATGGTCTCGAAGAGACTATCGAGGCCCGTGAGGCGACGATCACCGAACTGGAGGCTGAAATCGACGAGTTCGACGAACGCGTAGTGGACCTTGACGACGAGATCGAAACCGTCACCGCTGACGTCGAGACCGGGGACGAGGTGCTCGGCACGTTCGACGCGGTCCGTGAGCAGCGTGACGCGGTCGACACGCTCGAAACCGAGATCGAAGACTTCCAGAGCGAGATCGAAGACGTGGCCGATACCATCGACACGCTCGACGAGGAAATCACGGACCTCAACGGCGACATCGCTGACCAGGAAGCGGCTGTCGAGGACGCGGAAGCCGCCCTCGAAGCTGCGGACGAGCGCGTCGAACAGCTCGACGACGCCCGGAAGACGGTCGAAGACGCAGTCGAACGCTACGACGACATCGCCGACCTTCGTACCACGATCCAGCAGGAACAGCAGTCTATCCAGCACGCGCGTGACCGGACCGAGAATCTCAACAGCCAGATCGCCCGTCTCCGCGAGGAGAAAGAGGACATAGAGGACAACCTCGGCGAGAAGGATATCGAGGATCTCCGGGGCGACTTGGACCAAGTCGAGGACCTCGTCGAGAAGCGCCAGGACCAGCGTAACGACCGGCAGGAGGAACTCCAAGAGACCCGTGACGAGCGGACACGCCTGGAAGCAGCACTGGAGAACTTCCGTGCGACGAAGGCGCAGATCGATCTCTTGGAGCGGAAAGAGCGCTGGGCGCAGGAAGTCCACGACGAGCTGGACTCGACGATTGCCATCTACGAGAGCACGAAGTCCGACCTCCGTGAGCAGTACCTCGCGTACATCAACGAGTACACGAACGACATCTTCAAACAGATCTACAAGAACAGCAGCTACCAGCAGGTTCTCATCGAGGAAGCGTACAACGACCGCAGCGGGAGCTACGAGTACGACATCCGCCTGCTGCGCGACGACGGAACGACCGAGGATCCGAGCAACGCCAGCGGCGGCGAGCGCGCCATCGTGAATCTCGCGCTCCGCGCTGGCATCTACAAGCTCATCGCCGAACTCCACGGTGGCAACCAGGGCCAGCTCCCGCCGTTCATCCTCGACGAGCCCACGACATTCCTCGACGAAGGCCACGTCGGCCAGCTCGAACAGATGCTGACGACGATCCAGGAGTGGAACGTCCCGCAGATCATCGTCGTTTCACACGACGAGAGCCTCATCCACGGCGCTGACCACGAGTGCTACATCACCATCGACGAGGCGTCGAACACGAGTCAGATCACGATGCGGACTGCGGGGGACGACTGAATGGACGCGGACGCACTCGGCATCGTCCGCGAGATGTTCAACCACATCGACACGAACATTCCGCGCGACGTCACGTCTCAATCCGAGTACGCGCGCGAGCTGTTCGCTCACCTCGCACTCGACGGCGGCCACGTGAGCGCGCTCGACGACCCGTCATACCGGAAGACACGGATCGACGAACTTGGGACGTGGACTGGCGACCCGTGGGGCAGTCCAACGTACGGGCTCGACGCGAGCACCACCCGGCCCTTAGAGTTCAACAACGGACTCATCGTGGACACGGCGTACGCCAAGATCGGCGTCGCCGGCGCGAACGCGGACAAACGCATCGAGGACACGGGCACCATCGAAACCGTCGTGTACCTCGCCGACAGCGAAAGCACGCTCCACTCCCAGCAGTTCGAAACGGACCACGTCGCCGGTGAAGTCGTCCAGTTCCCATCGACCCAACGCTCGGCAACGCTCTCGAAGTCCGTCGCCACGGCCGCACAAGGCCTCGCCGAAAGCTCACACGCCGCTGCGAACGTAGATGCGTTCGATGGCGTGTTGTTCATCGACGGCGCAGTCTACCCGCTCGGCGTACTCTACTGGGTTCTTCTCGACAAAGTCGGCCGGACGACACCCGTTGGGACGTGGGAGAAACCCGACGAGATCGTCCGCAACTACATCGACGTGATCGACACCCAGTACGAGCAGGGGTTCCCCGTTGTCGGCGTCGTCAAGACCTCCACCATCAGCCAACTCCTCGACGCTCTCGACGAGAAACTCGGGGCGAACGATATCACGGGTGAGCGCGGGACAACTCCGGACGTGTCGTGGACGCGCGACCACCAGTTCATCGCAGAGGTACTCCGCGACGAGAGCCTCGAACACCTCACGTACACGTCCTGGTTCGTCCACGAACAAGCCCCGGTCAACGGCGAGGCGTTCGAACTCCTAGAGCCTTACAGCAGCGAGCTCTCGCACGGCGCACCGGCAGACTACCGCCGCGCGTTCTTCTACGTCCGGCTCCCGAAGACCGGCGGTGTCCTCCGCGTCGAAACGCCGCAGCTCATGATCGCTGACGCGGAGACGCGCGACGAACTCCAGTACAAGGTACTGAAGGAGATTGCACAGACGCAAGACGTGCCGCGTGCCGTCAAGCGCGCCGACCGCATCGCCCGAGTGAGCCCCGAGAACCGCGACTCGATACGCGACTTCCTCACGACAGCCGACTACGCCCACGACTACAACTGGGACGGCCGCTGGAACGACATCGAACAACCACCAGAAACCCAATTCCAACAATGAGCGACGACCTCGACGATCTCCTCGACAACGACCCCGGCGCAGACGACGAATCGACTGAAACCGAAACCACCGCCATGACCGAACAGGCCACGGATGGTAATGTTGGCGTCGAATCCGAAGCGAACGTCCCCGAGACATCCGTCCCGAACGCGCTGACCGATTCCGACGAAGACGAACTCGGGCACGTCGTCGCCAGCGAAGAGATTCACGTCACGCGCAGCGACTA
>Ga0102936_1000966_pt1 | contig 11410 bp, 19 predicted proteins | sample SalPon2_A_H2O_MG_FD_78502 | JGI IMG/M metagenome (GOLD analysis project Ga0102936, IMG submission 78502) | Salt pond water microbial communities from South San Francisco under conditions of wetland restoration - Salt Pond MetaG R2_A_H2O_MG | ecosystem: Environmental > Aquatic > Non-marine Saline...
GTTAGAGCACAAAAACAGAGTAGTTGGCTCAGCACCAGACACAAGTAACATTGAGATTGATAGCGGTGACGACTGGGAAGATGACTGGTAATACTAATTCTATTACTAGAATTCCTAGAAACGAAAACCGGAAACGTAACCCCGACAGGTGGCGTATCATGAAACCAAAATGCCCAATTTTCACTAATTGGGATTGTGTACAAACCCTGTACTGCCGGAAAACGGCAGTTTCAATGCGCCTGTATGGGGCGTCAAACCGATACAATTAAACCATAGGCGGCCTAGAACTAACTGTAACAATGTCAGGATATATCGTGCAGACCTCTATTAAACCTTCATGGAGGTCAGTGAGCGAGTACAGACAACACGTTAAAAAGAACGACCCAATAACTGTAAATCGTGGAGACTACTTAGAAGCAGACTATAAGTGTGCTTGTTGCCACCAGCCCGGACCACACTCTACTGGAGCACTTCTAAAGTTCCAGGATATGACTCCAACAACTATCGACCTTCAAGGAGATAAGGGGTCAACTATGTGGCTTTGTGCTGACTGCTATTACTTTGGCGTAAGACCAAAGTTTGCAAAATTCGGAGAAGTTCAGTGGAATGATGAAGGACGTAGAATTAGAAAGCGATATGAAAAGCATGGTCAACACCCTTGGTAGATAATGAATAAAGCAAAAGTTGTATGTTATGACGAGGAACTGATGGATAGATGTGATAAAGAATTTGCTGTAGTCACACACATGCCGGAAGAAAACGACATGAGTGCTTATTCAGGCGAGTTCATCATAATGGACCAGCGGCCAGAAGATGAAATAACAGAAAAAGTGGGGCAAATTAAAAAGTCAATGGATAACAAGATTGCATAAGCATGGTAGAAACATCAATAGCTGATATTCAGCCAAGCGAAAGCAGAGATTACCTAGCTGAGCCGTTAGTTAGGGACAATTATAAGGTATTCTTCCAGTCATGCGAAGATATGCCGGAGATACCAGATAACACAGTTCACCTCTGGTTTACTAGTCCTCCTTATGCCACTATGCGAGGGACAATGGCGTATCCTTCGTATGCTGATTACCTAAAGACTATGTTCGGTATTCTGAAAGAGATGTATCGGACACTAAAACCAGGTAGGGTGATGATGATAAATATCTCGGACTATCAAATTAGTGCTCAACTAGACAAGGATGTAATCAAAGGTACTGACTTCAAACTGGGTGAAAAGTATGACTGCCCAAGTCACTTCTCGTATCTACTGTACAAACTAAATGATACTATTGCCACTAACCACGAGCTAAAGTACGAAGACACTATCATCTGGCGCAAGTCTGGTTCCACAAGCCAGCGTGCGGGCACGTTTGTACAGTCTGGTAATCCGTTAAAATACCGGCCAGAGGAAGTTACTGAGCGTATTCTAGTATTCCGTAAGGGCGATATAGATTACAAGAAGGTATGGAAAGAAAAACGGGCACACGATAAGTACTCCGATGTTGATATGAGTACTTTTGAACAGTTTGAGGACTGGGCTTATGTAGACCATAACTCAGTGCGTGACTACATCCAGAATGTATGGGATATTAGCCCGGAAACTCAATCTGACCACCCCGCCCCATTCCCGCCAGAACTAGCAGAGGTAGCTATAAAACTATATAGTCTAGAACGAGAGATAGTTGCTGACCCATTTCTTGGGTCTGCTACTACTATCGAGCGCGCACAGTCGCTTAACCGCACTGGAATTGGGTATGAGAACTTCGATGCCGAGGACAAAGATGAAGATGACTTCAAGTCCATGATTGAAGAACGGATAGGTGCTAATGATAGAGGATTAGATGAGTTCATGTGATGTATGGATAGAGTTGAAAAGTTCTCTATAACATCATCAGCTATAATGGCTTTTGGTATCTTAACAGTTGTAGCATCAGTCAGTCAGATTCTAAATAGTGGAGGAAGTCTTAACATATTGCTGCATTATATCATTGGCCTTTGTGGAATAATAGCGACTGTTTGGGGCTTTGTCTACGACGTGTAAACCTACTGCTAGCGTAAAAGGTGCAATTCCTTTGGTGGGTAATTAGAGGTGAAGTTGTTACTTAGTGGCAAAAACGGCAAAATGAAAATAGTAACCGAAACGGTTATTAATGGGGCGTTCGTTAATGGAAACGTAGCAACCAAAACTTACCAAACATCACAAATGAGTGCTATAAGTTTATCAGATAAAGGTCAAAAAGACCTTGAAACGATTATGGAAACCTTTGACCTAGAACCTTCAAAGAGAAAGGTTGTAGAAAGAGGGTTAGAACTGTATAAGGAGAAAAGGCTCAATGGACAGAATGACGAACAAACAACTACGGAGACTAACTAATAATGAGTGACCTAGGCGACGTATTCGGCAGTGATTTCGAGAAGAAGTACAACCAGAAAGAACAGATGCGGCAAGAGCAGCGACGTAAGGTTGACAAAGAATCTCTTATGGAAGCCTGCTGGCACGCTGTTGAAGGCGATGGCTTCGATGGTGAGGAACCCCGGTTCACCTTCGACGCTGGTGAAGTCGAGTACGATGTTCTTCTGATGCAGGCTCCTGAAAACAACATGCAGAAGTTCATCCACGAGTTCGGTGATGATGGGCAGACGCTAGGGATGTTTCACCTTGGAGAACTCTTCTCGTGCGCTTTCCTTGGCGACATGCAGAAGCTCATTAGCAAGGTAGAACAAGGTGAACACTACATTGTTGTGGGAACTTATCAGGAGAATCCGAAAGAAAACTCCAGTGAGGTGTACTACAACATCAATCCGGTTGCTGGGATTGCTCCAATCGCCCAAGCAAAGAAGTACGCTGATAAGATGGACGAACAAATGCAGGGTTCTTCCATTCAGGAACAGGCTGAGCAACAGTCTGAGGATGAGCAAATTGACGATACAGATGATGAAGATGACGACATGGACCTTGACGGGCTTGACGATGAAGACGACAAGCCTGATGAGGAAGACGTAGTCAAAGTCTTCAAAGTCGTGTCCAACAAGAAAGAACAGATAATCCGAGACGTGGCTGGTGGTGACGACAACGCACTAGAGAAGCTCACTGGCTTCGTCAACAAGAACACCAGTGGTAATGCAACTGAGGAATACATCGCTGACACCTTCGAGGAGCATATCCAAGACATTGAAGGTCGTGGTGAAGATGAAGAAGACGATATGGACCTCGGTGACTTAGATGATGATGAAGACGACAATGACGATGAGATGGACCTTGGAGGCGACGACGAGGAAGATGATGAACCCGAAGCAACTGACGAAGAAGACAATGGCGGCGACGACGAAGGCGTAGAAGACTGGTTCTAACTAGGACCAACACACATACCGTGTGGGTATAGCTTTTTAACAATAACGCTTTAGATAGGTATTTCGGAGTCGAGCCCGACTAAAGCAATTAAGAAAAGAATGCAGAAACACAGCAACGTAGGCTTCGTATTTCATACTTATAATATGAGATACGATGGTCTTAACAAGTACTACCTTCCTGATGGGTCAGATAAAATACACTCAGATAAGTATTGCCCATATATAGAAGGTAGTACAGTTAGAATGATGGAAAGCCATCAAGTAGCCACCGAAATGGATACTTGTGGTCATTGTACAGTAGAAGACCCTGAATTTCGTAAAAGTAGAGATAAGTTGATATAACAATGATGGACGACATAGACCTTAGTGAAGAAGACGATGAGAAAGAAGAACAATCAAGTAGTGGTGAAAAACCACTAATTAGAGAGGTCATTGAGTTCTGTGGTGGGCCTGACCTAATCCAGATATTTGGTGATACTGGTAGTGGTAAAAGCACGTTTGCTGTTGAAGTTGCTGATTCAGCAGTTGATGATGCAAACAAGAGTGTGCTTTTTATTGATACTGAGAAAAACCTGAGTGACAACAATAGAGGTGAAAAAGTCGACTATGTGTATATCCCAGACTGGCAAGATATATACGCATATGTTACGGGGAAGCCCCACATGATGTCTGATGAACCTTTCGGAATTAACACTACCGGAAGTCAGACCCTCAAATCTGGTTACGATGTAGTAGTTATTGACTCGATGGGCTTACCAGCACTAATGGCATACGATGAGTACAGTATTGCTGATGATGCTGACCAGTTCAAGATATTCCAGATGTTCCAACATGTATCTGGTGAACTCAAAAAGTATGCACAAAAGAACAACTCACTAATCATAGCAACCAACCAGCCGGGTTCAAAGCTAGGAGACGACGGAGGAGCTAACCCGTTCGGTGATAAGAGCCAGTTCGCTTTCAAAGAACTATGGCGTAGCTACAAGGAAAGCAGTAGTGCAATCAAAACTACTTGTACCTTGAAAGCACACCGTTCTCGACAGGCTGGCGAAGGAGCAAAACTGTTCAAGATGGAAATTGACGACGATGGAGTAGACATAAGCTTCATTGATGAAGAAGCAGAAGAGGATGAGTGGAGTGTGTAATATAAAGTATTGATATACCTAATTGAGTATATGAGAAATGAATAGTTGTCGGAAGCTTTATTACATACCAAACACACTCAATACACATGGGAAAACGAATACAATTCAAAATTGAAGATTCAGAGTATAAAGAGTTAAAAGAAATAAAAGATGATTATGGGTTAACATGGAAAGGCATGGTAGTTAGAGGAGCTAATGACATAACAGACGGTGATTATTAATGCCAGATATTGACTATAGTAATCTAGTTGAGGACCCAATAAAAGAAGAGTTAGACTTTGTAAAAACTCCTTCAGAAGATAGAACAGGTCCAATAATTGAACAGCTAAATCATCAAATAGTAGAAGAAGAAAATGACAGCTACCATCAACAAGACCCTACAGTTGGACATATGTCAGCATCATCTGGCTGTTCGAGGAAAAATTATCTGAGTTATATGCATAAAATGAGGGATGACTTAGTTCCTATATCTGAAAGTGCAGACTCACTGTGGACATTTGCACATGGGGACTTACTTCACGAACATATCCAATCAATGTTTATAGATATGCTAGGTAAAGAACATGTTAACATTGAAGAGTCAATAAGTATAGAAATAACAGATGAGTATAGTATATATGGTCATGCTGATATTGTAGTTAGAGGTGTTGATAGCTTACCAGACCCGTTTGTTATAGATATAAAAACTAAGTCCGACTTTACTTATTACAATAGAGGTAAAGGAGGACATGCATTGACTGTTCCATCTAGAAAGAATGTAATGCAACTTAACGGGTATCTGAAAGCAATAAATGCAAGACATGGTGCTCTTCTATACTATTCAAAAAAGAAAGACACCATGCAAGAGTATTGGTTTAGCTTTCAACAAGACTTATGGGAAAAAGCTAAAAATAACATTATATATGTGTTAGATGCAGTTAATAATGAAAAAGCACCAGAAAAAGATGCTGACTCATACTTATGTTGTGATGAATATTGTAAGTACTATAGAGAAGGGTTATGTGGCGGGGTAGACAATGATAACCCAAAAGTTAAGGAGCATGAGGAGATGAAATAATGGGGCTTGACCAATTTAAATCAACAGATACAGAAAGTAAAGGCGGTAAAGTACAATCATACAGCGATGAAGAAATATTAGAGGCATTACAAAAGTTCTATAACAGCTATGGACAGTTTACTTCTGATGAGTATGAAGAAAATATCAGTAGCCCATCTTATAGCACTGTACAAAGGAGGTTTAATACATTCAACAACGCTAAGATAGAAGCTAATATACCAGTTACAAGGTCTGGAGGGCAACAAAGTACTGTTTCAAATACAATGAAACAGCCTTCTAGAGATAAAACTTTTGTAGTAGGATGCTTATTGTGTGACGGATGGATTCACAACACAGATAGTGGACATGTGGGTTTTCAGGTGAAAGATAAAAGTCTAGCTCAAGAATTTGCTTTGTCATTATCATCATGGGCTAACCTGAAGTGGAATGGCTTTAATGATGATAAGACAGAGATGGAGGCCAGAGGTCCAATAGAAATAGATGGTGCAGAAGATAATTGGAGGGTTAAGAAGGGTAGTAAAGAAATATCTGGTTACATGTCAAAGTATGAAAATAAATCAGCTAAAGAGTTAATCAGTGAATTTGAAGATTATAAAAAAGACTTATTAATAAGTATATGGGACTGTGAAGGCTCAATCAATGAAGGTGGTCAAATTAAATTTGCTAACTCAGATATAGAAATATTAAAGTTATATATGTTTCTTGTAGAAGACATTATTGGAGTAAGTTATAACCAAAATTGGGAGTGGAGCAGTAATAAAGAAAAGTATAGGTCATACGGTGAATTTACTGTATCTACTAAAATATCAGACTCAGATACAAGAAATGTGATAATACCTGTAAAGTATAGTACAGATTTTGCCAATGTAGTTAATTCATTTGTCACTAGAAAAAGTAAAAGACTGAATGAGTGGGCCTAAAATGTCATACACAGTTCAAGAAGCTATTGAAGAATTAGAAGAAATCGCTGATGAGAACCCTGACGCTATATTGAAAGTAGACCCACCACACTACCATGTTAGAGATATCATGTACAGAAGCAAGTCAAATGTAGTAGAAATACATCACTGATTAACATATGGGTCTCGATGACTTCAAATCAGATGACAGCAGTGATGAGTTAGATGATGATGTAAAAGATACAGATGGTGAGATTGACGAAAGAAGTAAAAATGTAGAGGAGAAAACAGAGCAAGGTGGGTTAGAGTCATTCGTAACTGATGTTGAAGATACAGACTGGACAGATGAGCTTGATAGAGAAAAAGCTAATCCGTGGATGGATGACTTTACTGCTGCTCAGTGGAACGATATGACCACTAAGGAGAAAGTAAGGTATGTAAGAACAAATTATTATGAAGATTATAGACCTGAAATAGAGATTGAACAGGAGTGGAGTTACAGAAAAGTAATAGAAGTTGAGTGTAAATGTCAGAACACTTTTACATTCAGGTCAGCAGGAACCTGTATGCATTGTGGTAGAGGTTACACATTTACAGGTACTTCTGTTGTAATGAAGTATGACCCTCATAACTAACCGGAGAAAAAAATAATGGCACAAACAGCAGATGAGTTAACCAGTGTAAAGACTACAGTTAACGCCGGGCATTTAACTAATGTCTTTGAGGCGTTGAGCGATGTAAGAGACGAAGGAAAGATTAAATTCACTGAAGAAGGGTTATTCGCTAAGGTTAATGACCCATCTAATACAATGATGGCAGTGTGTAAGCTATCAGACACTGCACTGAATGGAATAGTCATAGATGGTGGAGATGAAGTGATGATGGGCTCCACTTACGAAGATATTTATGACACAGTTTCTGCGTTTGGTAAATCAACTGAACTTCAGATTGAATACCCACATGTTGTCTCTGGAAGTCATGCTGTTAGGTTCAATGCACCCGATGAGGGACTTGAGTTCAAAGAAACAGTACTTGATGTTGACTCTGTTGCTGATATGCCACAAACATCTCCATTATCACATAAGCGGAGAGTAGTGGTTGACGGAACCGACTTAAAGAAAGCAATCGGCCATGCTGAAAGGTATGTGTCTGATTCAGATAGTGGTATAGAATTGGGAACTGACGGTGATGTGTTCTATATAGAAAGCTCAGACAAAGTCGCTGGTAGTATGCGTAAAGAATTCTATCAGTCAGGTCCATCCGGTAACGACGACCTTGGAAATGTAGAGTCATCTATTGGCCACATAAAGCTTGATGACATTAAAGGAGTCATCGGTAGTGCAAAGAATGTCACTGTCCACATTGCAGATTCTAACCCAGTGAGAATTGATGCAGACCTTGATGAGAACGGTGACGCACAGATTATCTACATCATAGCACCACGGATTGAAAGTAACTAATGTCTAGTAAAATAGAATCAAACTTAACAAGTGAAGAACAGATACCTAGACAAATAACAGGTGAAAGTAGAGAATTATTAAAGAGTTTTATAAATGATGGAGAAGATAAGAGAGGTAATGAGTGTAATAAAGTCACACAAGATTTATGTGACACTATATGTAAGTTAAAAAAGCTAGGAAAGTCTGGCTCTGAAATTGCAGATATGATAGGAGTAGTTTCGGAAAATGCAGTATACTATCATGCTAGAGGAGACTGCACACATGAAAAGGGCGACATGATAACGTATTCAGAATGTGGGTGGATGAGAGTAAAATCAAGAAAAGGAGCACTGACAGAAACTCTTGCTGTGTTATATGATACGACTAAAAGAACAGTTCAAGTACATCTGTCAGGAGACTGTTCACATGTTGATGGTATTGAGCCAGTGTCAAAAGATGTTAGATATCAAAACTATAAGAACAAACTATGACTAAGTACCTTGATGAGTTATGTAGAAATTGTGGCTCAATGAGGCTAGTAGCACAAGCAGGGTGTAAACATTGCGAAAGTTGCGGCGAAGAGTACTGCTAACCAGTACATTATTTGCCAGCTTAGCTCAGTGGTAGAGCCCTTCACTTGTAATGAAGAGGTCCTGGGTTCAAATCTCAGAGCTGGCTTGAGGTCAGTGATGTTCCAATCAGGAGAGTTTGTGGCAGAGCATGTCACAAACATGGACGATAGTAGAGTTAGCGACGATGCTATAGAGACTCACGGAGTAGAGCTAGGCATTGATAAAATATACAGGTTGAAAGGTACAGCGTTCATCAGTAACGAAGGGTATAAAAAGCCAAACAGGAAAGTAGTACAAACTAGAACTTCAGAAGAAGTTAGTGACCAATTTGAGGGTGCTGAGTCTGAAGAAATAGAAAATGTCCTTGAAAGTGAGCATTACACCCTGCCACGCAGTAATTACGTTATTAAGTACGATAAGAAAATACATATCCCCGACGATACGGTAGGGTTCGTGTATCCACGTTCGCGTCTAATGCGTAGTGGTCAGCATTTAGAAACTGCTGTATGGGAATCGGGGTATGAGGGCGAAGGAGAAGGCAGTTTATTCGTAGATAACCAACTATTCCTAAAAGCAGATACACATGTTGGACAGATGGTAATGGCACGAGCAGAGGTGCTTGAAAAATACGACGGTACACATAACAAAGAAAACTTAGATGTCTGAATCAGAATGGCCTAAACCGTGGAAGCGCATAATGGAAGAGAATAGCGGTCACGGTATTAGCTCTTTCAAAAGAGACTGGGTAGAGTTTGACGGAGGTGTTAGAGGTTATAAAGAAACACTCTACGTGGCAAAGAATGCTGGCAAGGTAGAAGAAGAACTACTCGACGCTTGGATGCCATTTGACGTGTATATCAGAGAAAAGGTTAAAGAAGCATGAGAGAAGTAATGGCAACTACAGGCCCAGACTTCCACAAAGATGACCTAGCTACTGTTGCCCACGAGTACTCTCTAAAAGGGATACAGTCGTATGACGGTATGGGTGTGGGTGCAGTAGTTAGTTTCACTAAGACAAGGACTAACCAGTCAAAGCACTTTGCTTATGCAGGAACAAACATGAACCTTAGTGGGTTCCAGACCAAAGTTCATGCTGAGCAAAATGCACTACAGCAGGCATTGCTTGACTTCGAGGATGATGACCTTGGTGTAAGAGTGAAAATGAATAAGATGGTTGTAGCAGTCACAGGTGATAAAGATTACCTCACATGTGGTCACTGCCTACAAATAACTAGGAGTGTGTGCGATTATCTTGGGTGTAGCCCAAGACAAGTTGATTATATAGCAGCTAATCATAAAGGTGAAGATAGAGATACGTTCGAGTTTAGAGAAGAAAAGCTCGACGACCTTCTATCAACCACTTATGCAGAGTGGTAGCTGAATAGCGTATAGTTTTTAACCAAAACGTTTATAACGTCGGAAACGTAAATAACGTATATACAATGCCTGAAACTTTTAGTAATAAAGTTACTAGCAGTGGTAGAGTTACTATACCAAAGGATGTCCGTGAACAGTTAGAATTAGAAGAAGGAGATAGGGTTAAAGTTAAAGTCCAAAAGGATGAGTGGTGATTATGGGACTAGAATCATTCAAGAATAGTATACATAGTAGTAATAGTAGTGATGATAATGATAAAAAAGATAGCAAAAAGCTAAGAAAGTGTATAGAATACAATAAGTATTTATGTAATAAGTTAACAGATGATGTTCTTAATAGGCAATGGGCTTCCGAGTCTGATTGGAATAGTAACAGAGATGAATATGGAATAAATGTAAGAGCAGAAAATTTAAAAAGGGATGTAGGGTTTACATTAAACCAAATTCATGTAAAGTCTGGAGCACATCCTGCTGAACTGACTGGTACTCAATGGCGTACTGAGTGTATAGATGCATCTTTGTACTGGGCTTATGAGTATATAGGTGGTGACTTCACATCTAACGAATTAGATAAATACTGGTGGCTTCCTTCAGATATTCAAATAAAAAACACTACTGGTGATACTGTTAACGAAAGAAGAACCCATTTAGAATTAGGTCACAATGTAAGGTTTGATTTAGATAAAGATGAAGTAAAAGCAAAAATAGATAGCCTCATAGAACAGAATAATATAGATATAATAAAATCTCAACATATAGATGATGCAGATGTTGTGTTTAGTAGTAGCTTAATATCATCGAGATTTGGTGATGGAAGCTTCACACAAGGGCTTAACAACTTAGGATATGACTCGTCCAATATATCTAGTAGTAAGTCTAATGGCTCAGTTATAAAAGAAATAAGAAGCACATTACATGAAAAGTCAAAGTATAATGATAACGCTGATGGATATATCTATACCTTAGAGCTTACAAATGACAAGTTTGGTAAGTTTATATATGTTGGAAGTGTTAGCTATGATAAATCATTAGTATCTAGATTAAGAGAACATAAGCTTGTTGGCTGCCAAACAAGCCAGAGGGTTATTATAGATTCAGATGTAGTAAATACAGATAATCTTGATTTTGATGTTAAAATACATGAAGTAGAAAGTTACTATCAGTATGAGAAATCAGTAGATAAGTTTAACTCTAGAATTGAGGCATTAGAGGATAAAAAATATAAGAAGAAAATATCTAACTCAGATGCACATATGAATAAAGTACTTGGAGGTAAGTAAAATGATAGATGTAGATATTAAAAAGGTAGACTATACAGTAGACTATGAATATGGGCCATCGTGTACTATGCATATACTTGGACGCACAAAGGGTGGAACTAGAGTCCATCTTAGAGATAGTGACTTTGAGCCTTATTTCTATGTCCCATATGATGAATTTGACTCTGATTTAGAGACTAATGATAAAGTAGTGAGGCATCAGAGAGGATATGAGAATATTAGAGGTGACGAAGTAGTTAAGGTACATACTCGTATTCCAGGTGATGTACCAAAGCTAAGAGATAATTATGACCATCACGA
>Ga0102936_1000967_pt1 | contig 11406 bp, 10 predicted proteins | sample SalPon2_A_H2O_MG_FD_78502 | JGI IMG/M metagenome (GOLD analysis project Ga0102936, IMG submission 78502) | Salt pond water microbial communities from South San Francisco under conditions of wetland restoration - Salt Pond MetaG R2_A_H2O_MG | ecosystem: Environmental > Aquatic > Non-marine Saline...
ACTTCCTCCAGGACCATAATACAGGTTCATGTGGTTAGCGTATACACCACTCTTTACCACAGTCTCACCTGAATAATCATCGTTCATAGTAACATCTGCCTTGATCATAGGAACTCTGTTGACACATGCAGGGACTGCCGCAAGAATATTGTAAGACATATTAGATTCCGATCTGTAACTCATTGTCTCTAGGTCAGAGTAACCCGCACCTGAAACACCTATACCTGCATCAAGATTTCCTGGCCTATGTCTCATAGACAAGGCCTTAGCTGATGGACAGAACCATTCACTTTCATCAACTGTGGTTGTTTTGTTTGGATTGCTGGTTTCTGCGTCATTTTGACCGCATGTTCTATAGGTCCTCTGTTCTGTTTTCAGACGATCATAACTTCCGCCATTGGCACATTCACTTTGATCGGGTATCGGATCGCTAAATGTTCCTTTAGCTTCACCAGGATCTCTCTGTCCATTGTTGTTGTCGTCACAGTACTGTATGTTCTTTGTAGTAGTTTGTCTATGTGGCTCGTTACAGTACTCTAACGTGTTAGTGCTCGCATCAAAGTCTGCAGTACATGACTTAATAGTTGTTACTGGAGTATAATCTCTCTGGACCGGATCACCTGGCGGGTCTGGTGGAGGAGGTGGCGGAGGATTCGCCGGATCAGCTAAAGCGGGTTGAATAATTGCTAAAATCATGAAAACGAACGCTAAAATACTTATTACACTTCTTTTTTGATTCATCTATTCCACCTCCAGTAAACTGCAATAAAGATTACAAGTAAAACAATTCCTACGTAAATCGGCAGGTTCGAAGGCCCTTGCTGCGTATTTGCTGGACCTTCGGAACTTCTGTTGTCTACAAACTTTGCAGGACTTACATTTCTACAATCATAGCATGTACCTATCTCGAATTCTCTCTCTGTACATTCTCCATCATCATAACACATGTTTCTATCTCTTACCTGTCCTTCTGAAGTAAGAGATCTCTCTGCGGTAAGTGTTTGATATTCTGATGTATAAGTGTCGAATATTGTTCCTTCCTTAGATAACGTAACATTCAAAAAATACCTATCGAGATCTTGATTCGTTCGAGCCTCTAAACTGTAATCCTCTGGACTCAATGGCAGCCTATCTATATTCTTACTATCTTCTAAAACAGTTTCATTATCTTTGATAACTCTCATAGTCAGATCTGCATTATTAACTGTAGTAGACCCATCTGCAGGACCTACAATCGTTGCATCCGCACTCACAGTTTGACCTGCACTATATGTATCCTGCGAGTTAGCTAAATCAGTAATACTCCCTCCAGCGCCTGCTATAACAAGTCTTACCTGACTTGAACCTAGATCCGAACCATCAGAACCTTTTATATCTACATTAACCACATAGGTTCCAGGTTTTTCCATCTGATTATCAAAACTGAACTCTCTGGTTTCCTGCGGACTAATAGAGCCAAGATCTTCCTCAAACTCCCTTACAGGTTCTGCATCCGAATATGTCGGTGTAACCTCAAAATTAGCTATTGGAGAAACAGTTTCAGTACCTGTATTTTCAAGATTGAATCTTATCGTAAAATTTGACCCCGGCAACACATTTTCACCCTGTGTACCATAACTTGGTAAACTGTAAGTTCTCACGTAATTATCTCCTGTTACAACACGTTCAGCTAGCAGGAAAACTCCTTGATTACCGAAACTTATGGAACTGATTTCTCTATCATTTTTGACAGTAATATCTTGAGATGAGTAGGCCTTAGATATGCCTGAGGAATCTACGGCCATAAGTGTTAAACTGTAGTTGGCTGAAGGCATATTTTCTGGAACAGTGATATCTTCTTCAACAAGACCGAGTTCTCTACCCGCCATATCAATATCTTCTCTTATAACTTCTTCAAATACTACTGATCTATCGGAGTCTCTAACAAGTGAGGCCTTTATCTGTATATCTGTACGTGGGTCATCCCCTAGATTGGCTACGTTTGCAGTTATGCCTACATCATTTCCTGCGTCTACAGTACTTTTATCGAGTGTTAGGCCTCTGAATGAGATTTGGTAGAATGCTGCGGTTGAAGCACCTGTAAGTATCAATAGAAACGCTATTATCAAGATTCCACGTGTGTACTTATACATTGTTTACATATTGTGTCAACTAGTTTAAAAATGCTACCTGTTCTGAAGGCGGAAAAATGAATGTTCGATTATGTAAGGTCTGTTACCCGTCCCATTTATTCTGAAAGCTCCATGCCGGAATTCATTTAGGTTATCCTGTCCTGTTGATACTGCCTGTGCAGTTGTCGGCCTGTTGTTTCCTTCCCTCCATATCCGGCCTGTGTATGTCCCTGATCCGTCATGTTTGATTTCCCAATGATACCATGTATTTTCGTTCCAGGAGATGGTTTCAGTGTTCTGTACATTATCTATTAGATCTCCGTTTATTTCGAAGGGTATACTGTTTCCACTTGAGTCCTGTATGCCCATGGAAACTTTGATCTCTGAAGGGTTAGCATCATTATAGTAAAATAAGGCCTGATTACTCTGGTGTACTGAAGTATCTATTTCTTCGGTGTAGAATAGGCCTTTTGCCGTCCATTTGTCGCTCCATGTGTCTATATCTGTTCTCCATGCTGCCTTTAGTTCTTCGTTAGTTGTGTTTTCTTCCATCATAAGTGCTGTAAATCTATTTTTGGGAGCGTATTCTCTTGTGACTTCCAAGTTTCCATGTTCTGTGTCTTGAGCCCATGTAGGGTCTCTGTATTCTCCGTCTTGGAACGTATCATAGAATATTGACCCGTTTCCAACGCAGTTCATCTGGATATTTGTATCTGGGTCGCTCATGGTTACGTTATAGCATCTTCTTTCTCTCCAGAAACTGGTGTCAAATGAATAAGCTGATATACCTCCTATTGCGTTCTGAAATTCCTGTCTCTGTGCTTTACTCGCTAGATCAAGCTCTTCTGCAAGGTTATCTACAGTGTTTACGTGATACTCATCATCCATTGGAGAGAACTCATTCCTCTGGATTTCTGACATAGTTGTTGCTGTGGACATGAGAAGGAAACTAACCATTATGGCTGTTATAAGCATGAATTGGCCTTTCAGTTTGACCACCCTAGATTAGCTTCGTAGGCTTCAAGCCCGGTATTACCGTGTATATTTGTATTTAAACTGTCTTCATCTATTGTACCTGTAAGCTGGTTGGAACCTGCCATCATGTAGATGAATGATGCGATCGCTTTTCTATCATCTTCGCTGTATCTGTTCTCATAAGAGGCTCTACCGACCTCTTTATTGTTATTGTAGTCAAAAATACTTAACTTGGCGTTTTCATCAAGTATAAAACCTGCACAGTTATCTAGTCCGCAACCTGATTCTAGCCGGGAGTAAATCCTCACAGTATATGTGATATCGTTTATTTCAACCTGTTCTCCATTCAGGTAAGGGCCTTCATCGTCTCCCTGATACTCTCCGTCATCATCTATATCTATATATAGTGCTCTGTTATTTTGATCACAGTAACTCGCCTCCCCTAACTGAGTGTTTACTACATCCAGATTTTCAGTGCTTCCATCCATAAGCGGGAATGTGAAAGAGGCGGTTGTTGCATTGTTGCATGCGGTGCTAGGCCTTCCACTTGCTGTATGAGCGGACATCGATTTTTGAATTCTATCCTTACTCAGTTCCTCATGAGCCCAGTTCTCCAGATACATGGTTTTTTCAAAGGATAGAGGACCTTCATCTTTGAATGCTATACTACCACTTGGATAAAGAGATACTTGATCAAAGTCTGTTTTGAGGCCTAGAGCATGGTCTCTAACAGTTTGAGAGCTCTGAGCATCTGAAAAGCTGACTGGGAGATCACATCCCGATGAAATAGTTGTAGGATCATCTCTCGAACAGGTAGATCCTTTGTTCTCGTAATCAAGGTTTTGCCATCTGAATCCTTGTTCATATAGGAGATCTCCTTCCTCAAGATAAGAGCTGTCAAGATCTGTGAGGAACAGAACCGGTTTATCCTGTATAAGATTTGCCGCTCTGTCTTTGTAGTCATTTTCGATCCGGGATAGAGTGTTTTGATCTCTAAAGATAAAGAAATCATATTCCTCCAGGTTCTGGTTAAATGTAAATGTATCGATTTTGACCTTGTTGTCGACACCTTTCACAGGTTTATCCATAGTTTCCTCAAATCTCTGAAGCTGTTCTCCCTCGGCTAGGGTTATAGTTCCTTCCCAGATAGTAGTATCTACATCCGCTCCTTTGAATTCGAATATCTCCGAATTCGAGTTACCCCATTCAAATGTTTCATCTATCATTACAGGGTTAGAAGGCCTTGAGAACTCACATTCAGTACCTGTGTCTATCCATAATGCATCGTATTCTAGCTCTGAGAGAGTGTCATCTGCGTTGTTAAAATCTCCCATGTATAATCTGATGCCATCGTGCTGAGATTCCATGTTGCCTGCACCTGCTACAGTCTTCAATATAGGTGCAGATGACCTGTCCTGAAGTTCCTGGAGTTCACCGTAGCATCTATCCCCTGATTCCACTTCTTCCACGTTAGCATTTTGGACCTGAGAAGGCCTGGTATACATGCCTATGTGAAGATTTGGTGCTATGCCCTGTATCTCTCCTGAGACTCTCAATGATCTTTCAGAGACCGAGGTTAAAGCTGATTCAAGGCTTCCTGTTTCTCCAGATTTAACAAATTCTTTAATGTATCCTGTGTTCTGCATTGTGTAACTCAAGTCCTGTGTTCCTATCTCGTTTTCAAACGAAGTCCAGTCATTGGATACCCCGCTTCCGAAATTAGTGACTGAGAAAAAAAGCAGGACCATAACCGCTGCTATAGCATCTATAACATGCATCTGTCCTTTTCTTACCATGTAAGCACCTCCACTCTCATAGGTTCTTTTTCGGAACCCTCTGCATTAAATGTTACATACCTGTTTATTTTCACAAGATTCTCAGTTCGATCAATTGAGGCCCCAAAATTCTTGATCTGAGATGAAAGAGAGATAAGGCCTCCTCTACTGTATTCTCTGTTCTGAATATTGTTTATAGAAAAATCTCTTCCACCAAAGGTAACCTGGCCGTCAACTCCTACAGGATCAGAAGCAGTAAAATCCCAGCTATCCGAGATATAGGTGGTATTATATTCTCCTTGGTGAGATGTCACAAGAAAATGTCTCTCTGTTCCTTCTAATCTCACAGAACCATAGTGAATTTCTAAGCCGGAACTGTCGTATAGAGGATGCGCAGGCTCATTTATCCCAGGATTTATTGGCGGATCTCCTCTATCAAAGCTTTCAGATGTCTTGACTAAAGGCAGCCATACAAATCTAAAGTGATAATCGTTTTTAACATCTGTGACAGATCTAAACTGTGAATAATTTACTTTGGAACCACCCACAGTTGAAATATTTCCTAGTTTATCTTCTTCCAGTACAAGATACTCTGATGCAAGGCCTAAACTGTTTAAAGAGTTACGTGTAGATAAATTTTTCTCCCAGTTGGTAACGTTTCCTCCATGATTATGTGACCCTGGCTGTGTCAGCATCTGATCTGACGTGTATTTTGCTTCAAAATGAAGGTTCTTGTCTTCCATCTCTCTATCAAACTGAGGCACATCTCCAGAAACATACTGGAATACAGAGACTATTGCGATAAGAAACAAAAAAAACGATGCCAGAAATTCAATGGAAATCTGCCCTTTCAAATTGTTTAAACCCCCATCGGCCGGACTACAGTCATGAAGATGATAAACGCCAGCGGTATCATGACTATAGCATGTTTTATACCTGCAGCGACTTTACCTTGAGTGATTTTACCAGCAACCGCCGAAGTTGAGACTCCCTGCACCATCAGCATTGTAAACAGCAATGATTTGTAATATGCCATTTTACCATAGGAGTTAGTAGTAGCTTCAGAACTTCCAAGTTCTACACCAGGAGGTACGAAGCCAAATATCTCCGAGATCTGACAGAAAGGTTGGGCTGCAGGTATATTCCCTGTACAGTACTGTATTTGCTGTGACTCTCCACCTCCTGTTAGTTCTCCTATGTTTGAGAAAGCTCCGCCTCCAGAAGTTCCGAAGCCCATCAACTGGTCAAGCATCACGTAAAGGCCTATAGTGATACCTATGAATAGAAGGTAGATAATATACATTATAAGCATCTGCTGTTTGAGCTGGCTGTTCTTTTCTTTAACAACTTTCCTCAGTTCTGAGGCCTCATCAGCGACTGAATCAATTGTATGTGTTATATTACCTCCACTCTGGAAGCTCTGGATTATGATAGATATCGAGTTCTGCATTACTGCAGATTCTTCTACTCTCTCGCTGAAACGTTCCATGACCTGTGGGAATGGGATGCCCCAGCTCAGTTCACTGTATACCCTATCAATCTCTTCGTTCAGTCTTCCGTAATCTGTGTTACTTGCAGATTCAAAGGAGTCTAAAAGTGTCATTCCTCCTCTCTTTGATTCAGCTAGGCCGTTAAGGAAAGCCGGGAATTGATCTTCCATTTCTTTCAGTCTTCTGTTTTCAAGGAATGAAAGTATGCCAATAGGGAGCACGATCGATATTACTCCCAGTATGATCATAGATCCTCCTATCTGAGGTCCGAGAACCACATAGAACATGATACCAAGTATAAAAAGTGTTGCTCCTCCTGCCATCGAATAGAGCTTTATTTTATCTTTCTGACTTCTTTCAGGATTGTCTTCAGAATTAATTAGCTCCATTATTCTATACCTCCTGGCTCTATGCCATCAACTAGTATTATGAAACCTAGGGATATGAAAGGAAGGCCTATGAAGACAGATAAAGCTTGTATGAATATGACTAGTCCAGGGTCTATGCCTCCGAATGCACTTGTAACTACAGACATCGAGGTGAAAATTATTGATCCTACAATTACCAGGATAATATACATTTCTACGAGTAAGGATAGTTTTTCTGAGAATTCATCAATTCTTCTCTGGTAGTCTTCCATCAGTGAGCTAGATCTTTGATCCAGAAATTCTCTTAGAGATCCTCCTGTTGTAAGGACGTGGTTCATTCCCCAAAGTACTTCTTCCAGGTCATCACTTGGCGATCTTTCTGCTGCCTGAACTAAGGCCTCTCCTACATCCATTCCAAATGATTCTATGTCTCTATGGATTTTTTCAGCTTCTCTTGCTATCTCATCGTATTCTTCAGAGTCTGCCAGATTGTTGAACATCTCTGTTATCGATGTTCCTGTTCCTGCCAGTGTCGCCAGATACATAACTGCGAATGGAAGATTGTCATCAATTTTTGCAGCTCTGTTACTGATTTTTATCGAGGGGAGCAGGTAAAATCCTATCATTGCTGCTCCTCCTGCCATCGCTCCGAAACCGATACCTAAAATTAATCCCATTACCCCGGAGCTCATCATGAATATCAAGCTGAGAAAAATAGTAGAAACCAGTGTGGTTAAACCTGTAGAGAAAAGTATCATGCTGACGTATTCAGGCAGGGAGACCTCTATACCTGCTTTATTCAGTTGAGGCCTCAAACCTTCAAAACTGTCTAACATCTGAAGAGCGTAAGGCCCTACTTGATCATAGCAGAACTCAGCATATTGTTTCATCTAATTGTCAATTTCGGTCTTCTTGGAATTAAATGTTTGCCCTATTTCTTCCATCACCCTCTTGGGATTGGAGTAGTATCTGGATATCATATCGCCTACATCTTCGAAGTGCTTGATCTGTTCATCCTGCATATGTTTAAGAACATATTGACGATTTCTCAATTCTCTCTGTACATCTTCTTCTTCCATTGTGCTCTGTTCCTTGATATCTTCCAGAATCAATGAGTTGTTAGCCTGGTAGTATTCGTCCTCTTTTGGATCCCAGCCGAATACTTTGTTTGCCTGAAGGCCTTTCTTTTCATCATAGTCTCTGATTTCGTAGAGGCCTTTAATTCTTCTGATATATTTATCTCCTCTTCTTATCCTTGCGATCAGCATTACCACGTCCAGTGTTTCTACAAGGCTTGGAGACAGATCTATTGGGTTAGTGGTCAGCCTGTCCATAAGCATGTCAAGAGAGTCTGCGTGGATTGTAGACATTCCTGTGTGGCCTGTAGCCATCTGCTGGAAGAGGATGTATGCTTCTTCACCACGTACCTCTCCCACGATGATAAACTCTGGTCTCTGACGTAGAGATTCTTTCAATAGGTTATCCAGTGATACTTCTCCTCCTTCTTCAGCGCTTGATCCGAATCCCGAACGTGCGACTTCTGGAACCCAGTGATCGTGAGGAAGTCTAAGTTCTGGCGTGTCTTCTATAGATACAATCTTTTTCTCAGGTTTGATGAACAGAGATAACGAATTTAGCTGTGAAGTTTTACCTGCTCCTGTCGTTCCTGAAATCAGAGTTGATTTTTCATGTTCGATCATAAACCACAGGTAACTCAGCAACTGTGCGTTCTCAGTCTCGAAGTCCATCATATGAATAGGGGTCAAAGGATCTTCTGTGAACCTTCTGATAGTGAAGTTAGATCCTTTCCTGGCGATATCTGTAGCAAGAGTTGCCTGAACACGTGAACCATCAGGTAAAGAACCATCAAGTAATGGGTTTGCGACAGAGACAGACTTTCCACATCTCTGAGCCATCTTCATCACGAAGCTGTTCAGTTCCTCTTCTTCAGTCCACATCACAGAAGTCTTAATCGATCCAAACTTCGGATTCCTGTGATCTACATAAACCGGAATATCTAGACCGTCACATGAAATATCCTCAACCTCTGTATCATTCATCAAAGGCTGGAGTTTACCTAGGCCTACGAAATCCCTCTTAGAGTAATATCTAATGATTTCACGTTCTTTATCAGTAAGAGATATATCATACTTATCTATAATATGGTCTATCTTTTCTTCAAGATATTGATGAGCATCTTCAGTCGTCAATTCCTGGAAATCTACATCAAAGCTTCTCTCTAATATATTCTTAACTTTCTGAAGAATTTGATCAATTCTTTGACTTTTCTCAGGCTCTATAACCCTGTAAACAAGCTCTTCTTGGTTCTCATCCCACGTGATGTGTGCCCATGCATAGACTATCTCTCCCTCATCAGGATCAGTCGGGGTCAATGGATAAGTAATATCCGTGTCTTCAAGGCCTTCATAGTCCTCGCCTTCTTCATCTTGATTCTTTTCCTCTAGGTTTTCTTCCATAAACTCTTCTTTAGAAACTTCTTCAGACAAAGGAACATTTATCCCGGGTTGATCTTCTACTGATTTATTTTGCTGTTCAAATCTTTCGGGGTGCTGTAGCTTTTGAAGCCTTGTTATCAAGTTTTTCATTCCGTTGTTCATCTTCCTTCCCTCAGTGCAAAACCTTGTTCATCTTTAAACACTCTTACTTGTCCTCCCTCGACGGCGCCTCCAATATCAGATGTTCCTTCGATGTTTATCTTCTTCTCATAATCTTTTCCTGAAGTCAATAGGATTACTTTATCCTGTTCAACCACTAATCTATAGTCTTGACCCCCTAATTCATCAGGTAAGTCTAGTTGTCTATATCCCCTTTCGGATCCCTGCATATGGTTCATCTGAAGTATTGTCGTTCTAAGCCTGTCAGTTATGACATTTGCCTGTGTTTCCTGTGTGCTCTCTACTACTTGATCGTTTACATTTCCAAATATCTGGATTATGCCTATAGCCATCACCAATGTAACTCCAAAAGTTACTACTGATTCGAGTGCAAGGTTCTGGCCTTTCATTAGATTACTGGAAGCTTATTTGCAGTTGTGTGTTGGTTCTGCTGGTTCTTCCTTCACAAGCTCCTTCAGACATCACTACATTGTTGTCAACCTGTTCTCCTTGATTGCTTACTTGAATCTGAACTTCTCCAGAAGCCCGGTCTTGGCCTGAGGGGACAAGATCTATCTTACTTAACTCTCCTGTGTTTGTTGAGCACAGATTTCTGAACTCTACTCTGTAATTGATTTCAGAGGAACCTTCCCCAGCTATAGACTGGTATGCTACAACTCCGGGAAGCTCTTCTCCTTGAATTCCATAATCTCCTGCCCCTATAGATATATTTTGAGTGCTGCTTCCTTCAAGCAAACTCCAAGTAAATCCTTGTTCAGCAGATTGATCTAATTCATTGTTGACCTGAATATATTCATCATTAGGTTCAAGCGATATACTATCTGCATCAACTGTAACTGTGGTGCTTGCTCCTTCTCCTTCTCTACTAACACTTACTATCTGGTCTCGGAGATTGAGAACATCATCTTCAGTAGATGTTATCTCCTGTTCTATTTCTCTTTTTTCTAACATTGGGACTCCCCAGAAATAAGCGGATCCTACACCGCCCATAACTATTCCAGTAATTAATACCGCAGTCACGGCTTGAGTTTGACCTTTCATCATTATCTAAGTTAACTTAGGGACTCCCCAAATATAAAACAAGTGGAAAAATAGAAAGAAAGATATATGTTAACAGCTTCTCGTGGACGAAGAGCTTACCTCACAGGTATATGACTCACTGTAGTCGAAGTCATCAGCCTCAACCTCTATCTCTACAGCCTCTAAAGCACCTGGGAACTTGATACCTGTAGCACAGCTTGTTCGCTCACCAATATCTAATAATTCTCCGCTCCCTGTGAAACATTCATTGGTATCTTTAGTCCAGTCGCTTGCCTGATTATCTATAGTAGCCCAAGTCTGAGGACCCCAATTAGGAGGACCATAATAAATCGTGAAATCAGAAGTATTAATCGCTCTATCACCCTTATTAGTTATCTGAAGCTGCATCTCTCCCCCGCTTCCGAAAACAGGGCTTAGAGATATATCTGTAGCTTGGACTCTGTCAAGATTTGAGGTATCTCCAGCGTTTTCGATAAGGCCTTGGGCCTGTGTATATACTGTTAAACCAATCGCAACAGTAATACCCAAAAGCAAAACAGTAGCAATAATAGGAGTTATACCCTTCCTTTTCGAGTTAGTAAACCGGTCTAATTGCATATATTATACAATGATCTCCCGATTTAAATATCCTCCGGGATTAGATTAACTAAGTCTTCAAAAGTTGATTAAAATATATGAAAGAAATAGAGGGTATCGAGGGATTTACTGTGATTCAGCTACAGCTTTTTGCTCCTTCAGATTCAACCCTACAGGTTGTTGATTCACTGTATTCGAAGTCATCAGCCTCAACCCGAATATCCACAGCCTCTAAAGCACCTGGGAATTTGATACCCGTAGCACAGCTTACACGTTCTCCCTGTGATAGGAGTTCGCCACCTCCTGTGAAGCACTGGTTTCCACTGTTTAATGTCCAGTCGCTTGCCTGATTATCTATAGTATCCCAAGTCTGAGGACCCCAATTAGGAGGACCATAATAAATCGTGAAATCAGAAGTATTAATCGCTCTATCA
>Ga0102936_1000970_pt1 | contig 11389 bp, 8 predicted proteins | sample SalPon2_A_H2O_MG_FD_78502 | JGI IMG/M metagenome (GOLD analysis project Ga0102936, IMG submission 78502) | Salt pond water microbial communities from South San Francisco under conditions of wetland restoration - Salt Pond MetaG R2_A_H2O_MG | ecosystem: Environmental > Aquatic > Non-marine Saline...
ACTGCCCTACGGCACGTATGAGTGAGAGCGACGGCGCCGACCATCGGCGTCTCATCATCGCCGGAAGCGGGATCGCGGGATTGTCGGCCGCCATCTACGCCGGCCGGTCGAACAACGACCCGCTAGTGTTCGAGGGCGACGAACCCGGCGGGCAGTTGACTCTGACGACCGACGTGGAGAACTACCCCGGGTTCCCCGAGGGAATCAGCGGGCCGAACCTGGTCAACAACATGAAAGACCAGGCCCGGAAATTCGGCGCCGAGATCAAAAACGGCGTCATCGACGCCGTCGATATCGAGGAGTCGGCGGGCCCGGGCCGCACCTTCCACGTCACGCTGACCAGTGGCGCGGAGTATACGTCCGACGCGTTCATCGCCGCCTCGGGCGCCAGCGCCCGCACCCTCGGCATTCCGGGCGAGGACGAACTCATGGGCTACGGGCTGTCGACGTGTGCGACCTGTGACGGCGCGTTCTTCCGCGACGAGAAGATCGTCGTCATCGGCGGCGGCGACGCCGCCTGCGAGGAGGCCGTCTTCCTCACGAAGTTCGCCTCGACGGTCTATCTCGTCCACCGGCGCGACGAGTTCCGCGCCGAGGACTACTGGATCGACCGCGTGATGGAGAACGTCGACGAGGGCGAGATCGAACTCAAGTTGAACACGGAGGTGACCGAACTCCACGGGACCCCGGAGGAAGGCATCGATCACGTGACGATGGTCACCAATCCCGAGGGCCACCCGACGGACAAACGCGACGACTCGGAGACCGAGACGTACCAGTTCGACGCCGGCGCCGTCTTCTACGCCATCGGGCACACGCCGAACACCTCGTACTTGGAGGGTCTGGACGTGGAACTGGACGACGAAGGGTATCTGTCGACCGCGGGTGGCGACGGCGGCGGGCAGACGGGGACGGGCGTCCCCGGCCTGTTCGGCGCGGGCGACGTGGTGGACTACCACTACCAGCAGGCGATCACCGCGGGCGGCATGGGCTGTAAGGCCGCCATCGACGCGGACGGTTACCTCGAAGATCTGGAACGGGAGCGTGCGGCGGCCGCGGAGGAAGAGCCGGCGGCCGCCGAGGGTGACGACTGATCGGAGGTTTTGGAACCGTCCGCCGAGTCCTACGCAGGAACGTCTCTCGTACCGTGCGACGACCCGGTTTCGTCGACTTCTCAGACCGGTGAGACGCTTCGCCGGTCACGGCGGCGTGTCCACCGTGTCGACCGGTCCGGATGGACAGGCCGGTAGCGCTGCGAATGCACGGGGGATAGTCCCCCCTCCACGGATCACGAGTCGCGTCGGGTGGTCAGAAGCGCCGCCACCAGCGACGCGAGCACCGCGATCACCAGGCCGAAGCCTGCTCCGTCACCCGACGTAGACGTCGGCGTCGAGGTAGATGTGGTGGTCGGAGTCACGGTCGGGATGCCGGTCGGCGTGGGCGTCGCCGTCGCTGTCGGCGTAGGTGTCGCCGTCACGGTCGTCGTGGGCGTCGTCGTCCCGGCCGCCTGCCCTCCCTCGTCGGACGCGGCGACCACACCGAACACGGAGAATCCGGGCGTTTCGGCCTCGACGACCCACAGCTCGCCGTTCTCGCCCACCACCTCGGTGTCGAGTCGGTCCAGTTCGTCGGCGGCGGCGTCGTAGCGGACGATCCGGAGATCGGACGGATCCACGTCGGCGCTCTCGACTGCCGAGCGTGAGACGCTGAGTCGCACCGTGCTGGACTGGTCGGCCGCCTCGTCGGGCACCGAGATATCGACTGCAGCGATCAGCTCGCCGGATGGGGACGGCGACTCGTCCGGGAAGCCGTCGGCGGCACTCGCCGAAACGAAGCCGTTCACCGACTCTTCGAACGTGATCGCCACGTCTTGGACCGGACCCGTCCGGACGCTGGCCTCGCTTTCGGTGCCGAGGATCACGCTCCCGCTATTGCCACTACCGCCGTTGGTGGGCACGTCGACGGTGAACGTCGACGTGAATTTCGCGGCGTTCGCTGAGCTGTCGTCGGCCTCAACCGTCACTTCGACCTGTCCATCGGCCATCGTGAACGGCGTTCCAGCCGTCGGATCGATAGTTAGTGAACCGTCACTAAACCGAACGTGGCTGTCGCCGGTTCCCGCGCCATCGAGGTGTGCCGTTCCATCGGCGTCCTCGAGTGTCACCGTAATCGACGTTACGTCGACGTTCGAGTTCGCGTCCGTAACGTCGACCGAGTAGACTTGCTGGTCGTTACTCACCGTCGTGCCATCCGCTGGGCTGGGATCGTCGATTGTGGGACCGGTCGTGTCGACGGTGACCGTGGCCGACTGGCCGTCGGAACCGTCGTTACCGTATGCGTCTGTTGCGGCGTTCAGGGTCGCCGTGTAGTCGCCGTCGCTACTACCTGCGTACGTTGCGGTGTAGGTCCCGCCGTCTTCGGCGAAGTCACTCTCGGTGAGCGTCGCCCTCTCGGCCCCGCCGATCGAGACGTCGATCGACCTCAACGTCTCGCTGCTGTCGAGGCTGACTTGGACCGCTTGGGCACTCGGGTTCGACACACTGAACGACGAGATAGACGGCGCCGCCGTATCGACGGTCACCGCATCACTCTGCCCGCTCGCCCCCCCGTTGCCGGCATCGTCTTCGGCAGTGTTCAACGTCGCCGTGTAGTCGCCGTCGCTACTCCCTGCGTACGTTGCAGTGTAGGTGCCGCCGTCTTGGGTGAAGTCACTCTCGGTGAGCGTCGCGCTCTCGACCTTGCCGATCGAGACGTCGATCGCGGTCAGCGTCTCGGTACTGTCGAAGGAGACCTCGACGGTCTGTGCATCCACGTACCTCACGTCGAACGAAGTGATATTCGGGGCCGCGTCGTCGCTGATGGGATCGATTGCGTAACTACTGGAACCGCCGGTGAATACGTTCCCCGACCCGTCGGTTACGCCGCCCGCATCGTTCCCGCCTGCCGAAGCGTCAGAATTGTAGAGTATGTCGACAGGTCCGAGATCTGTATCTCCAAGGGGGAGATTACCGTACGAAGTATCGACGTCGACCGTTACTGTCTCGGTGTTGCTCGGAGTGTAGTCCCCTTCTCCAGGATTCCCGGGGTCTTGGATGTCGCCACCGTAGAGTGTGAAGTCACCACCGTTTACCGTCCCCTCGGCGGAGACGGTTTCGGAGAAGGTTACGGACATCTGATCGACCGTTCCGTCGGTGTCCGTATCCGTGTAGGAACCGCGCAACGGGAGTGGTTTCGCGCCGTCCTCCTCGTCGACGGTTCCCGTGTCGACGCTATCTAGGGTGGCTCCGTTCGCGTTCGCCAAACTCGGCGTCGAACTCGTCGTCAATTCGGGCGTTTCGCCCGTGTCTGCGCCCGAGGACTCGCCGAATTTGATGTACAGCGTGTCGTCGTCCGCGGAATCCGAAAGCACGCTGTATCCGGTGACCGACCGTCCGCCCACGTCGGCCCAGTTGTTCGCGTCGAAACTGCTGTCGTCTACTGGTTGGTCGAAGGTCACCTTGTAGTGATCTATTCGACCGTTCTCGTCGGTGTCGACCGTCACGGCCGATACGATCTCCGGGCTAGAGTCCATGATGTCGAAGGAAACGTCCCGGTCGGTCGCACCGCTGAGATCGTTTTTCCCGGTCAGGGTGTAGGTCGCGCCTTGCTGTGTGTTCTGTGCCGTTACGTCCTTGACGGTGACGGTCACGGTGATGTCGATAGCATTCGACGCGTCACCGGTGCCACTCGACGTCGTATCGACCGAGATACGCGCGTCACCGCCGTCGACCGTCGTATCGACGCTCCCGCTGACGTCGTTACTGTTCTGCGTGGCACTGTCCAGCGTCACCCCACCAGTAGCCACCGAGAGGCTGCCGACAGAGGTCACAGGAACGACGACGTCGTTATCCGCGCCCGTAGTGAGCGAGTCGGCCGTTATCGTGAACGTTATCTGTTGTGTCTGTTGCGGACTGCCCGCAACGTCGAGTTCGCCTGTATCCGTATCTGTAAACGACGCGTTACTGATGGCCGCCGCATTCCCGGTGAACGCCACGCCCATCGCGACGACCGAGAGAATCATCAGTGCGGCCAGAGCGACCCCGCGTACCCTCTCGCCCGTCATCGATTCACCTCCGTCGACGCCGCTGTTCCGGAATTCATCCCACCACGCCGTGCTGCCACGCTCCCGCCGACTGTCGCGGACTCCCCGCGACAGCGCGGATTCCCCCGGTCGCGACGACCGGCCGCGTGGTCCAGCGTCGATAGTACAGCAAAGGTAGACATCGTGGTATCGGGATATATTCCTAGAGTTTCATATATGTATTCATCGAGTCCACGTCTTGCGTCGAACTAATGTAGTTTTACTGCTATTAACTGTCGACGGGATCGGTGTCGTCGGCTGCGAGGATGGTCTACGCGGTTCGATAAGAGTCGCTGCCGAGCGAGAACGGTACCCATGTAGGCTCGGAGGCGGACGATTCAGCACGGTCACCACGAGATAATTGGGACGCCCGCTTCCCACACGCCCTTATACCGGGCGCCCCGAGTAGCGGCCATGGTCGACACTGAAGTCTACACCATCGAAGGCCCGGACGGCGACAGCGACGAACTCGAACTGCCGGCCGGTCTCGTCGACACCCTGTCCGAACAGGGCGAAGACCGGACGACCGTCGTCGCCGAGATTGCACTCCTCTCGTTCGTTCAGCGATCACACGCCATCGTCCACCACGCGGAAGGCGAGGTGCCGGCGGACTTAGCGGAGATCAATCAGAAGGCCGAGGAACTGTTCGAGGAGCGCTTCGGGATGACCTTCGGCGAGGCGACGGGCCACAGCCACTAGACGAACAGAAGCGGCACCATCGCCAGCACGCCGGCGACGACGCCGGCGGCGAGTTCGCGTTTTCCCCCGCCCGGAAGTCCGTCACCGATGTCGAGGGCTTCGGGGATGAACTCCGTGACGACGAGATAGATCATCGCGCCGGCGGCGAAGCCGAAGCCGATGGGGAGGAACTCCCGGGCGACCCGGACGAACAGGTACGCGATGACCGCGCCGATGGGCTGGGGGAGACTGGAGAAGACGGCCCACCAGACCATCTTCCACTCCGAGACACCGAGGGTCCGAAGCGGGATCGAGATAGCCACGCCCTCGGGGACGTTGTGAATCGAGATGGCGACGGTCATGAAGACGGCGAGGAGAGGGACGACGAACCCGAACAGGCCGACCGTCGCCCCGGACGCCGCCTGCAGCCCCAGATCCGCGAAGGAGACACCGACGGCGACACCCTCGGGGAAGCTGTGGACAGTCAGCACGCCGAGGATGAGCAGGAGCTTCCGGAAATCCGCCTCCTCGTAACGTTCCGGGCTCACCTCGTAACCCTCGATCACCTCGTGGGCGACGACGACGAGGACCACGCCCGCGACGAGGCCGGGAACGAGTTCGAGCGGCGAGTCGGCCGCTGACAACCCCTCGAAGACGAGGCCGAAGACGGACGCCGAGACCATGATCCCCGAGGCGAGACCCCACAGCGCCACGTTCCAGCGGTCACTCACGTCGTCGACGAGGAAGAACGGAATCGCCCCAAGCCCGGTCGCCAGTGCGGTCACCAGGCCGGCGACGAAGACGAAGGCGACGTTTTCGAGCAGCGCCATCGGTCGATTCGACGGCGTCGACGTGGTTAAGTATTATCATATTCTCGATACATTTGGCCGACCTAAACTCCCGAGAACCGCCCGCCGACTTTATGCGGCGGCCGGTGGTATCCGCGGACGATGGGCACACTCTCCGCGCTGTTCGCTCCCGAACGAGTCGCCGTCGTCGGGGCGACGGAGCGTCCGGGATCGGTCGGGCGCGCCATCGTCGAGAATCTGCAGGCCGATTTCGGGGGCGAGATCGTTCCCGTGAATCCGAACTACGACTCCGTCTTCGGTCTCGACTGCGTCGACAGCGTGCGCGGGACGGGCGCCGACCTCGTGGTGGTGGCCGTGCCAGCGTCGCTCGCCGTCGACGTAGTGCGCGAGGCGGGCGAGGCCGGGATCGAGAACGTCGTCGTCGTCACGGCGGGCTTTGGCGAAACGGGTGGCGAGGGCGCCGACCGCGAGCGAGAACTCGAAGCGGTCGCCGACGCGTTCGACCTGAACCTCGTCGGGCCGAACTGCCTCGGGGTCATCAGCACGCCGGTCGGGCTGAACGCCACGTTCGCCCCGCGGTCGGCGCCGCCCGGTTCGATCTCCTTTCTGAGTCAGTCGGGCGCGTTCGTCACCGCCGTCCTCGACTGGGCGGCGGACCACGGCGTCGGCTTCAAGGACGTAGTGTCGCTCGGCAACAAGACCGTCCTCGACGAGACCGACTTCGTGGCGTCGTGGGGCGACGACGACGGGACGGACGTGATCGTCGGCTACCTGGAGAGCATCGAGGACGGCAGCCGATTCGTCGACGTGGCCCGCGAGGTGACCCGTGAGACGCCGGTCGTCGTCGTGAAATCCGGGCGGACCGAGGCGGGCGCGCAGGCCGCCTCGTCACACACCGGCGCGATGGCCGGGCGCGACCGCGCTTACGCGGCCGGCCTCCGGGAGGCGGGGGTCATCCGCGCCGACACAGTGCAGGACCTCTTCGACGCGGCGCGTGTCCTCGCCGGCCAGCCGATCCCGGAGACCGACGGCGTAGCCGTCGTCACCAACGCCGGCGGCCCGGGCGTGATGGCGACCGACGCCGTCGGGGACGGCCCCCTCTCGCTCGCCGACTTCGGGGCCGATACCGTGGATCGGCTCCGCGACCGCCTGCCCGACGGCGCGAACGTCTACAATCCCGTCGACGTCATCGGCGACGCGGACAACGACCGTCTCCGCGACGCCGTCGATACCGTCCTCGCCGACGACGCGGTGGGGTCAGCCGTGGTCCTCGCCGCGCCCACGGCGACGATCGACTTCGAGATCCTCGCGGCCGACGTGGCCGACCTCCAGTCCCAGCACGGCCTCCCCGTGACGACGTGTCTGATGGGGGGCGAACGCGCCCGCGAGGCGGACGACGTACTCACGGCCGCGGGAATCCCCAACTACTTCGACCCCGCGCGGGCAGTCGAAAGCCTCGGCACGCTGGAACGGTACCGCGCGATCCGCGACGGGGAGCGTCGTGAACCGACGACCTACGACGTGGACCGCGAGGCGGCCGAGGCGGTACTCGCTCAGGCTCGTGCCCGTGGCACGACGCGATTGGGCGTCGAGGCGATGTCCCTACTCGACGCCTACGGGATTCCGACGCCCGCCGGCGAGGTAGTCGACTCCCCGACCGACGCCCTCGAGGTGGCCGAACGGATCGGCGACCCCGTCGTCATGAAGATCGTCAGCCCCGATATCCTCCACAAATCCGACATCGGCGGCGTGAAAGTCGGGGTCCCCCACGACGAGGTGTACGACGCCTACGAGGACCTGATCGCCCGCGCCCGCAACTACCAGCCCGACGCGACCATCCTCGGCGTGCAGGTCCAGACGCAGGTGGATCTGGAGTCGGGCGTCGAGACTATCGTCGGCACGAACCGCGACCCGCAGTTCGGCCCACTCGTCCTCTTTGGCCTCGGCGGTATCTTCGTCGAGGTGATGGAGGACACCGCCCTTCGCCTCGCACCCGTCGCTGAGGCGGAGGCACGGGCGATGACCGAAGAAATCCAGGCGTCGCCGCTGCTGTCCGGCGCGCGGGGGCGTGACCCCGTGGACCGCGGCGCAGTCGCCGAAACCATCGGCCGCCTCTCACAACTCGTCACGGACTTTCCGTCGATCCTCGAACTCGACGTGAACCCGCTGATCGTCCGACCGGACGGCGTCGAGGCCGTCGACCTGCGACTCACCATCGAACCCGAATCATGACCACCCTACTCGTCACCGCGACCGGAGAGAGTACAGGCAAGACGGCCATCGCCATCGCCCTAGCCCGCGACGCGCAGGACCGAGGGCATCGCGTCGGCTATATGAAACCGAAGGGGACGCGCCTCCAGAGCCACGTCGGCAAGACGCTGGATCGCGACCCGATGCTCGCGCGCGAACTCCTCGGCACCGACGACGAGATGCACGAGATGGAGCCCATCGTCTACTCGCCGACGTTCGTCCGGTCGGCGCTGGAGGGCCGGGAACGGCCCGCCGAACTCCGCAAGCGCGTCCGCGAGGGGTTCGACGCCATCGCCGAGGACCGGGACTTCGTCGCCGTCGAAGGCGGCGGCCGCCTCACCACCGGCGGGGTCGTCGACCTCACCGACGCGGACGTTGCCGACCTACTCGACGCCGAGGTGGTCCTCGTCGCCGACTACGCGTCGCCGACGGACGTAGACGACACGCTCGCGGCCGCCCGCCGTCTCGGTGACCGCCTCCTCGGCGTCATCTTCAATCGCGTCTCCGAATCCGCTTACGACGAAGTCGAGAGTGTCGTCGCGCCGTTCCTAGAGGGGAAGGGCATCCCCGTCGTGGGCGTCCTCCCCCGCGAGGCGAGTCTGGCGGGCGTCACCGTCGCCGAACTCGCCGCCGAACTCGGCGTCGAGACGCTGACCGACGTGCCGACCGACGGCGTCGTCGAGCGGTTCCTCGTCGGCGCGATGAGCGGTGAGTCGGCGCTTCGCTTCTTCCGACGGACGAAAGACGCCGCCGTCATCACCGGGGGCGACCGGACCGACATCCACACCGCCGCGCTCGAAGCGCCGGGGATCAAGTGTCTCGTCGTCACCGGCGGGCGACGGCCGCCGGGGACCGTCCTCGGCAAGGCAGCGGAGAAAGGCGTGCCCGTCCTGCTATCCTCGGCAGACACGCTCTCGACGCTCGAACGTGCCGAGGACGTGATTCGGAGCGGGCGGACACGGGACGAACACACCGTCGACGTGATGGCGTCGCTGTTGCGGGACCACGCCGACGTGGACGCGCTGATCGGAGCAGTCGACGGCGACGACGCCTAACACCGCCACCGGCGGTCGGTGTGGTTCAACCGTTCGACACCGGCGCCGGACTGCCTCCGGCTTCCGGAGGTGCGTCGCATCTCCCTGTCCGAGGAGCGTGGCTTCTCGCTATCGGAGACCACCACCAGATCCTCGATGCGGACGCCGAACTCGCCGGGGAGGTAGACGCCGGGTTCGACGCTGAAGACCATCCCCGGTTCGAGTTCCGTCTCACTCCCGGCGACGACATCGGGCGCCTCGTGGACGTCGAGGCCGACGCCGTGACCCGTCCGGTGGACGAACCGCTCGCCGTAGCCCGCCTCCTCGATCACCTCGCGTGCGGCGCGGTCGACCGCCCCCGCCGTCGCGCCGGGGGCAACGGCGGCGACGGCCCGGGACTGCGCCTCGCGGACGACGTCGTGGACTCGCTGGAACTCCGCGGAGGGCTCCCCGTCGAAGACGACGGTCCGGGTCTGATCGCTCGGGTAGGCGTCGACCCGCGTCCCGAAATCGAGGACGACTGGATCGCCGGCTCGAATCTCGCGCTCGCCGCTCACGTGGTGGGGGTCGGCACCGTTCGGCCCCGCCCCGACGATAGTCTCGAAGGCGACGCCGGTGCCGCCGTGGGCTTCCAGACGCTCCTCGACGAAGTCGGCGAGTTCGGCTTCCGTCATTCCCACGGCGTCGGCGCCCAACGCGCGCACGTCTCGCATCGTCGCGTCGGCGGCCTCGCCCGCCGCTCGGAGCGCGTCGAGTTCTCGCCCGTCCTTTCGCTGTCGCAGGGGTGAGAGCGCCTCGCTCGCGAGGCCGAACGACGCGTCGGGGAGGTGGTCATGGAAGGCGAGCGAGAACTGCGCCCACATCTGGTCCGCGAGGAGGACCCGCGACGGCGACAGAGTCTCGAGGAGCGGGTCGAGGACGGGCCAGGGGCCCTCGTCGTCGTCCCACGTCCGCACGTCGCCGACCCACGTCGCTTCCCGGACCGACTCGGCTTCGAGCGTTGGGGCGACGACCGTCGGGTCACCCTCTGCGGGGACGAGCAGGAGTTGCAAGCGGTCGCTTTGCTCGCCATCGACGCCGGTCAGGTAGTAACAGTCCTGACCGGGGGTGAGCGCGAGGGCGTCGGCGCCGACGGCGTCGAGGCGTGACTGGGCGCGTCGTGTCCGGCGTTCGAACGACGTCATGCCCAGTCGTTCGGTCGCGGGGGTAAAGTATCGTGAGCTCCCAGCCGTGAGATCGACCCTACACGTTTTTGTCATGTCGGCGCGGTAGCTATCGTATGCCCTCCCGCTGGTACGCCTTCGCGGCCCTGAGTAATGCCCGTGACGCGACCGAAGACCTCCTCTGGCCGATCGACCGCGGGCGATGGCTCCGCCTCGCCCTGATCGCCCTGTTCGTCGGCGTCGGCGGCAGTGCCCCGACCGGCGGCAGCAACGTCAACGTGCCAACTGGTGGTGGTGGCGGTGGCAGCGGTGTCCCGCCCGACTTGCCGGCCCCGTCGATGCCGGAGGTCGGATCGGCCGTCGCAATCGTCGCCGGCATCATCCTCCTCGTCCTCCTGGTGGCACTCGTCTGGAGTCTGATCGGCGCCATCATGGAGTTCGTCCTGATTACGGGACTCCGCGACCGCGAGGTGTCGATCCGTGACCCGTTCGGCGCGAACGTCCGCCCCGGATTTCGGCTGTTCGGCTTCCGACTCGCCGTCGGCCTCGTGAGCGTGCTGGTGATCGGTCTGCCACTCTTGCTGGTGTTCGGAGTCGGTATCGGTATCTCGCCCGCCTTCCTCGTTCTCCTCGTTCCGCTCGTGATCGTATTCGGCGTCGTCGCTCTCGTGGGGTCGGTGGTACTCGGATTGACGACCGATTTCGTGGTTCCGACGATGCTGACCGAGGGGGTCGGCGTCCTCGACGGGTGGCGGCGCCTCTGGCCCACGCTCCGCGCCGAGTGGAAGCAGGTCGGGCTCTACGTCGTCGCGAAGTTCGTCCTCGGTATCGCGGTGAGCCTCGCCGTCTCGCTCGTCGTCCTCCTCGCGGCGCTGATCGTCGCCATTCCCTTCGCTATCGTCGGCGGGGCGCTGTATCTCGCTGTTTCGGCCGCCGGAGCGAGCACCGTCGGCCTCGTAATCGCGGCCGTCCTGATCTTCCTGTTCGTCCTCGCGATGATCGTGGTCGGCCTGATCGTGCAGGTGCCGGCGCTCACGTTCGTCCGCTACTACTCGCTGTCGGTGCTCGGCATGCTGGTGCCCGAACTCGATCTGGTCGGAGTCGAACGACCGGACGAGGACGGTGACGACGAGGGAGACGACGGTAACGACGGTGACGACGGTGACGACGGTGACGACGACGGTGACGACGACGACACCGACGCGAACGACGACGACACCGACGCGAATGGCGACCCCGTCCGGACGCGCGCTTATCGACCCTCTTCTTGCAGCCGCTCGGTCGTCTCGATCAGCGGGTGACGCGCGTAGTCGACGACGGAGATGTCGTCGATGG
>Ga0102936_1000972_pt1 | contig 11371 bp, 14 predicted proteins | sample SalPon2_A_H2O_MG_FD_78502 | JGI IMG/M metagenome (GOLD analysis project Ga0102936, IMG submission 78502) | Salt pond water microbial communities from South San Francisco under conditions of wetland restoration - Salt Pond MetaG R2_A_H2O_MG | ecosystem: Environmental > Aquatic > Non-marine Saline...
ACCAGCGTCTCGACGGAGCTGGGAAGCTATTTCGGCGAGGTGCTGGTCCGGGACCTCGACGCCGAGTGGAGTGACGAGACCGATATGGATTCGGTCGTCGTCGACGGCCCCGACGGCCCGCTGGCCATCCCGGTGTTTCGCATCGCCGGTACGTCGCTCAAACAGCGGTCGATGTTCGTCCACAGCTACGAGTCGCTGCTGTCAGACCTCGGACGGTAAGCAATCCCCACGCTTTTGCTCGCGCCGACTGACGAGGAAACTGTGTCGCTGCCGCCCGTCACGCCCTCGATGGCGTTCGTATTCGCGCTGATACTCGCTGCCCTCGTGGGCTTTGGGACCGAAATCGTCCCGGTCGACGTGACCGCTATCGCCGTCATGGTGGCGCTCATGTTGGTCGAACCGGCGACGGCGTCTCGCCGCTCACGCAGGGGCTGTCGGGCTTCGCGTCGACGGCGACGATTACCGTCCTGGCGATGTTCATCCTCTCGGATGGGGTCCAACGAACCGGTATCGTCCAGTTGCTAGGCACGAAAATCGCCTCGCTGACCGGCGACAGCGAGACGAAACAACTCGGTGCAACGGTCGGACTCGTCGGCCCCATCTCGGGCTTTATTAACAACACCGCCGCCGTTGCCATCCTCCTGCCGATGGTGACTGATATCGCACACGAGGGCCGGATTTCGCCCTCGAAACTGTTGCTTCCGCTGTCGTACGCCTCGATGTTCGGCGGGATGCTCACGCTCATCGGTACGTCGACGAACATCTTGGCCTCGCAGCTCTCGGCCGAACTGCTCGACCACCCCTTCGGCATGTTCGAGTTCACCCAACTGGGTATCGTCGTCACCATCGTCGGCATCGTCGCGAGTGTCGTCGGCGTCGCCGCCCTGACCGAGATTCACATCGTCGTCTCGGCGCTGGCCGGCGCGCTGGCGATGGTCCTGACCGGCTGTCTCCGGCCCCAAGAGCTCTATGACGCCGTCCAGTGGGACGTCATCTTCCTCTTGGCGGGCGTCATCCCGCTGGGTATCGCCCTGCAGGCGACCGGCGGCGCGGACCTCATCGCCGCGCTGTTCGTGCTCGCTGCGCCCGGCCTGCCCGCAATCCTCGTGCTCGGCCTGATGTACGTCGTCACCGCTGTCCTGACCAACATCATCTCGAACAACGCTTCCGTCGTGCTGATGGTTCCCGTGGCCGTCGAAGCCGCCCGGCAACTGGGTGCCAACGCCTTCGCGTTCGTGCTGGCCGTGACCTTCGCCGCCTCGACGGCGTTCATGACCCCCGTGGGGTACCAGACGAACTTGCTCGTCTACGGCCCCGGCGGCTACCGCTTTACCGATTACCTGAAAGTCGGCGCGCCCCTGCAAGCGGTGTTCGCGGTCGTGACGACGCTCGGTATCGCCTTTTTTTGGGGGCTTGCTCCGTCGTGACATGGTTCGAAGCGCAACGAAACCCTTTACTCCGTGACGGGCGCACTCTTGCATACGCGGGACCATGGGTTAGTGGTATACTCCAAGCCTTGGGTGCTTGTGACCCCGGTTCGAATCCGGGTGGTCCCACTCCGCTTCCCGGTCTATTCCTCGCCACTGTTACAGACCACCGACACGAGTTCGTCGTACAGTGTTGGATGGTGTTCTTCGAGCAGTTCGAGGTCCTCCGGTAACTCCGCATGAATTCGTCGACGCGCTCGTGACACTGCCTCGTGTCGCCGCTGTTCGTTTTCTGGCTCACCAGCTATTCGCTCCCGCTCTTTCTCGGTCAACAGCGCTCTGGACATCTCTTGCCAGACCGTTCTGACTCCGGGCACTAAGGACAGGAGGTTGCGTATTTACGCAACTTTATATACTAATGCGCGTAAAATACGCGTAGATACTCATGAAATCGCACGAGCGGGGCGACGCTACAGAGGCGCGAGTCATCGCGGAATTGAAAGAGCGAGGAATACCAGTCGCTATTCCATTCAGCGATAACCAGCGGTACGACATCGTCGTTGAAACACCAGCTGCCCGATTACTCAGATCAAAACTGGCCGCTTGGTAGACGGAAAAATCGACTTCCACGGTAAATCTCAGCACACGAACTCGACCGGGAACACCTACGAAAAATACGACGGCGACGTGGATTACTTCTTCGTCTATACGCCAGCACTCGACAGTCTTCACGCGGTCGGCGAACACGAGTTCGATACACGGATTCAACTTCGTGTAGACGACCCGAAACAGGCCGATTCAAGCATCAACTGGGCCGAAGACTACGCGTTCGACGACCGCTGGCCGTTGCAGCCGACGCAACGGCTGTAGCCCGGCGGTAACGGCCGGGGTCGCCAAATGACCGCGAAAAAACATCGAATTGACAATCTGTTTTTATTTGAGCCCCCTCGTTGGTACTGATGGTAGACGTCCTCGGTCACCTCGGGATGGCGTTGCTCTGGCTCGTTTCGTCGGGCGGCTGTCCATCGAGCCGAGACGGTGCCGGCCCCGAGTCCGGGGCCGGCATACCACTTCCACTCCGCCATACCAACCTTCTTAGGTCAGCCCGCACAACCCCTGTACACCCAGATGGCGACCACCGACAACACCGAGCTCATCGACCGTTTCGAGGAGTTCTACCGCAACTACTACCGCAACGAAATCGGTGAGCTCGCCCAGAAATACCCCAACGACAAGAAGTCGCTGTACATCGACTGGGACGACCTCTATCGGTTCGACCCGGATTTGGCGGACGACTACCGGACCAAGCCCGGCCAGCTACAGGATTTCGCGGAGGAGGCGCTACGGCTCTACGATTTGCCCGTCGACTTGTCGCTCGGACAGGCTCACGTCCGGATGCGGAACCTCCCCGAATCCGAGGATATCCGCCAGATTCGCCACGAACACCACGGCAATCTCATCGCCGTGCAGGGTATCGTTCGGAAGGCGACGGACGTGCGGCCGAAAGTCACCGAAGCCGCTTTCGAGTGCCAGCGCTGTGGGACCCTCACGCGCATCCCCCAGACGGCCGGCGACTTTCAGGAACCCCACGAGTGTCAGGGGTGTGAGCGACAGGGCCCCTTCCGCCTGAACACCGACCAGTCGACGTTCATCGACGCCCAGAAGATTCGGGTCCAGGAATCGCCAGAGGGCCTGCGCGGCGGCGAGACGCCCCAATCTATCGACATCAACGTCGAGGACGACATCACCGGCATCGTCACCGCCGGCGACCACGTCCGCGTGGCCGGCGTCCTCAAACTCGACCAACAGGGGAGTGACCAGGACAAGTCCCCGATGTTCGACATCTACATGGACGGCGTCAGCGTCGTCATCGAGGACGAGCAGTTCGAGGATATGGAGATTACCGACGCCGACAAGACGGAAATCGTCGAACTCTCGAACGAACCCGACATATACGACACGATGGTCGGCGCCATTGCGCCCTCCATCTACGGCTACGAGAAGGAGAAACTCGCAATGATGTTGCAGCTGTTCTCGGGAGTGACGAAAGACCTGCCCGACGGCTCGCGGATTCGGGGAGATCTGCACATGCTACTCATAGGTGACCCCGGAACTGGCAAATCACAGATGCTATCATATATTCGAGAAATCGCACCGAGGTCCGTTTACACGTCCGGTAAAGGCTCCTCCAGTGCGGGGCTCACAGCGGCCGCCGTCCGCGACGACTTCGGAGACGGCCAGCAGTGGACATTAGAGGCTGGAGCACTCGTTTTAGCCGACCAAGGCATCGCCGCTGTCGACGAGCTAGATAAGATGTCACCGGAAGACCGGTCGGCAATGCACGAAGCCCTTGAACAGCAGCGCATCAGCGTCTCGAAGGCCGGAATCAACGCCACGCTCAAATCCCGCTGCTCACTGTTGGGCGCGGCAAACCCGAAGTACGGTCGTTTCGACCAGTACGAGCCAATCGGCGAACAGATAAACCTCGAACCGGCGCTCATCTCGCGGTTCGACCTCATCTTCACGGTGACTGACAAACCCGACGAGGAGGACGACCGGAACCTCGCGGCGCACATCATCCAGACGAACTACGCGGGCGAACTCCACACGCACCGGACGAACAACCCCACTTCGAACTTCTCCGAGGAGGAAGTGGAGACAGTCACCGACGAAGTGGCCCCGACCATCGAACCGGAACTGCTGCGAAAGTACATCGCCTACGCGAAGCGAAACTGCTTCCCGACCATGACCGAGGAGGCAAAGGAAGTCATCGAGGACTTCTACGTCGACCTGCGCCTGAAAGGCCAAGACGAGGACGCACCGGTGCCCGTGACGGCCCGAAAGCTGGAGGCGCTCGTCCGGTTGGCGGAGGCCTCCGCGCGGATGCGACTCGCGGACTCCGTCGAGGAGGGTGATGCCGACCGCGCCGTCGACATCGCGCTGTACTGCATGAAACAGATAGGTATCGACCCCGAGACCGGCGAGTTCGACGCCGACGTGGTCGAAACCGGGACGTCAAAGAGCCAGCGCGACCGCATCCAGAACATCCGGGGCATCATTGCCGACATCGAAGACGAGTACGACGAGGGCGCGCCAATCGACGTGGTCGTCGAGCGCGCGGAGGAAGTCGGTATCGACGAGTCCAAAGCCGAACACGAGATAGAGAAACTGAAACAGAAAGGCGAGGTGTACGAGCCCCGCACCGACCACCTCCGGACGACCTGATGGACCGAATCAGTGCCCTCAGAAACGTCGAGGACGCCCTGGCTACCTTCGAGGCCGGCGAGTGCTCTCTGTCTGAACTGGAAGCAGACGTTCGCGGGGTGTTGCGGACTTACGCGGCCGACTTCGAGGGCGAGTTGCAGGCGTACCGAGCCAGCGGTGACGGCGACGCCGACGGACTCGTGGTGTTGGCGTCGTCGTCGGCCGAGGCCCGCGAGCGTGTCGAGTCGCTCGTCGACGGGCGTGTCTCCGTCACCGTCTCGCCGGTGGAGTGAGCCGCCACAGGGGAAGCTGTTTTATCGGTCGGCCCGAAAGCCAAGCCGAATGGACACGCTCCGGGACGCGGTCGACGTGGCGGCGACGACGCTGGTGTGTGCGCCGTCGATGAGCGCCGACACCGGGTGTCTGGACCTGCTTTCGGGTGTTGAAGACGGGACGACAGTGCTGTGGGTTACGTTCACCCGCTCGCCGTCGGACTGTATCGAGCGCTACGAGGCGGTGGCGACCGACGATGTCTCCCATTCGGTCATCGCCGTCGGTGATACGGCGACCATCGAGTCGGCACCGGAGAGCGTCGCGGTCGAGACGGTTTCGACCCCCGAGGATTTGACCGGGTTGGGTATCACGCTCAGCCAACTCCTGTCGACGCACGACGACCTGGTCGTCTGCTTCGACTCGCTGACGGTCCTGTTGCAGTATGTCGACCGCGAGACGGCCTACGAGTTTCTCAACGCCGTCACCGGACACCTGTACGCCGCCGACGCGACGGCCCACTTCCATCTCGACCCGTCGGCCCACGACACGCAGACTATCGACGCGCTGGCGTCGCTGTTCGACGCCGTTGCACGTCGGGAGGACGGCGAGTGGGCGGTCCGGACGCGGAAATTATTGCAGCCCTGACGGAAAAATTTTAATCAGTGGGCGGCTCAACGACGGACCGTGCTGCTGGTCGCCACGTACTCTCGGGCCGCCCGCCGTGACCTGCGCAACGTCTGCCGTGCGCACGAAGACTGTGTGGTCCGGCAGTTCGGCCGGGCGGCGCTGCTGTCGTTGACGGAGTTCGGCGCGTTTCAGGCGCTCAGGCTCCGGGAGAAACACGGCCTCGACGTGCAAGTAGAGCGGGTCACGCCGTTCGAACCCGAAGACGTGCCAGCCCACGTCCGCGAGGCGGCCAGCGCCTACGAAGCGCGCGAGGAGCCGTCGACACCGTACCAGCGGTTCGCCGCTGGACGTGACCTCCCAGCCCCCGAGGCGATGGAGGGCAAAGAGCTGTGAGAGTTCACGTCCGGGGGACCACGTACGAGAGCCGTGTCGTCGACCTCCGGGGTCGACCGGTCGACGGGCGAGCACTCGCAGCGGCAGTACGGGGAGAGCGCTGCGTCCCGGCCGTCGATGCCCCCGCGGCCACGCTGGTGTACGGCTACTGTGGCTACGTCGGACCGGAGATGGGAGTGCGGACGCGGACGGCGCTCGCCGCGGCGGCTCGGACCCGCGGCGTCGAGACGCCGCACGACGACGCGATTGCCGACCTCCGCGAGCGGGTGGCGGCTATCGACGCTGTCGAGCCGTCCCTGCCGCCGGCCCGCAAGAGCGTGGCCGACGAGGACATCGCGGCACTGCGAGAGTCCGTCGCGGCGACGCGGGGACGATTATGGGCCCGCGAGCGACTCGACGGCGACACCGCCGAGGTCGAGTCCGACCTCCGCGAGACGGCCCAGACGCTCGCCACGCGGGAGACCGAGCGGACGGCCGCCGCCGAGAGCCGGCAGCAGCGGCGCGAGGCCGCGCGGGCGTACCGGGACCGATTGGAGCGACGCCGGCGGCTGACCGACCGACTGGCGAACCGTCGCCGGGACGCCCGCGAGGCGCTGGTCGACGCCGTTTCGGACCGCTACGCGAGCGCGCTCGACGACGTTCCCGGGACGACCACAGACAACTCCGCCGGCCCGACGCCAGACGACCCCTTCGACGCCGAGCCCGTTCCGGCCGCGTTGGCGGTGTTGCGCGTCGCTCGGACCGACGCGCCTGTCGTCCTCGAAACGAACCGGCTCGGGACGCCGACGAGCGCCGCCGCGTGGCTCGACGCGCCCGTCATACGCTGCTGAGTTTTAAATCCGAACGGGCGGCCAGCCCCGCTATGGTCAGCTCCGACTGTACCGCCAGCCACCACGACGGGGTGACGCTAGTCACCGTCCAGTTGCGCGACATCGACGTACCGACACGAGTTCACATCGAGAACCGTCTCGACGGGCCGCTGTGGCCGCCGCGGCGCGAGGGGATTCCCGAGCCCGGTTGGACAGACGCCGGTTTCGCGGGCGTCGTCGGCCCCGGTGACGAGACGCTTGGCTACGCGACGCCGGCCGAGCCGGACGGCCAGCCGGCCGAACTCGTCGACGCCGAGCGGGTGCCAGACGCCGGTCCGGTCGGGGAGTTGACGGCCGACGCAGCGTCGGTCGTCCGGCAGTTGGGTGACCCGTCGCCGCCCGCCGATGCGGTTCCGAGCGGCGGAACGGAACCGACTGTTCCGCCGGCTGATGGGCCGCCGACTGTGCCAGACGACCCCGCGCTCGAACCGGCATCCGGGACGGCCGTTGGGAGGGCTGAACGGCCGGACCAACCAGACGCCGCCGGTGATACCGCACGCGATGCCACCGCGGACGACACTTTTCAGCGCCCGCCCGCGGTGGGGCCGTGGCTGGACGAGATGGCTCGGCGCGTCGGCCACGCGGAGGCGCTCGGTGCGGTCGAGACGCTGCCGGCGGCGACCGAAGCGGTTCGAGACGCCGGCGGGTTGGCCGCTGTCCGCGACCTCTCTGCCGCCGCCGACGAACGAAAACTGCGGGCGCTTTCCCGCCGCACCCGACGGCTGGCCGACCGCCGGGCCGAGGCGACCGTCCCCGTCGAGACGCTGGCGGCGCTCGCATGATTCTGACCGTCACGGGCGGAAAAGGCGGCGTCGGCAAGTCGACGGTCGCGTACAATCTGGCCGCCCAACTGGACGGCGTCGTCGTCGACGGCGACTTGGCGATGGCAGACCTCCCGGCGAGCCACGGGCCGGACCTCCACGACGTGCTGGCCGGGCGGGCAGCGCCCGCAGAAGCCGTCCGGACCGACGGGCCGGTGGCGGTCGTCCCCTGCGGGCGGACGCTTGCAGGTGCCCGGGCGGCCGACCCGACCGAACTGGCCGACACCCTCCGGACGTTGGACCGGACCCACCGCTGGGTGGTCGTCGACTCCCCCGCAGGACTCCGCGCCGATGTCGGGTTGCCGCTCGCCGCCGCCGACGCGACAGTGGTGGTGACGACGCCGGAGACGGCCGCCATCGCCGACGCGCTCAGAGTCAGAGAACTGGCCCGCGAACTCGACGCCGGCCTCTGTCGCGTGGTGCTCAATCGCACCGACTCGGGGACGGCGACCGGCGGCGTCGCGGACCGCTTTGGCGCGCCGGTGGTCACGGTACCAGACAGCGACGCGCTCGCAACAGCGCAGCGAAACGGCCAGCCGGTCTGCCGGACTGCACCCGAGTCGACCGCAGTCGACGCCTTCGAGACGCTCGCCGCCGGCGTCTATTCGTGTAGCTCGGTGTAGGTGCCCCGCAGCGTTACCGGTGTCACGTCGGCTATTTCGGCCGCCTCGGCCTGTGTCAGTGCTACGTCGCCGTCTTTCGCGGCCGTGTACAGACACGCGGCGGCGACGCCGGCGGGGTTGCGGCCGCCGATGATGCCGCGCTCTCTGGCCTCGTCGACGAGTTCCTCGGCGCGTCTGCGGACGGCATCCGAGAGGTCCAGTTCCGTCGCGAACCGCGGGACGTACTCCCGTGGGTCGATTGGTCCGGTCGGCAGCCCGAGGTCGCGGTTGATGGCGTCGTAGGCGGCCCGGAGTTCGTCGGGGTCGGCACGGGCGGCCCGACACAGTTCCTCGACGGTCCGGGCGACACCGTCGGTCCGGCAGGTGGCGTACACCGCCGCGGCGGCGAAGCCCTCCAGCGAACGGCCCTGTAACAGGTCGGCGTTCTGCGCGGACTCGAAGAGGACACAGGCGCGGTCACGGATGGCGTTCGAGAGCCCCAGCGAGCCGACGATGCGCCGAATTTCGGTGAAGGCGTATATCTGGTTGCGCTCGCGCTTTGAGCTGACTTGCGCTCGGCGGTGTTCCCGACGGAGTCGCGAGAGCTGTCGGCGCTTGCGGCCCTTGAGCCGCGTCGACCGGCCGATTTCCGTCGACAGCCCGCGGTCGTGTCGTGAGCGGGTCAGCGGTGCGCCAGCGCGGGCGTTCTCGGCGTCGTCGTCCTCGAAACTCCGCCAGTCGGGCCCCCGGTCGATGGCGTCCTCGCCGACGACCAGCCCACAGCTGGTACACACGGTTTCACAGCCGTCTCGTTTCAGCGAACCACTGCACTCCGGACAACCTGACGTCGTCGTGCTCATATATCGAGCTACGGCCACGAGGATAGTTAAAAAACCGATGGTACAGCGCCTCAGCGGCCTGCTTGGCACAAAAATACCTACCGATAACCGGTAGGTAGGTCCCAATCACGTCGGTGAACCGAACCCGAGGACCACCAGTATTAAATTCGGCGCGCGTGCACGAGATATCAATGGGGCTTGCAGACATCGCCGCTGGCATCGAAGTGACCGAACGCCAGCGCGAGCGTGGGGTGGCATCGGTCGACGACACGGAGTCGTCGCTTTCCGAGCGACTAGCGCCGTTCGCCGAGCAACTGCCGTGTGCGCCTGCCGAGGCGGCAACCGTCGTCGACGCGTACGCGGGCGGCCGGGCCGTCGACGCCTGCGGCCACGCTGCCGATATCCCGCCGGTGACAGCCGCGAAGACACTTCACTTGCTCGGCGAGCAGGTGTCCCCGGTCGGACCACGGGGTCGCGACATCGTCGCGGACTGGCTCAGCGGCGACCTCTCCCGGACCGACGCCCTGACGTTGGCCGGCGTCGGTGAGCGGACGTTCGCGCTGGCGGCCTACGTCGAGAGCACGGACCCGCTGCCGGAAGCCCGCGACGCCGTCGAAGGGGCGTTCGACACCAAAGAAACCGACCCACTCGGTGAGGCCCGCAGCGGCGTCGACGACCTGCTGTGATTGTTCGGGTGTCTTCAGCAGCAGTCATCTCTGCTACGATTGCTCTCGGGAGCCGGAAAGCCCTGCCCGTAGCCGGGCGGGCAAACAACGACGGGGTGGGACTGAAAGGGGCCGCGCTCTGGACGAACCCCGACGACGTAAGCACTAGACCGAGCGAAGCGCGCAGCGAGGCGCGGGAGTCGAGAGTGCGGGGGCTTTCTGGCTATTCACAGTGTCGGTCAAGCCGTCCGAGCTATAGTAACAATTGAAACGATTTACACACCGACCGCACTGCCGTCGTGCGGTCGGGTATGCATTGATTTTCAATGGCTACTATAGTGATAGTTCCGGCCTCAACCCTCACATCCCTCGGCCAAGACGTGCAAAAGACCTATACTAGCAAGCGGCGACGCTGGTGATATGAGCGACGTCTCCCTCGCGTTCGACGAACAGGAGTACATCCCGGCGGTCGCACAGGACGCCGACTCCGGCGAGGTATTGATGCTGGCGTACGTCACCGAAGAAGCGCTGGAGCGGACCCGCGAAACGGGATATGCCCACTACTACTCCCGGAGCAGAGACCAACTCTGGAAGAAAGGCGGAACGAGCGGCCACACCCAGCGAATCGAGGAGGTCCGGGTCGACTGTGACGGCGACGCACTGCTGTATCTCGTCGAGCAGTCTGGCGGGGCCTGCCACACCGGCTACGAGTCCTGTTTCTACCGAACCGTCGACGGCGAGACGGTCGGTGAGCGGGTGTTCGACCCCGACGACGTGTACTGATGAGCGACGCCGCCGACCAACTCCGGAACGCCGCTACAGAGCGCGAGCGGGCCCGAGACGCCGTCGAGGAAGTCGGAGAGGCGCGGCTGCGCGAGTGCCGGGACCGCTACCGGCAACTCCACGACCTGCTGGACCGCTACGAGGACACTGCCACCGGCAGCGGGAACTTCAAGGCCTTCACGGAGTTCGAGGGGGCCGTCGCCGACCTGACCGAGGCGTTGGACGACGACCTCCCCGAGAAAGAGACGTTCGAGGCCGTCGACGACTACCTCCAGCAGCGCCGGCTCAGCGAGTCAGATTTCGAGACGGCCCGCCGGAAGCTCCGGCCGGTCGGCCAGCGCGTCGAACTGCTCGACGACTGGGAGGACGCCCGCGAGGCCTACGCCGACGCCCGTCGGGCCGCACAACGGCGACTGCGCGAACTCGGCGACCGCATCGACGACCTCGAACGTCTCCGGCGACTCGGGGAGGCGGACCTCGATGCACCGGTCGAGGAGCTACGCGAGCCAATCGAGACCTACGACGACGCCGTCCGGGAGTCGTTTCGCGAGTTTCGGTCGTCGACCCCCGCTCGCGAGGTGCTCGCTACTGTCGAACGCGCGGACGCCTTCCCGCTCGTCGAGTTCACGCCGCCGCCGCCCGAACTGCTCGACTACGTCCGGACTCACGAGACCGGGACGGACCCGATTCCGAAACTACTGGAGTACGCCGACTACTCGGCGTCGAAACTGGACCACTACGTCGACGACGCCGCGGAACTCAAGCGGGTCGTCGGCACCCGGCGCACGTATCTCCGCAATCTCGACGCCGACCCGTTGACTATCGGGTGGCCGCCGCCGCCCGCCGACCACCTGCCGTGGCTCACCCG
>Ga0102936_1000974_pt1 | contig 11369 bp, 12 predicted proteins | sample SalPon2_A_H2O_MG_FD_78502 | JGI IMG/M metagenome (GOLD analysis project Ga0102936, IMG submission 78502) | Salt pond water microbial communities from South San Francisco under conditions of wetland restoration - Salt Pond MetaG R2_A_H2O_MG | ecosystem: Environmental > Aquatic > Non-marine Saline...
CAACCCCATCTGGGCCAATTACACTTTCATTTTCGTTTATTGGTTCTTGCGAGTCTCCAGCGAGTAATGTTGAACCAATCAGAACTCCACTTATGACAAATGCAAAAATCCCAATTGAAACAATAATCTTCTTATTCAACATTTGTATTATAATTTATATTTTAATTCAAATCACTTAACTGTTGAGGGAAGGTACGTATTTCCAGCCTATGAAAAACAAGAAACCTTATATAAATCTAGACAAAGTATTATTCATGAGACACCAAAAATCAGATTCCAGTTTAAGATACTCTGTTATAGGTGTCTTTTCTCACTCACTCTACCATGTCACTTCAGAATACTGAAGAATTAATTGAAAAGTTGGATAGTCAGGAAATCGGAATTTCAATTCCAGATTCTCAAAAAGACCCCCCGAGTTTCTCATGTGATTGTGATAATCACCAAGGAGAAGATATCCGAGAAGGAGAAAAAGTGATTGTTTTATGCTGTAAATACAAGTCACAATGGACTATAGAAAATTGCTTTTGTAGTAAATGCTCTGTAGTCGATGAATTCTCAAAACTTCCTGATTCAAGTCAAAAAGCAGTAGTTGAAGGTGTCATTTGCCCAGACCCGAAATCAAATGAAGCCTATCTCCGAAATAGTTTCATATGGGAAATTAACAATTCGTACTGATTTAACACTGAGCAAGTGAAATCTAATCAGTGTAAATAGTGTGGGCTTCTCTCCTCGCAAAAAGATAGATTCGTCTTTCAAATTTTTAACAACACTAGTTTTTAAGAGTTAAATATTCAAACAGTGTTCAGTAGTCTCTCCAGAATTTTCTCTGCTCCCTCATCGAGTGAGACGTTACTCTTCTCAAAGAATTCTACTTCTTTTGCTTCCGAGTCAAATTCTTGGAGTAATTTACTGATAGCATATGGACGAGAATTGCATTTAACATCTAATGAGGAGGCTTCACCGGTGTAATTCTTCCCAGCCTGCATTACAATACCTTCACTATCATTCAAAATTGGACGAAGAAGTGTAACTTGTTTTTGAGTGATTGGAGCAACCTTGTAATCATCTTTTAGTGTGATACCCCGCCAACTGAATTCGTTTCGATTAGAGTGAAACGTTATGTAGTCAGTAATGTTTGACATGACTTCGGGCCTTCGAAACTTCTCTACAGTTGAATCTGATACAAGAAGGAATACACATTCATCAATTATCTCTTTAGCTTTGTACTCTCCCCTGTGTGTTTCAATGATATATTCCTGTGCTTGTTCTTTATACTGCTTGAATGTAGTTATCTTCTCATTCTCTATCAAATAATCTACTAATTTATCAGGACACCGAGCAATTGCAACGTTATAGCTTCCAATGTTGTAATAATCACTAACGTTATACTCAGAAGAATCTGGGAATAAAACTAAACGCAATGGGCGATGGTATGCACCAAACGAAGGTTTATATCCATTTTCAACATACCTTTCAAATTCGCTCTTCACATCCATGGCAGTTACTGAAACAGTAGAATCAGTATTGTCTTTATTGAAATTCAGAAGAATATTCTGTTCAAGCGAATCAGTTTGATTATTTGTTCCAATCTCATTTTCGAACTTCTCCCTTGTTTCTTCAGATATATCATACTCCTTTGATTTATTTGGTTTTACATTCTTAATCTTCTTCCATCCAAGCGAATTACTAAGATATTCGTAGTTACTTGTATCTTCAAGCTTTACGATTAAATTATCTGAATTATGTTCCCGAATTACTTCTTCTCGAATATTATTAATGCTTACTCCCATGTACACATCATTTGAATCTAATTCCGTAACAACCTTCCAGTGTTTAATATCTCCAATCTCCTCTGAATTCTTGATTTCACTACCATCGAGATTTTCATCCTCTGGAACTACATAAACAGTTTCAAGAGCAATTTTTAGGGCTTTACTGATATCATCCTTTAGTGTGATATTATATCTGGCTTCAAATTGACGAGTCAGGTCCGCCACCTCAAACTCTTCTTCAGCAATTTCTTCAATTGCTGTTTCAACAGCATCCATTAACAGATAGATGTTTGAATGAGACAGGGCCCAAATATCCGACGGCTCTGAGATTTTTTCAATAAGAGCTTCAAGCTCAGAGTGGTGTTTTTCTTTGAGCTTCACTCCTAAATGTGTGTCCCAGAATTCCCGATTCCTTTCTAATGTATCTCTTGTTCCAGTTGGTTCTGGGAGAGTCACATGCTCTCCATTTATTTCATCTTGAGAGACATATTTTTCCCTTCTATCCTTTGCCATATTTTCATACTCAGCAGGATTTGTTGGACTCAATCCCTCATTTGGGCCATTTATAATTACCCCATTTTCATTTTTAAACCGAATATCAACTTTCCATGGAGTATTCCTCACTGTATAATGATTCCGTCGAACAGGAACATCTAACAATATAGTTTTTGAGTCAGCTTCAGGAGACATTACGGCTTTATAGTACTCATTTTCAATTGTTATGACCGGATAACTTGAGTCGTAATCTTCCGTGAACGATTTTTCTCCCCACTCATTTTGGTATAGCGTATCTCCTTTCAGAGTCTGCTCTGTATATAGAACTGGAACCCGAGCGAATTCATAGTTATTTCGAACCCATTCACGAATGTCTCCCACTTCAAATTCTTCTTTTAACAAAAGTTCAAACCGTGTCCCATATTCCCCTTCGTCAAATGGATTTGGAAGCATTCCTTCATCGTCAACTACAAAACCCTCAGAAGTCCAAATACCTTTAATTAACCCCTCTCCCTCTTCCCGGGATTTCGTGTACATCTTTACCCCACCGCTCATCCCCACTAACTTAAAGATAGCAATGAAACCGATTCCATATTTTCCAGCATCTTCTCCCGTATCCCTAGATGTTGAACGCCCAATGTACCGAAGAACTTTACGCAGGGTAGAATCATTTATTCCCGTTCCATTATCTTGAATTACAAGCTTTAGAGATTCAGTATCAGAATCTTTAATCAGTGTAAATTCAATAGTGGGGCGAGAATTAAGAGAAAATTTCCGTTCCGCCTCTCGAATAGCTGTTATCCCATTTGTCAACGGTTCTGCAATCCCCGATTCTGCAGACTCATAAATATCATCTGAAAGACGTTTAAAAACACTAGGGACTTCGAGCTTGAATTTAATTAACTCAGAATTTTCAGCTAGATTCACATCCTTACTAAACAAAGAGCCGTCACCAATCTGATAATCTAAATCCGCTTCTTCACTGCTATCATCTTCAACTGAATTACTGCTCATAATTATAATCACAGAGGGTGTTCAGTTACTTAAATTCAACTAAAATGTTGTCCTGTATTCAAAACAAGACCTCAAATTCTAATCTCGGTTAATATAGTTCTATCTATAAGAAACAATATAAGAAAGGTTATCAAACAAGAAACCTTACGTTTGAATTAGCTGATTAAAATGTTTGTAACACTGGAAGGACCAGATGGAAGTGGAAAGACTACAGTCAAACATGCACTGGCAGAAGAATTCCCTAATGCACTTATTACACAGGAACCGGATGATACTACTCAGTATGGAGAACACGTCAGAGATGTAATCTCAGATGATGAAGCGCCACCGATGGCTGTATTCTTTGCATTTCTTGAGGACCATGCCGTTCATATTGAAAATAAAGTTAAGCCAGCACTCAACCAAGATAAAGTTGTAATTAGTGATAGATATATCGACTCAAGATATGCATATCAGAAAAATTCATTACAACCACACCTAGATGTAGATGCATTAGATTGGATTCGGACTGTTCAAGAATCTGGATGGAGTCTATTCCCCGATTTGACTCTTTTACTCGACGTTGAAGCTGAAGAGGGAAACAAAAGAATGAATTCACGTGGAAGTGAAAGAGAACGATTTGAGTCCCTTGACAAACAGCGAAAAGTTAGACAGACTTACTTGGAGTTGGCTCAAGAATTTGAAGATAGATATGTAGTTATTGATACAATGCCAAACGAAGGAGAGACTATCGAGGAATCTAAAGAACGAGTCGTGAATGAATGCAAAGAAGAGATTGCCAACCGAATGAATTGAACTCTTCTCCAAGATATTTGAAACTAAAGGGTAATCCCCTATTGGGAATAATTAAGTAGCTTTGCTTCATATTTGGGGACAAGATGACTGTGCCAGATGAAATTGCAAGTTCGTTTTCAAGTAAGGAAATATCAGATTCAGGACCTGAAGCTCTTGTTTTAGACGAAGAAGTCTTGAATCGCTTTTATCGGAACCATGATGGGAAAATGGTTGGAAAAACCTTCTTTTCTCCAACATTTGACGCTAAAGTGTACTACTCAATTCGGAATGAAAACAAACATCGGTATCACGAGGGTGATGCCTATCCTCTTGATGATTCTATTTTGCAAGAATTACAAAAGCGGAATGTGGAAAAGGTATTAATTGGTTTACAGACTGCGCGCGATGTGTTAGAGTTTGAACTTAGTCAGTACGTTAATTACGAAGATGGAGAAAAGATTAATCATGGGTGGGGCGACCAACGATACACTCCAGAAGACAATGCTGTCCGAATCTGGCCAAACGCCGTCGGTAACTTACAGTAGCTTATGGTTCAATGAACTCGCTATAAGATTCACCATCTTGTAGTGCTTTTTCTTTTTTCACTCTGTAATTGCCTGTAGAAGTGACGTAAAGCTCATCAGGGTCAAAAAAGTACCAACCCGGGTTATCATCATCTCCATACGCTGGGTCTCCGTTTTTGATATCAAACTTAACCCCAACTTTTGATTGAGCATTAAATTTTTGAGCAAAGAAATTCAAACAATCAATCTCATTCCTGTCAATGTATATAGGACCTTCACTACTAGATTTCGCTTCAATAGCATAGAAATTAGTTCCATCTCCAGCGAATACATCAGGTAGTTCTCTTTCTGTTGCACCCCCACTAGCAGGAGCCCTCATAACACCAAAATTATCTTCGTACAGTAAATTAACTAACTTTCGTTCATTTCGAGTTCCTTTTGAGCTATTTGCCGGCATATATGTGTATATTTAGGGAAAGCATAAGTAAACACTGATTACAATTTTATCGAAAATTTCCCATAATAATTATATATTTATAGACTGTCATTTAACATATGCCCTCTCAACCAAATGAAATATCCGAATCTGAATGCGCTTTTATGCGATTGCAACGATTAGCTGACGTTAAATATCACAATATTACAGAGAATATGGAATATGCTCTCAAAGATGTTATAATTCATGTTCGTGGGAAATGTTCATGCAACGATGATTTAGCACCAGTTGATGATGACAGTCCGTGGAGAGAACCCCAAGTGGTTCAGAATCTCTTCATTGATGAAAACATGCACTTTACAGAGATTGCTGATTTGCTTGATTGCCATCCAGAAACAGCACGAAATTGGGTATTAAGATACGATATTAGTCAAGTTCCAAGCACTAATCGAACATCCAGCAAGACTGTCAGATTATTACAGAGAATTGGTGCAGAACAAGAGGAAGAAAGAAAATCTAATGGCGGTGATGAGTTTACTAATCAATTTCCAGAGTCCTCTGAAACATATTGAATGAGGAAAATTAAAGTATACAGAAGTCTAATCTTACATAAGACGAATCCTCCGTAGTCTAAAATGAAATTAAAATTGAATCTGTTACAAAATAAATTCGCTCACAACCCATATCCATGCAAAGTCCGAGAATAGAAGGAATCGTGACTGCCTTCCATGGCGACCCGTGTGATTTATTAGAAGATAAAGTAAGTAACGTAAAAGATTCTCTCTCAACTAATCAATCAAAAAGGTTAGAATCTGCAATAAAAGAAAAAATATGCATCTATCCTGAAAGAACTGGTCTCTACAGAATACATACTTTTAAAGAACAGAAAAATAAATTTAAAAGTTATACAGTAGATATCAAATATGAAGAAGCGAAAACCTGTACATGTGAGGATTTTATGTTCTCTCTTGAGGCCTCCAAAGGCCAAATGTGCAAACATATTTGGAAAACACATATCTTAATTACTCTTGGAGTCCTCCCAGAACCTGATGAAGAACCCTATGATTGGTTTTTAAATGAAATAAAACAAGATATTAATTTCCTTAAAGGTATATCAAAAAACGAGGCTCTATCACCAAATGTTGAACGTATGGTGAATTTAAAAGAAGAATTTGAAAATACTCATAAAATCGCTGTTGATTATCCCGACTTTGGTCGGAAAAGAGCAGACATTGTTTCTCACTTAATTGATTAACACCCTCCTATAGATTGAGCTAGAAGAATACCGAATATGTTTGGGAGAATTTCATATTGACTGGACTGTAACAGAATCTGTTGAAAGAGTTTCAGGGAAATCTCCAACTGACCATCCCCGACCTGTTGTTTCTATATAATAATATTCAGAATCTTCATACGAAATATAAGAACCAGAATAATCTCCATTAACTCCAACTCCAACGTGCCCGGGGAACGTGACAAAAACAACATCCAACCCCATAGTCCCTAGAATAGACCCCAGTAAAATTGTTGAATCCTCACAGTCTCCTTCTAACTCAACCAACGTTTCTTCAATAAACTTGGGGTACTCATCATACCCAGTTCCAATAGAATCTTTTATATACGGGAGAGATTGTACAAAATCAACTGCGAGCTGAGTCTTCTCGCTTTCACTAGTTATTCCAATACTACGGGCTGTATCATCAATAATATCACTCAAGAACGTTGATATACCACTACCGACTTCTACGCTCGCGTACTCTACTAAGTCTCGGCCGCGCGGTGCAGTAGCCTTTTCAACATATGAAGACTGACTACAAAAATAAGAGAAAGACCAATCTTTACCTTGTGTTCGACTTGATACTTCAACTAAATATCCGCCTTCAATTTTCCGACGACTCATATTATCAGTTATCACATTCTCAGAAATAGGGAAATCTGAATACTCGAAAATGTTATCCTTCTCATTTACTCGGAAAGGATTCGTCTCATGAATATAATTGAGGTCACTTTCAGCTAAATCAACAATATCGACTTCAGCAGGAACTAAGAAAAGAGTATAATAAACAGGTTCAATACGTTCATCACTAGTAATACTCAAAATATACTCACTTGAACCCTCAATATGTTCCCCAACTGAACTCGAAATAACATCCCCGCGTGGAAACTCTCGAAGAACAACTAACGGACGAAGAGAATTGGAGTTTAGCAATTCGTCTTGGATACTGATAGTAACAGAATCAGCACTATAAGATATAAAACCTGAGTTTAAGGATTGGAGATTTTGTCCCGATTCAGTTCCCCGAATCTGATTTATATTTGCCAAAGAAAAAAGTTTTGAGAGATACCGAGTTTCTGCCGTTGATTCAACGGGAGTTTCTGTTCTTGAATTATCCGAAGTTGACACAGATTCAGTTGGAGTTTCTCCGTTAGACGAATTATTAGGCTTAGTATTTAATCGAGAACATCCAGCAACCCCAATACAACCAGAGACTGTTACACTGCTAATGAAATCTCGGCGGTTCATTATTATCATTTTATTTAAACAGTTAAAACATGTTTCGACGTATTGAAAGAATACAACTATCATTTTCGGCCTAAAACTGAAAAATATCTTCACAATATAGTTAAGTTTATAAATATAGGGAGAGTGAGTTGTACACAAGAACAAAATGACTCTTACCGAAAAAGCCCCAACCCAAATCGAAGAGGCCTATTATACGTTTAAAGGTAGTAAATCGGCTATTGGACTTAGTAAGGCAAATCAAATACTCGAAGTCACTCAAACCGCACGCATCTCTAGTTATGATACAAATTGGGTAGTTACGGTATATACTGACACAACCAGCAAAACCGTTCCCCCAATTCTCAAAGAAGCTGCCGAGAAGCACAACTTAACTGAAGTCAAATCCGAGAAAAATTACGACGGCTCCCTTTATTCTGTTACTTTTGCTCCAAATTGATTGAAATTCTCCCGCCCTGAAGACGAGTTTTTAGCCTTGCAACTCTTAGAAATGTGCTTCAATTTGTGTTGAAGCCGATTGTCCCAAATTGGGATACATTTGGGATACACAAAAATTGTAACAAACACTGAAGAGATTAATTCCCCGAATAAGCATCTCAAAACCTTAAATTAATTGGGATACAACTGGGATACATTTTCAAAACTTCAAGAATCATGATAAACTTTAGCCTTGAATATTACAACAACATAGTAATTTTTAAGTAACTAACGGTTGTATTTCAGAATGCGATGGCAACCAAAACTAACCACGCTACGCACCAGAAAAAGAAGTATACCGCATTCTCAATTATCAAAAACGCTCTTGAACATCTCACTCGCTCTACCCTCACAACCCTTTTCAATGCTCTTTTTGCATTTTACGCTCTGACATCGCTTCTCGCCACCCGAAACGAATTCATCTCTGGAGACTACTTTGGAGTATTCGGCGGTTTTCTTGTGTTTGCTATCACTACTGGCACTATTATTTACCTCAACACCATTCTTTCTCCCACCGATGATTGACATCCTCTCCTGTTGAAGGACTGGTTTTAGCTTTTTTATCCCCCTGAACTCACAATTCTTCCCGGTAAACTACCCCACCCTACTCGCTTGTGCTTCCGCCGGGCCGGAAGCCCGGCGCTCCTTGAGGGTGGGGCCTCCGCCTCGAATTAGGTGAAAAACATCCTCGTCAACGAAGATACGTGGAGTAACCCGGTGTTGCGACTCCATTTGGGGAATTCTTCTGTAATTCCACGCTAACTGTCGTGGCGACACAGCGCGTATCACAACGAATTGAATCGACGTGCTGGTAGAATAATTTTAAATCAATTCAACCATTCAGGCTGTTGTATATTCTTATTTGAAATATATGTGGTAGTAAAAGACTGGGTATACAATGTATGACCGCGATTATTCTTAACGGTTGAATTAAAAGTTGTTATACGGTTATTTTCATTAACAGTAAACTTGCCTGAATATATTCTTTCCGCTGTAACACGCTTATATTGGAACTTATACACATTCAATTCATTACGTTTTGAGTTAGAATCGACTAAGCTGATATTTGCTTTACTCAATTTATCTTGAGACAAGAGATTTCTCTCTATAATTCTTATTCCATTCCCGAGATTATTTTTCTGTGTAACGGTTAGGGATGAGTTATCAAGCCAGAAATTATAGTAATATTGCCTATCGGTGGTATAAATTTGACGTACTTCATTATTATTATCTCCTGATTTAACTGTAGTATTTCCTACGCCATATTCACTCATATTATATGTAATCTCTGTCCGTACCATTGTCTCATTTGAATAATAATATTTTTTATCAATATATTCATATGAAGTAGCTTCTAACGTCGTACTATGGCGATTTAAAATTTTGTGTATATCTACATTTTGTCTGCTGTATCCATCGGGAAGGTTTTCTACAGGAGTGGCATTCGCAGATATTTCATTTTTGGGAATATTTGAGTCTGGACCAGATTGTAACAATTGATACGAAATTGTAACCCCACCTAATACCAGTACGAAAATTAAAAGCCCGACTATGGAAAGAACAATGGGGAATCTGTTTTTTAAAATATCCATATTTTGACTATTACTATCTTTATGTATATATTTGTCGTCAGTATTACACTGTTAGTTTTATTTTTTCGATTGATTTAAGTAAGTGCAGTTTTTAATTATAGCGTAGGGCTTGTGGTCTAGTTGGTTATGACGCGACCCTTACAAAAGATGTCTATGTTAATTGAGGCTTCTTTAAGATAGGTCGAGGCCCTCGGTTCAAATCCGAGCAAGCCCATTTTCGAGTATGAATCCTGAAGTAGTTTGGACTGAAGTAAATCCTGATGTAAAAAAATCTGCAGACAAAATTGTTAATGGAATTGTTTCAGATTATGTTATAATATTATTATGCAATTGTGAAGTAGAATATGACGGGCGGGCTGGAGGATTTCTTCCACAAGGAAATAGGACAGTAATGATTAAACCTGATGGGAATTTCTTGGTGATTGGAGCAACTAAACATAAACCTAGGAATTGGCAACCAACTGGCTCTGAAATAAACGTTCAGATTGAAGACCAAACTTTAATTTTAGATAGTTATTCAGAAAACGGAAGCAACAATGAGAATTTGCGTGTGTATTGTACAAATATACATCAAGTAACGATTTATGATTCAGGAATTGACGCAGATGTTTCTCTCAGGGGAACAGAAGAAGACATGCATAACAGATTACTTTCTAATCCACAACTAATTGAAGAAGGCCTTTCAAGTCTTGAGCATGAGAAATCAATTGATTCAGGACGTTCAATTGATATTTTTGCCAGAGACGCACATAAACGACCAACCGTTATAGAAGTGAAAAGACGCCGAGCCCAACGAAAAGATGTTGACCAGTTAAATGAATATACAGAAGTAATTAAGGAAAAGAAAAATACTACCGATGTTAGAGGAATATTGGTCGCGCCTTCTGCAAGTCAAAGTGTGCATCAATCGTTGGAAAACCGAGGTTTGGAATTCATTGCAATGAATCCAAAAACGAATTGAAATATTTATTTTGTGATTGTTCTAATCTAAAATATACTGCTTAGAGAGTCTCTAAAACCAATTCTAAGCAATATTGTGTTTTCAATTCATAAACAAAACATTTATATAAGTTTAGAAACCTAAATTATAATAAGACGCCCCAACGTAAAACACCAGCGTCAACAAGATATAATAATAAAAACCAAGGCAAACCAGACTAAAAATGACGAACAACGATTACAAATACGATGCGGAAAGTATTAATGAGGAGTCGAGTCAGAACTTTCTCCCTGTGGAGCGGATACTCCTCCTGACTTCAACCTTAATCACAGTAATTGGTTTCAGTCTCTACACTGTTCTCCATTACAATCTCTTTCCCCCAGTGAGTGAAATCACATACTCACTGGCAGGAAGTGTTCTGTTAGTTGGTATTGGGATGGGAGCGTTTAGCTTAGTTCTTAATACTTTGGTGAACCCTGTAGTTACAAAAATGCAAGCCGTTAAAATTGGAGCCGTCTACGCTCCAGTTCTAGGGGCGACTACTCTGTTTGTCGCAGTGGGGACGTTTAACACTCAGTTAGCTATTCTGTTTTTGACGTTCCTCTGCATGAGCAGTATGATGTACTCACTCTTTGTCAACCCAGTCAACTCAAATTCGATTGACAATTCGTAAACCGTTGGGGTTCAGACCCAGATTGTCTCCTAGACCGCTTGAAATCCTGTTATAAATATTAAATTAGTACAGGCTGATTCTGTCTCTCCAACGAGAAATCGTCAGACTGAGAGAGTTAGGCTAAATTTCAACTTATATCGCGTCCGGTCCA
>Ga0102936_1000975_pt1 | contig 11367 bp, 9 predicted proteins | sample SalPon2_A_H2O_MG_FD_78502 | JGI IMG/M metagenome (GOLD analysis project Ga0102936, IMG submission 78502) | Salt pond water microbial communities from South San Francisco under conditions of wetland restoration - Salt Pond MetaG R2_A_H2O_MG | ecosystem: Environmental > Aquatic > Non-marine Saline...
CGAACGTCCATCAGTAGGCCCTCGGGAACCCCATCTCCTGACTGATGTGGTTGTACGCCATCTGCTGGGTGACGGGCGCGAGACGGGTGAGGTTGATCTCGCGCCACCACCGCTCCACGTCGTACTCCTTCGCGTACCCCCACCCGCCGAACGCCTGCATGGCGTGGTAGACGGCCTCGATGCCCGCCTCGACCGCCGCCGCCTTCGCGACGTTCGACTCGTAGCCACACTCCCGGCCTTCGTCGAACAGCCACGCCGCCTTCTGACGCATCAGCCGCGCCGTCTCGACGTTCGTGTACGCCTGCGTGATCGGGAAGGAGACGCCTTGATGGGTGCCGATGGGTGCGCCGAACACCTCGCGGTCGTTGGCGTAGTCGACTGCCTTCGAGGTCGCGAGTTCGGCGACGCCCGTCGCGCCCGCCGCGAAGCCGATCCGTTCGGGGTTCAGCGTCTCGACCAGGTGCCACCAGCCCTCGTCCTCCTCGCCGAGGAGGGCCGATTCGGGGACGCGCACGTCCTCGACGAACACCTCACAGGATTTGGAGTAGTTCAGGGCGTGTTTCTCGATGGGCGACACCTCGATGGCGGGGTCGTCCATGTCGACGAGAAAGAGGCTCAGACCCTTCGTCGGCTTCTCCACCTCGTCCTTGGGCGTCGTGCGCGTGACGAGGATCAGGTCGTCGGCACGGTCGGCGAAGGTGATCCACGCCTTCTTGCCGTTCAGGACGTACTCGTCGCCGTCGCGTTCGGCGCGGGTGCCGACGTTCAGCGTGTTCGTCCCCGCGTCGGGTTCGGTGATGGCGAAAGAGAACATCCGGTCGCCGGTCGCAACGTCGGGCAGGTATTCCTCCTTCTGGGCCTCCGTTCCGGACTCCCGGAGGGCGATGGCGGCCATGCCCGCGGTGACGACGAGATACCACGTGCCCGCCATCCCACAGCCTTCGGCACACAGCGCCTCCATCGCCAGCCCCATCTCCTGCAGGCCCATGCCGGCGCCCTCGTACTCCTCGGGGATCAGGAGGCCGTGAAAGCCCGCCTCGCCGAGTTCGTCCCAGAAGTCGGTCGCGAACTCGCCCTGCTCCTCTTTCTCGCGCCAGTACTCCGGGCCGTACTCGGACGCGATGTCCGTGGCCGTCGACCGGATCAGCGCGTGTTCGGGTGGCGCGTCGAACTCCATACCCCTCTCTCCGTGGCCCGGACACCTATATTTGCGCGTCGGCTTTTTTGGGTCGTCGCTTCGATCCCTTCCCGTGAACCGAACGACCGAACTCACGTTCGTCGTGAGCCTCCATTTCGCCCTCTTCGCCCTGCTCGTCAAACCCGCCGACGGCGGCAACGCCGCCGAGGCCATCCTGCTCGGCGTGTTCAGCTTCCTCCTGCTTGTCGCCGGCGTGCTGAACGAGTCGTCTCTCGTCGCCGGCGGGTCGCCGTGACGAGGGTTTTTGCGCCGGCCGGTCGGACGGGATGGCATGGACGATGCGGACGGCGACGGCCGGCCGAACGATCAGTTGCGCGCCCGAGCGGCCGAGAGCCGCACGAAGCTCTGGCTCTACCTGGAGGCCGACCGCCGCCTCGTCGTCGCCGGCCTCGTCGCCGCCGTGTTCCTGGTCGTCCTCGCGGTCGGTCTGCTCCTCCCCGCTTCGGGGGCGAAACTCCGCGGCGGCGACGCCGTGGGCACCCTGTTTCAGGGGTTTCTGACCGCCACCATCACCGGCGTCACGCTGGTGTTGACGCTCAACCAGCTCGTCCTCTCGCAGGAACTCGGCGCCGTCGGCGACCAGCGCGAGCGGATGGCCGGCGCGCTCGAATTCCGTGACGACGCTGCCGACCTCCTCCAGACGCCGGTCAGCCCCGCTCGCCCCTCGCAGTTCCTCCGGGCGCTCGTGCAGCTAGCTGGCCGGCGGGCCCGTGACCTTCGCGACGCCGTGGACGAAGGGCACTCGTCGCACGACGCCGTCACCGACCTCACGGGGAGCCTGATCGACAACGCCGACCGCGTCGCCGCCGACCTGGACGGCGCGCAGTTCGGGGAGTTCGACGTCCTCTCGGCGGCGCTGAACTTCAACTACTCGTGGAAGATATTCGCCGCGAAGCGGCTCCGGGAGTCCGGGGAGTTCGGCGCGGACGCCGAGGCGTCGCTCGACGCGCTGATCGACACGCTCGAACTGTTCGGGCCCGCGCGCGAGCACTTCAAGACGCTCTACTTCCAGTGGGAGTTGATCAACCTCTCGCGGGGCATCCTCGCGGCGGCGCTCCCCGCCCTCTTCGTCGCCATCGTGATGATCGCCTTCTTCGACCCCGTAGGCCCCACGAGCGGCGCGCTCGGTGTCGTCCCCGTCGTCGCCGTCGCGTCGACGGTGTCCGTCCTCCCCTTTCTGGTCCTGCTCGCGTACGTCCTGCGGATCGCGACGGTGACGAAACACACGCTCTCCATCGGCCCGTTCATCCTGCGGGAGACGGAGGGGGTCGAGTGGGACGACGCCGAGTCCCGTTAGCCTTTAGCCATCGGCCGTATAAGCCCGCGTAATGACTGCGCAGGCGCTCCAGCAACGTGATCTCGCGGTCGTCATCGGGCTGGAGGTCCACGTCCAGCTCGAAACCGACACGAAGATTTTCTGTGGCTGTTCGACCGAGCCGGCGGACGACGAGGAACCGAACACCCGGACTTGCCCGGTCTGTCTCGGGCTGCCCGGGGCGCTCCCCGTACTCAACGAGGCGGCCGTCGAGGCCGCGGTCAAGATCGGCAAGGCGCTCGACGCCGAGGTCGCCGAGGACACTCGCTTCCACCGGAAGAACTACTACTACCCCGACCTGCCGAAGAACTTCCAGATCACGCAGTACGACGCGCCGATCTGTGCCGACGGCTCGCTCGAAGTCAGCGTCGAGGGCGAGCGCCGCGACATCGGCATCGGGCGCGCCCACCTCGAAGAGGACCCGGGGAGCCTCCAGCACGAAGGTGGCAACATCGAGACGGCCAGTCACACGCTGGTCGACTACAACCGCGCGGGCACGCCGCTCATGGAGATCGTCACCGACCCGGACTTCCGTGGCCCCGGCGAAGTGCGGGCGTTTCTCGCCAAACTGGAGGAAGTACTCGAGTATCTCGGCGTCTTCGACGCCTCGCGGGACGGCAGCCTCCGCATCGACGCCAACATCTCCCTCGTCCCCGCCGACGAAATGGACGACGACGGCGTCGTCGACGAGGCGACCCTAGCCGCCGCCAACCGGACCGAAGTGAAGAACATCTCCAGTCACAAGGGGGCGGAGAAGGCGTTGGCCTACGAGGTGACCCGCCAGAAGAACGCGGTGAAGCGTGGCCGTGAAGTCGAACAGGAGACGCGCCACTGGGACGAGTCGCGGGGCATCACCGTCTCCATGCGCTCGAAGGAAGAGGAGAAAGATTACCGCTACTTCCGCGAGGCCGACCTCCCGCCGCTGCAGGTGGCCGATTGGAAGGAGCGCATCCCCATTCCCGAACTCCCCGACGCCCGCCGTGAGCGCTTCCGCGAGGAGTACGGCCTCGACGCCGAGGCGGCGTCGAAGCTCACGTCGACGAAGGAGGTGGCGGACTTCTTCGAGGACGTGGCCGACCGCTTCGACGCCGGCCTCGCGGCGACGTGGGTGGCCGACGACCTGCTCGGCGAACTCAACTACCGCGATATGCGGGTCACCGACGTGGCGGACCGCCTCGACGAGTTCGCCCGCCTGATCGAACTCGTCGCCGCGGACGAGATTACGGAGAAAAACGCCCGCGAGGTGGTCCTGCGCACGATGCTCGACGAGGGACTCACCCCCGACGAGGTGGTCGAGCGCGACGGGCTGGGGAAGGCGGGCGACGACGCCGTCGCGGCCGCCGTCGAGGCGGCCATCGAGGAGAATCCCGACGCCGTCGAGGATTACCACGCTGGCGAGGGCGGCGCTCTCAACTTCCTCGTCGGGCAGGTCATGAGCAAGACGGGTGGGAGCGCCGACCCCGGCACCGTCAACGGCCTGCTTCGCGAACGACTCGACGGGTAACGGCTCGGGTCCGCGAGCGCGCCCGCTTCGGCCGCCTCGACGTCGGCCGCGGCGTCACCGTCACTGGTCAATCCGACCGTTCGTCGTCGTCCATCAGGGAGGATACGACGAGTCGCTTGATTCCACGTCGAAGGAGGCCACTGGCTGCGGGTTGAGAGATATCCAGCTCGGCGGCGACATCGCCGAGCGTCGCGTTCCGTGGCTCTTCGAAATACCCCATTTCGCACGCGATGAGCAGTGCTTCCCGTTGGCTATCGGTCAACCCAGCGTCCGTCTCACCTAAACTGGCGTATTCGTTCACTCGCAGTAACTCGATATCGATATCGTTCCGTTGTGCGTAGTCCCAGAGATGGACCAGATCGGTTCGCTCGGGCATCCACACCGTCAGGAGCCACGCGCTCCCGTCGTTTTCCATGTCGAGGATGACACCATTCGCGGCCGAAATCACCGGCGAGAGGAGTTTCGCTTCGTCGGTATACTCGAAGCTGTAGATAGCTTTCTCGTCTCTCGTTTCGATGACGCGTTCGAACTCGCCAACGGTCCGATCCTTTCGTAATCCGTCTTCGAACTGGAGAAAATCGGCCGACTCTATGTGATAGAAGAATTTTCCCGACGTTGGGTCAGTTCCTGACTCCGACACCGCCTTGACGTTCGAACTCCGGTCGTGAGTGACGGTTTCCGTGAGCACTATATCGGGATGCTTGGCTCGGACGACCGCTTTAACGTCGGTCATTGTTCTGTATCAGTGCAGTTTCGTCGTATAGAATATTGCAATTACGCATTTTTTGAAACGCTCGGTGACCGTCTGCGTTGCGACGCTTGCTACCCGAACAGTGGCCGCGTAGTGATTTAACCGAGTCGGTTGGGACCGAGTCCCGGAGACGAGGCTACCGTTCGATTTTCGCACTCTCTATTGATCGAACGGATCGGGACCTCCATTCAGGACGTAGTGTACTCCACTGCCTACCGTTTCGACGGTATTCGTTCGCGTCTACCTCGACGTTTCGATGTCGTGGTTGAACAGCGCCGACCAGATAGACTCCAACCGACTGGATACGAACGACGGGCCGGGCCCAGCGGGAAGGTAAAACTTCGATTCAGTCGCTCTGTTTCGATCGTCGGCACGGGTTTTCTGTACCATACGGTCGAATAGACGGCCCGTAACCGCATCCTTCTGTAGCTTAATCGTATAAGCTGTTTATATTGGGGTTGGCGTCGGTCGTCCAGTTCCGACCACCGAACCCACCCCTGTGCATGGGGGCGGTTCACACGATCACGTCCGGCGATTACGGCCACGAAAGCTTTAGGCGGGTGGTCGGCCTACGAGTCGGCGATGAAACGCGGCCCCGAACTGATCATCACCGAGAAGGACAACGCCGCCCGCCGGATCGCCGACATTCTGAGCGGCGGGAGCGCGGAGAGCGACCGCGTCAACGGCGTCAACGTCTACAAGTGGGGCGGCAAACGGTGTATCGGGCTCTCGGGCCACGTCGTCGGCGTCGACTTCCCGCCCGAGTACAGCGACTGGCGGGACGTGGAACCCGTCGAACTCGTCACCGCCGAGGTGGAGAAACGGCCGACGCAGGAGAACATCGTCGCCGCGCTTCGGCGACTGGCGCGCAACGCCTCGCACGTCCACATCGCCACCGACTACGACCGCGAGGGGGAGTTGATCGGCAAGGAGGCGTACGAACTCGTCCGCGAGGTGAACGAGGAGGCGCCCATCGACCGCGTGCGCTTCTCCTCGATCACCGACCGCGAGGTGACGGAGGCCTTCGCCGACCCCGACGACCTCGACTTCGACCTCGCTGCCGCGGGCGAGGCACGACAGATCGTCGACCTGATGTGGGGCGCGTCGCTCACCCGCTTTCTCTCCCTCTCGGCCCGCCAACTCGGCGACGACTTCATCTCCGTCGGCCGGGTGCAGGGGCCGACGCTGAAGCTGATCGTCGACCGCGAGCGCGAAATCGACGCGTTCGACCCCGAGGACTACTGGGAACTGTTCGCCGACCTCACGAAAGACGACGAGACGTTCGAGGCGGGCTACTTCTACCTCGACGAGGACGACACGGAGGCGGACCGCGTCTGGGACGAGGCGACGGCCGAGGCCGTCTACGACGTTCTCTCCGCGGCGTCGTCCGCGACGGTCGAGGAGGTGCGCCGGCGTACCCGCACCGACGACCCGCCAGCGCCGTTCAACACGACGCAGTTCATCCGCGCCGCGAGCGGGGTTGGCTACTCCGCCCAGCGCGCCATGAGCATCGCGGAGGACCTCTACACCGCGGGCTACATCACCTACCCCCGAACGGACAACACGGTCTACCCCGAGGATCTTGAGCCGCGGGACCTGCTCGACGCCCTCGCGGCCGGCCCCCGCTTCGGCGACGACGCCGCCTCCCTCCTCGACGCCGACGACATTACGCCGACCGCCGGCGACGAGGAGACGACCGACCACCCGCCGATCCACCCGACCGACGAACTCCCGTCGCCCTCCGATCTCTCCGAGGACGAGTGGGAAGTGTACGAACTCGTCGTGCGGCGCTTCCTCGCCACCGTCGCCGACGCGGCGACGTGGGAACACCTGCGCGTCGTGGCGACGGTCCGTGGCGAGGAACTGGACCCCTCGCTCAAGGCGAACGGCAAACGGCTGGTCGATCCGGGTTACCACGCCGTCTACCCCTACCGCTCGACGAGCGAGAACTACGTCCCCGACGTGACGGAGGGCGAGGAACTCGCCGTGACCGAGACGCGACTGGAGGCCAAACAGACCCAGCCGCCCCGCCGGTACGGCCAGTCCCGCCTCATCGAGACGATGGAGAAGATGGGCATCGGGACGAAGGCGACCCGCCACGACGTGATTCAGAAGCTCTACGACCGGGGCTACATCGAGGGCGACCCGCCGCGGCCGACCCGTCTCGCCCGCGGCGTCGTCGAGGCGTCCGAGGAGTTCGCGGACCTCATCGTCAGCGAGGAGATGACCGCGCAGTTGGAGGCGGACATGCAGGCCATCGCCCGCGGTGAGGCGACACTGGAGGACGTGACCGACGAGTCCCGCGAGATGCTCGAACGCGTGTTCGAGCGCCTCACCGAGTCGCGGGAGGAACTGGGCGACCACCTCCGCGACTCGCTGAAGGCCGACAAGACCGTGGGGCCGTGTCCCGAATCGGATCACGACTTGGTGATCCGGCGGAGTCGCCACGGCTCCTACTTCATCGGTTGTGACGGCTACCCGGACTGCGAGTTTACCCTGCCGCTCCCCTCGACCGGCAAGCCGATCCTGCTGGACGAGACGTGTCCGGACCACGGCCTCGCGGACGTGAAGATGCTCGCCGGCCGCAAGACGTTCGTCCACGGCTGTCCGCTATGTGCGGCCGAGGCCGCGGAGGAGGAACCCGACCTGATCGTCGGTGCCTGCCCCGAGTGTGGGGACGAGGCGGGTGGCGAACTCGCGATCAAACGGCTTCGCTCGGGCGGTCGGCTCGTCGGCTGTACGCGCTATCCCGACTGTGACTACTCGCTCCCCATGCCCCGCCGGGGCGAGGCCGAACTCACCGACGAGACGTGCGAGGAACACGGTCTGCCCGGCATCCGAATCACCTACGAGGAGGACCGCGAGCCGTGGGAGTTGGGCTGTCCGATCTGTAACTACCGCGAGTACCAGGCCCGACAGGCGGGGACGGAACTGGAGGCCATCGAGGGCATCGGCGAGAAGACGGCGGCGAAACTGAAGGATGCGGGTGTCGAGGACGTGGCCGGGTTGAAGTCGGCCGAACCCGACTCGCTCGCGGACGAAATCGACGGCGTCGGTCCGGATACGGTACGGAACTGGCAGGCCGATGCGGACTGAGTCGGCGGCTCCCCCCCTCCGTGCGGCGAGACACCAGCCTGACGTACAGGACGGGATGGCCGCGAGTCGGACCCTTTTTATCAACGCCGGGGAGTAAAGTGTCTCAATGACCGCTCCGTGGGACGACTGGAATCACGTCCTCAAGGTTGACCCCGACAAGGAACTCGTGGACGGCGAGACCTTCGAGGACGTCTGTGCCACCGGGACCGACGCTATCGAAATCGGGGGGACGACCGGGATGACCCGAGAGAAAATGGAGACGGTCGTCGAAGCCTGCAGCAAGTACGGCGTCCCGCTGTACCAGGAGCCGTCGAACCCGGCGGTCGTCATCGACGACGACGCCCTCGACGGCTACCTGATCCCGACGGTGTTCAACGCCGGCGACAGTTTCTGGGTCACCGGCGCACACAAGGAGTGGGTGCGCATCGAGAACGGCCTCGACTGGAGTCGCACACACACCGAGGCGTACATCGTGCTCAATCCGGACTCGTCAGTGGCGGAGTACACCGACGCGAACTGCGATCAGTCGCCGGACGACGTGGCCGCTTACGCCGCCGTCGCGGAGAAACTGTTCGGGCAGGAGATCATCTACATCGAGTACTCGGGGACGCTCGGCGACCCGGAGACGGTGCAGGCCGCAGCCGACGCCCTCGACGAGTCCACGCTCTTTTACGGCGGCGGCGTCGGCGACTACGACACCGCCCACCGGATGGGGCAGTACGCCGACGTGGTGGTCGTCGGCGACTTGCTCCACGACGAGGGCTGTGCGGCCGTCCGCGAGACGGTCGAAGGCGTAAACGACGCGCACGCCGGCGAGTGAGTCGTACGGCGTCCCCGGCGAGGAGAACGCCGGAAACCACGAACGGCATGGTTTCGACGGGCGGTGCGTCGACGGGGACGGTGTGCCCAGCGATCCGTTCCGAGCGACCGGCGGAGCGTTGAGTCGAAGTCGGTCATTCCGAGGCGTGGCCGCGGCACGGCAGGTAACCGCTCGTGGCGTGCCCACACGCCGCGGTCGGGCGCGACTTCGCTCGTAGGGAGTCTCGGAAGTCATCAGAGATTCTCGCCGGGACGGTCCGGCGAGAATCTATGGACAGTTACGATACCCCCTATCAGAAGACGTCGTCTCGGTCCTCGTCGACGACGTCGAGGAAGGGTTCGATCTCCGCGAACCGCGGCCCGCGCGTGAGCGTCTCCGTCGACGGATCCCAGTCGACGAGGCCGCAATCGTCCAGTTTGGGGAGGTGGTTGTGGCGGAGTTCGAGTTCGAGGATGTCCGGTTCCTCGTCGTCCTCGATGCTGAGGATCGTCCCGAGTCCGCCCTCGGTCCGTCGGTCCGGGTTGGCGAGGACCCACAGGATGTATCGACGGTACTCGTGGCTGAGGATCTCGAACAGTTCGTTCAGCGACTCGTCCGCTTCCTCTGTCATTGCCGTGATTTCTCTCCCACTGAACGCAGGCCTCCGCACGACCGTCACGCGAAGCGCGTCACGGCCGGCGGCGAACCGGTTGGGCGTTCCGCCGTGGACCGAACGGACCGCGTTCGTACGTTCTACTCTCGAACGAGCGTCAAGTAGCTGTTGCTGTTTTTCCTCCCTCCGGAACTCCGCGGTCCGCCCGCCACCGGGGTTTTTCTCGTCGCCCGCCGAAGCGCCGACGATGGAGATAACCGACGTACGCGTCGAACGGATCGAGGTACCGCTGGACCGACCGCTTGGTGTCTCCCGTGACCGCTCGATGTCCGCCCGCGGAGCGGCGTTCGTCGTCGTCGAGACGGACGCGGGGGTCACGGGCATCGGCGAGGGCGTCGGCCCCGAATCGTACATCATCGAGCGCATCGTCGAGGAGAAGTACGCCCCCTTGCTGATCGGCGAGGACCCCCTCGACATCGAGCGGCACTGGGCGGCGATGGTGACCGACATGGTGTACAAGGATCGGAAGGGACAGGGCCTCTCGGCGGCCAGCGGCGTCGACATCGCGCTCTGGGACATCGCGGGTAAACACCACGGCGTCCCCGTCTACCGCCTGCTCGGCGGGCCGATGGCGGGGTCGCTGAAGCCGTACGCGAGCGATCTGTTCTGGCAGGATCCGGCGACGATGGCCGAGCGCGCCGGCTCGTACGTCGACCGTGGATTCGCGGGCGTGAAGACCCACCTCGGCCGCGGCATCGACGCCGACGAGGAACGGGTGGCGGCGATGCGCGACGCCATCGGCGACGCGGCACTGATGGTCGACATGAACTGTGGCTACGACCGGCCCGACGCCCGTCGCGTCGGGCGGATGCTGGAGGAGTACGACGTGTACTGGTACGAGGAACCGCTCAGCCCGTACGACGTGGACGGCCTCGCCGCCCTGCGCGAGGAACTCTCCGTTCCCATCGCGTCCGGGGAGAACGAGTACACGAAGTGGGGCTTTCACGACCTGTTCGAGGCGGACGCCGTGGACTACGCGATGCCGGACGTGATGCGCTGTGGCGGGATCACCGAGGCGAAGAAAATCTGTGCGCTCGCGGAGACGTACAACACGGTCTGTTCTCCCCACTGTTTCACCACTGGCATCGGCCTCGCGGCGACGATGCACGTCATGGCGGCGTCGCCCGCCTGCGAGTGGTTGGAGTTCGACCCCACGGAGTTCGAGGTGTACGAGCCGCTGTTCGAGACGCCGCCCGAAATCGACGACGGCCGGATCGCCCTGCCCGACGAACCGGGACTGGGCGTCCACCTCGACGAGGACGTGATCGGGGAGTACCGCATCTGATCGGAAACGGGCGCGTTTAAGACGCGCGATACATACCAACGGGTATGGAACACCGAACCCACACGGCCGACGTCGTCGCCGGCGAGACGGCGACGGTCGCCGGCTGGGTCCACGAGATCCGGGACCTCGGCGGCATCGCCTTCCTGATTCTCCGGGACAAGACCGGCAAACTCCAGGTCAAATTCGAGAAAGACGAGATGGACGACGACCTCGTCGAGACGGGGCTGGGCGTCCACCGCGAGAGCGTCGTCGCCGTCACCGGCGCCGTCGAGGAGGAGCCACGCGCCCCGACGGGGCTGGAGATGGTGCCCGACTCGGTCGACGTGCTGGCGGAGGCAGACCCCGAACTCCCGCTCGACCCCTCGGGGAAAGTCGACGCCGAACTCCCGACCCGGCTCGACAACCGAACCCTCGACCTCCGCAAGCCCGAAGTGAAGGCCATCTTCGAGATTCGGAGCGAGATTCTGCGCTCGGTCCGGGAGTACTTCCGCTCGGTCGGCTCGACGGAGATCAACACGCCGAAAATCGTCGCCACGGGGACGGAGGGCGGCACCGAACTCTTCCCGATCACCTACTTCGGCAAGGAGGCGTTCATGAACCAGTCGCCACAGCTGTTCAAACAGCTGATGGTCGGCAGCGGGCTGGAGCGGGTCTTCGAAATCGGCCCCATCTTCCGCGCGGAGGAGCACAACACGCCCCGCCACCTCAACGAGGCGACGATGATCGACTTCGAGTCGGCCTTCGTC
>Ga0102936_1000976_pt1 | contig 11366 bp, 9 predicted proteins | sample SalPon2_A_H2O_MG_FD_78502 | JGI IMG/M metagenome (GOLD analysis project Ga0102936, IMG submission 78502) | Salt pond water microbial communities from South San Francisco under conditions of wetland restoration - Salt Pond MetaG R2_A_H2O_MG | ecosystem: Environmental > Aquatic > Non-marine Saline...
GCCTTCAGCGCGATACCCTCGGCGGCGACGAGACACATCCCGCCGCGCGCGGAGTTCGTGTCGACCCGTTCGAGGTCGCGGAAGCCGGAGACCTCCTCGTCGCTCGTCGCCTCCCCGTCGAGCATGATGGGGATGTGCTCCGCGATGAACTTCGACTCCTTGTCCTTCGGGGTGTACTGGAGCCCGGTCTCCTTGTCGTAGAGGGCGATCTCCTCGGCGTAGCGCTCGACCTCCACGTCGCGGGGCTTGTACTCGTCGATGCCCAGAAGCGACCGCGCGTAGTCGGCGACGAGCACCGAGAGCGCCTGCGCCGTCCCGCCCGCCGACCGGATCGGACCCGCGTAGTAGACGTTGACGAACTCGGTGCCGTCGTCGTTCTCCAGCAGTTCGACGCGGTCGATCCCCTCGATCGGCGCGGCGACGACGCCCTCCGTGAGCAGGGCGACCGCGGTGCGGACCGCGCCCTCGACCTTCCCGGCGCGGGAGTCGTAGTCGCCGACCGTCCCTTCGACGAAGTCCGTCACGAGTTCCAGGGCCGCCTCCTCGCGAGACATCTCGCCTTCCAACTCGCGGACGCGTTCGGCGACCCCGTCGATGCCGAGGATGTTCTCCACCCGGTCGGCCATGTCGCGGGCGACCGGGATCTCGACCGCCGGCTCCGGGTCGTGCCCCTGCGCCTTCGCCGTCTCCGCGACCTCCAGCGCCTCGTCGAGCCGGTCTTCGATCCCGGCGAAGTAGCGCTCGTCGTCCGGCCTCATCGCCGCGGAGCCCGCCTCACAGCCATAAGTCGAGGTCGGTGGTCGCGTCGTGAGAGCGCTCCAGCGGCTCGTCGAACGCGCGGAGGTGACACTCGCCCGCCCAGACCGTCGCGGAGTCGAGGTGGCCCGCGATCGCCTGCCCGCTCGGCCGCGAGAGCACGGCGTGGGTGTGCGCGAAGACGTCGCCGTCGAGCAGCGAGACGTTGCCGACGCAGGCGGCGACCTCCAGCGGCTCGTCGAACGTCACCAACTGGTACTCGGTGTCCTCCTGATCGTAAAACCAGACCTCCGCGTCCTGCACGGCGCCGAGCGCCGTGAACCAGCCCGCTTCGACGTCTTCCGCGCGGGCGAGGGCCTCGATCTCCTCGCGCCAGTCCGCGCCGGTTTCGAATCGGGCGACGTACTCCGCCGTCGTCTCGACTTCCCGATGGTGCATAGGAACCGTCCACGCCCGCCGGGGGCAAAAAGGCTTCAGTCGCGATGCGCGTGGCCGGCGTCGATCGAATTGATATAGCGATATACAATGTATCGACAGAACGAGCCGCGACAGGAAAAGTCGGGAGACGGGGCGCTACGCCGTCGAAAAGCCGGAAAGCGGGGGACGGACGCTACTGTGCCCAAAAGCCGGAAGTCGAGAGACGAGGCGCTACGACGTCGAAAAGCTGGAAAACGAGAGACGAGACGTCGGAGCGGCGGTTCAGAACGGGGCCTGCGGGCCTTCGTCGTCGCCGCCGTCGTCGGTCGTCTCACCGGGGAACGACGGCGACATGCCGCCGCTGCTCGTCCCGCCGAGGTCGCCGTCGGCGCCGGAGTCCATGCCCGTGTCGGCGTGAACCGTCTCGATCTCCGGAATCTCCTTGACCATCCGCGACTTGATCGCCTGGATAGTCATCGGAGAGATACCGCAGCCGGAGCAGGCGCCGCCGAGCTGCACCGTGACCTCGCCGTTCTCGCGGTCGAGGTGGCTGATCGCGGCGCTCCCGCCGTGCATCTGGATCTGCGGGAAGTTGCGCCGCAGGAAGTTCGTGATCCGCTCGCGGAGTTCGTTTTCCCCGTCGGCAGTGTCCGTGCTCATGCCAGCGAATTGGCGGGCGGCGGGCTTATGCCTTTGGTTCGCCGGAACTGCCGCAGTGCGCCGGGTGTACGCGTAAGGTGCCTCACGCACGGGGAACGGCCCCGCTCACTCCGGTCGGTCGACCTGAAAGGTCCGGTGGAGTTCCGTTTCGATCCGGTCGACGTACTCCTCGAGCGTCTCCTCAAAGGTCTCGTCGTCGACGGGGATCACGCCGCGGATGCGCTCGCGGGGCTCGTCGGGGAGTTCGACGCGGAACTCGCCGTCCTCGTAGAAGGGCTCGGACTCGTTGAGCACCGCCTGGTCGATGCCGTGGATCAGGTCCGAGTCGTGCCGGTCGTTCATGTGGTTGAACGCGTTCTTGTACGCCCGCTGGAGCTCGTTGAAGTAGTGGACGTACTTGTCCTCGAACTTCTCGGGGTCGAACTCGGCTGCCATGTTCTGAGTGAGGGTGCGACGGGGAAAAAGGCGCTCGATCGCCGGGCGAGCGGCTGAGATCGGCAGACACCGCGGACCGCGTGACGACTGCATCCGATGGCCGGGCTGTGGGTCGATCGGGACGCCATAAATCTCATTTGGCTATATCAAAATGGCAGTCGGCGCCCGAGCGCAGTTTCGGGGGGACGGGTCGACTGTAACGAGGTAGCCGTCCGCCCGGTGTCCGCGCTGACTGGGAATTCGGATTCCGCGTGGAGTAGAGCCGATCGGGGAGAGACGGTGCCGTCCCGACTCCGCCCGAGACGAACTTCGCTTCGACGGGTGACGTAGTCGTCGCACCGATCAGAGAGAATCCGACCGTAGCGCCGCGAAAATGACGACGAGTGAGTCGGTTAGCCGTTATCCTTCGGATGTCGTGAGTTCTCGAACACCAGAATATCTCCACTTCATATCAATGTGTTCAACTACTCATGTGGGCTGCAAACGAGCGGTATACTCTCGATTTCGGCCGTCGACTCGGCGAAAAATCAACGACGCCGGGCCGTCGATCCGGCGCTTCTGCCGCCGACGCTTCGACTCCCGCCGACGCTTCTGCCGCCTACGCTTCGACTGCCGCTCTCGCCGCCTCGACGCGATCCATCGCATCGTCGAACAGTCTGTCCGCGTTCGCCTCGGTCCGCGCCTCCGCCGTGACTCTGACGAGCGGCTGCGTCCCGCTCGCGCGGACGAGGAACCAGCCGTCGTCGGTGGCGACGCGGACGCCGTCGCGGTCGTCGATGTCGTCGTACTCGTCGCGAACGCTCTCTTCGACTCGTTCGAGGACGCGGGCCTTGTCGGTCGTCTCGACGCTCTCTCGGCGGAGCGGGTAGGTGTCGATCGCGGCGACGAGTTCGGACAGCGGCCCGCGCTTCGAGACGAGTTCGACGAGTTTGCACGCCGCGAGCGGCCCGTCGGGGCAGGGGGTCTCGTCGCTCCAGATCCACGCTCCCGACGGCTCTCCGCCGAAGACGACGTTCGGCTCGGCGCACGCTTCGGCGACGTACACGTCGCCGACGCGCGTTCGAATTGCGTCCGCACCGACCGAGTCGACGGCGTCGTCGACGGCGAGGCTCGTGTTCACCGGGACCGCGATCCGTTGGCCTTCGGTAGCGGCTTCGCGACCGAACAGCGCGAGGAGGGAGTCCCCCTCGACGAAGTCGCCGTCGTCGTCGACGGCCATCATCCGGTCGGCGTCGCCGTCGTGCGCGATCCCGAGGTCGGCGTCGGTTTCGGCGACGTGCGTTTCGAGCGCGTGGCAGGTCGCCTCCGTCGGCTCGCTCGGCCGCCCGGGGAACCGACCGTCGCGTTGGCCGTTCAGCGTCGAGACCGTACAGCCGAGGTCGACGAGCACGTCCGCCGTGATCCGGCCCGTGCCGTTCCCGACGTCGACGACGACCGAACGCGGCTCCGAGAGGTCGACGCTCTCGCGGAGCGCCTCCCGGTGTCGGTCTCCGATATCGCGGCGTCGCTGTCCGCCGACCCCGTCCCACGCGGCGAGGTCGTAGTCGTCCCGCTCGACCCGTCGGGCGACGGCCTCCCGCTCGTCGGCGCCGAAGGCGCGTCCGGACTCGGCCCACAGCTTGAGACCGTTGTCCGACGGCGGGTTGTGCGAGGCGGTCACGACGACGCTCGCGTCGGCGTCGAACCACTCCGCGGCGCGGGCGACCGTCGGCGTGGGGTGGGTTCCGACGCGGACGACGTCGGCACCGGTCTCTCGAAGTCCCGCCGTGAGCGCCTGTTCGAGCATCGGTCCGCTCTCGCGCACGTCGCGTCCGACGACGACCGTGTCGTACCCTTCGCTCCCGAGTGCGCGGCCGACCGAGAGGGCCAGAGACGCCGTAACGTCGTCACCGACTGCTCCACGGATCCCGCTGGTTCCGAACATGGTCCCGACCACGGCCGGGGCGGTCATTACTATGGCCTCAGTAACGCCCGGGAAAGGGGGCGCTCCACCCCATCGACTGAACCCGCACGCCGTTGCGTCGTGGTCCGGTCGAACGGGGCCGCAAAAAGGGAGTCGTGCGATACGCGGAAGCCCGGAGGGCGCCGGCCACGGTCGGGAGATGCGGAATGCGGGTCGGGCGGTCACGGCGGCCGGCGGCGCCTCGGGGGAGAGACGCGACGGCGACTACCGGAACCGACCGAGCAGGCGGTAGTCGCGGTCGGGGTCGTACCGCCGGAACAGCAGGCTGTTCGTCAGCACGCTCACGCTGGAGAGCGCCATCGCCCCGGCGGCCAGCGCCGGCTGGAGCAGGCCGAGCGAGGCGAGCGGGATCATGAGCGTGTTGTAGCCGAGCGCCCAGACGAGGTTCTGCTTGATCTTCTGGAGGGTGGCGTCCGAGATGCGGATCGCCTTCACCACGTCGAGGGGGTCGTCGCGCATCAGCGTCACGTCCGCGGCCTCGATGGCCACGTCCGTGCCGCTCCCGATGGCGGTGCCGACGTGCGCGACGGCGAGCGCCGGCGCGTCGTTGACGCCGTCGCCGACCATCATCGCCTGCCGGCCGTCGGCCTGGATCGCCTCGACGGCGTCGGACTTGTCCTCGGGCAGGACGCCCGCCCGGACGTTCCCGGGGTCGATACCGACCTGTTCGGCGACGGCGCGGGCGGTGCGCTCGTTGTCGCCGGTGATCAGCATCACGTCGATAGCGCGGTCGCGGAGGGCCGCCACCGCGGCCGCCGCGCTCTCCTTGACCGTGTCGGCGTCGGCGACGACGCCGACCAGGTCGCCCCGGTACGCGACGAGCATCGCCGTCTTCCCCTCGCGTTCGAGGCGCTCCATCGCCTCGGTCGCGGGGGAGGCGTCGATCCCCTCGTCCGCCAGCAGCTTGCGGTTCCCGACGAGGACCTCGCCGCCCTCGACCGTCGCGCGCACCCCGTGACCGGGGACGTTCTCGAACGCGTCCGGCTCGGGGACTTCCAGGCCGCGTTCTCGCGCGCCGTCGACGATGGCGCGGGCGAGGGGGTGCTCGCTGCCGCGTTCGGCGATTGCGGCGAGTCGAAGCACCTCGTCTTCCGCGTCGCGGTCGCCCTCCGACCCCGCGAGGTCGCCGTCGTCGAGGTCGACGTGCCGCGCCGTGCCGCCGTCGGGGACGGGGTCGGCGTCGCGGCCGAACGCGATCACGTCGGTCAGTTCCATCTCGCCCTCGGTGAGCGTCCCGGTCTTGTCGAAGACGACGGTGTCGACGTCCTTCGCGCGTTCGAGCACGTCGCCGCCCTTGAACAGGACGCCGTGGCCGGCGCCGATGGTGGTCCCGACCATCGTCGCGGCGGGCGTCGCCAGCCCGAGCGCGCAGGGGCAGGCGATGAGCACGGCCGAGGCGAACACGACGAGCGCGAACTCGGAGGCGGAGACTGCGCCACCGGCGGCCGCCGGTCCGCCCGCGACGAGCCCCCACACCGGGAGCGCGTTCACGAACCCGGCGAGCGCCTCGGGGGCGAGGTACCAGACGGCCCCCCACAGCAGGGCGTTGACGATGACTGCCGGGACGAAGTAGGCGGAGATGCGGTCGGCGAGGTTCTGGATCTCGGGCTGGCGCGACTGCGCCTCCTTCACCGTGCGGACGATGCCCTGGAGGGCGGTGTCGGCGCCGACCTTCGTCGCCTCGACGACGAGCACGCCGTTCTCGTTGATCGTCGAGCCGATCACCTCGTCGCCGTCCCCCTTCTCGACGGGCACCGACTCGCCGGTCACCATCGACTCGTCGACCGCGCTCTGCCCGTCGACGACGACCCCGTCGGTCGGGACCTGCTCGCCCGGACGGACCTTCATCCGGTCGCCGACGGCGACCTCGTCGACGGGGACCTCCCGCTCGGTGCCGTCCTCGTCGACGAGCGTGGCGGTGTCGGCCTCCATCTCCAAGAGCTTGCGGAGCGCTTCTCCCGCCTGCCCCTTCGAGCGAGCCTCGAGGTAGTTGCCGAGGGTGATGAACACGAGGATGAGCGCCGCCGTGTCGAAGTAGAGGCTCCCGGCGACGACTCCGGCGAGGACCGCGACCGAGTAGGCGTACGCGGTCGTCGACCCCAGCGCGATCAGCACGTCCATGTTGGCGCGCCCGTTGGTGACGAGCGCCTTGTAGGAGTTCCTGTAGAACGGCCGGCCCAGGACGACCTGCACGGGCGTCGCGAGCAGGAACTGCACCCACCCGATCCGGACGCCGAAGACGGTCTCCGGGAAGAGCGCCCCGTCGAGCAGCAGGTGGTCGGCCATGAACAACAGCAGGGGCGCCGCGAGCGCCGCCCCGAAGAGCGTCAGGCGGAGCTGTTTGCGGATCTCCTCCTCGCGGGCCGCGTCGCGGGCGTCCTGCCCGGCGTCGCCGCTCGACGCGTCGCCCGTCCCGTCGTCGCCGTCGCCGTCGCCCTCGCGGACCGGGGAGTACCCCGCGGACTCGACCGCGTCGTAGAGGTCGGAACGGGAGGCGTCGGCCGGGTTGTACCTGACCTGCGCCTCGTCGGTCGCGTAGTTCACCGTCGCCTCGATGACGCCCGGCGTGGCTTCGAGCGCGTCGGCGTTGGTCTCCGCGCAGTTCGCACAGGACATGTCCGTGATCGCCACGGTGACGGCCTCGCTGACCGCGCCGTAGCCGGCCGCCTCGACCGCGTCGTAGACGTCGGCGAGCGACACGACGTCGGGGTCGTACTCGACGGCCCCCTCGTCGGTGGCGTAGTTGGCGTTCGCCGAGGTCACCCCGTCGAGGCCGTCGAGGGCGTCCTCGATCGACGCCGAACAGTTGGCACAGGACATGCCGGTGACGTTCAGATGGGCTGTTCTCGTTGGCATGTGTACTACTACGGGTTCCGTACTTACCTGAATTTCTACTTCGCGATCGCGGCTCGATGGCGGTCGAAACCTTCGGTTCCAAAGCGACCGGCGCGATCGAGCGGTCCGAGCGGGACGGGGACGGCCCGGTCGACGCGCTCAGCCGATCGCCCGGATCACGCCCCCTCCTCCAGTCGCTGGTACCGATCCCGGAAGCGGGAGAGACAGGACGAACAGCAGAAGTGGTACACCTCGCCGTCGATCCGCGCCGTCTCGCCCTCGCTGTCGACGGTGTTCGAGCACTCCGCACAGGTCAGCGCGAACTCCACGCCCTCGACGGAGGGCGTCCACTCGAACTCGTCGACCAGCGTGACGGCGTAGTCGTCCACGGGGATCCCGTCGAACAGCCCGCGAGCCCACTCCCGGACGTTGCGCCCCTCCACGCGCCCGTACAGCCGGAGGTCGCCCTCGGCCGTGACGAACACGTGCTCCACGGCGTCGGCCTCCCCGACGCGCTCTCGGGCGCTGTCGAGAGGGGTCTCGCCGTCGGCCGACTCGGGGCCGAGGGGGAGCGACACGTCGACCAGTACGGGGACGCCCGCCCGGAGCTTCGTGCGATCGACGTCGACCGTGAACCCGTCGATGACCCCGCTTTCCTCCAGCCGCGTGACGCGGTCGGAGACCGCCGGCCCCGACAGTCCCACGCGTTCGCCGATCTCGCTGAACGGGCGGCGGGCGTTCGCGGCCAACAGCGACAGGATCTCTAGGTCGGTCTCGTCGAGGTCGCGCATATCCCGCTTACGGCACCGATATATAAGACTGTTGGGCGGTCCGGTTCGGATTCCAAAGTCAGGTCGGTGTTCGGTCCCCGATCGCGAAGAAGAAAGCGACAAGCCGTTCGGACCCCGACCGAACGTTGTCATGAGTCGGACTATCACCGTCGAGGGAATGTCGTGTGAACACTGCGAGCAGAGCGTCACGGAGGCGCTCGAAGGCGTCGACGGCGTCGAACGCGCGAGCGCCGACCGCGAGAGCGCGTCCGCGACCGTCGAGGGCGACGCCGACGCGGCCGCGCTCGTGAGCGCGGTGAGCGAAGCGGGTTACGACGCCTCGGCTTAAGAAGAGCGAAGCGGGTTACGACATCTCGGCTTAAAAAGAGCGGCGGGTACCGAGCCCGTCGCGCGGGCGTGATCCGGCCATCGGTCCGGCGCGTCCTACCGGTTCAGCGTGTGGATCGCCTGCCCGCGAGCGTTCTCCGCGGCCTCCATCACCGCCTCCGCGAGCGTCGGGTGCGTGTGGACCGTCGCCGCCACGTCCTCCAGCGTCGCCCCCATCTCGACCGCGAGCGCGACCTCGGCGATCAGCTCGGAGGCCTCCGGCCCGACGATCTGCCCGCCGAGCACGAAGCCGGTCTCCTCGTCGGCGACGAGCCGGACGAACCCCTCGGTGTGGCCCGTCGTCATCGCGCGCCCGGAGGCGTTGAACGGCATCTCGCCGACGACCGGGTCGAAGCCGGCGTCCTCGGCCTCCGCCTCTGTCATGCCCACCGTCCCGATTTCGGGGTCGGTGAAGACGGCCGCCGGGATCGCCTGCTGGTCGAGCGCGGCCGGCTCGCCCGCGATCACCTCGGCGGCGACGATGCCCTCCTTCGAGGCCGCGTGCGCGAGCATCGGGTCGCCGGCCACGTCGCCGACGGCGTGAATGTGGTCGACCGCGCTCCGGGTGCGGTCGTCCGTCTCGATGAAGCCGCGGTCGTCCGTCTCGATTCCGGCGTTCTCGATGTCGAGCCCGTCCGTGACCGGCTGGCGACCGACCGCGACGAGGATCTTGTCCACGCCGTACGTCGACTCCTCGCCCCCCTCGGTCTCGGTGTGCAGGCGGTAGCCGCCGTCGGCGCCCTCGGACCACTCGCTCGCGCCCTCGCCGAAGTGGAACTCGACGCCGAGCTCCTCGGCCCGCTTGCGGACGATCCGCTTCACGTCGTCCTCGTAGGGGTCGAGGATGTCGTCGAGCATCTCGACGACGGTCACCTCGGCGCCGAGCTTGGCGTACGTCGTCGCCAGCTCCATCCCGATGTAGCCGCCGCCGACGATCCCGAGCCGGTCGGGGACGGAGTCGGCGTCGAGCGCGTCCGCCGAGGTCCAGACGTGGTCCGCGCCGAAGTCGAAGCCGGGGATCTGGATCGGCCGCGACCCGGTCGCGACGATCGCGTGTTCGAACTCGATGGACTCCGAGCCCTGTCCCTCGCCGCCGTGAGCGACGCGGGCGGTGTGTTCGTCGACGAAGGAGGCGGTCCCCGAGACGAGGTTGACCCCGTTCGCCTTGCAGAGCTTCTCGACGCCGCCGGTCAGCCGGTCGACCACGCCGTCCTTCCACTCGATCATCTGGGCCATGTCGACGGCGGGGTCCGCGTGGACGCCCATGAACTCCGCGTTGCCGGCCTCGTGGGCGAGTCCGCTCCCCGTTATGAGCGCCTTCGAGGGGATGCAGCCGCGGTTCAGACAGGCGCCGCCGTAGGCGTCCCGCTCGACGAGCGTCGCGTCGAGCCCTTCCTGTGCGGCGCGAATGGCGGCGACGTAGCCGCCCGGTCCGCCGCCGATCACCAGTACCTCCGTTCCGGTTGCGATGTCTCCGACGACCATTATTGTGTCAACAGCAGCAGCGGGTGTTCAAGGTGTTCCATTACGGTGTTCGCGAACTCGGCCGCGACCGCGCCGTCGACGACGCGGTGATCGATCGACAGCGACAGCGGGAGCGTCGGCGCCGGGACGACCTCGCCGTCGCGGACGACCGGGCGCTCCTCGACGGCGCCGAGCCCGAGGATCGCCGTCTCGGGGTAGTTGATGATCGGCGTGGCGTACTCGCCGCCGATGGCGCCGAAGTTGGTGACGCTGAACGTGCTCCCCTTCATCTCCTCGGGTTTGAGCTTGCGCTCGCGGGCCCGCGTCGCCAGGTCGCGAACCTCCGCGGCCAGTTCGAAGAGCCCCTTCTCGTCGACGTTATCGACGACGGGGACCATCAGCCCGGCGTCGGTCGCGACCGCGATACCGAGGTTGTACTCCTTTTTTAAGACGATCTCCTCGTCCTCCTCGCGCAGTTCGCTGTTGAGGTACGGGTACTCCTTGAGCCCCGCCACGATGGCCTTCATCACGAACGGTATGTAGGTGAGGTTCACCCCCGTGTCCTCGGCCTTCGGCTTCAGCTCCTCGCGCGCTTCCACCAACGCGTCGACCGCGACGGAGTCGTGGTGGCTGACGTGCGGGGCGGTGTACTTCGACCGCTCCATCTGCTTCCCGATGGTGCGGCGGACGCCGCGGTAAGGGACGGTCTCGTCGGCCGCGGGAGTCCCGTCGCCGGAGGTCGGCGCGGTCGCCGCCGCCGTGCCGTCCAGGTCGACCGGTTCCGGTTCGGGCGCCGGCTCGGCCGCCGCCGACTCCAGCGCGTCCGCGTACGCCTGTACCGCATCGCCCGTGACGAACGCCTCGCCGTCGCGCGTCTCGTCGGTCGGGACGTCGTCGACGTCGACGCCGAGGTCGCGCGCGAGCTTCCGGGTCGCCGGCGTCGCGAGCGTCGTGTCGCGGCCGGCCGGTTCGGGCGCCGCGCCGGACGCGGCGGGCTGGGAGGGCTCCGCGGCGCCGTCCTCGCCGCGCTTGCGCACGGCGGACGTCCGGTCGCCGGAGCCGACGTCGGTCGGCGTCGGCGCGGGCCGCGGCTCGGGGGCGTCGCCGTCCGCGCCCGCGTCGTCGCCGCTCTCGGCGTGCGCCCGCACGTCGGCCTCGCTGACGCGACCGCCGGGACCGCTCCCGTCGACGGCCGCGACGTCGACGCCGAGTTCGCGGGCGAGCCGCCGGGCCGACGGCGGCGCGAACGTCCGACCGGCCGGCGTCTCCGGCTCGGCGTCGGGCGCGTCGTCGTCCGCGTCCGGTTCCGGCGCCGTGTCGGCCTCGTCACCGGCGGCCTCGCCGGCCGCGTCGCCCTCGTCGCTCGCCACCTCGGCGCCGTCCTCGCCGACGCGGAACGAGATGATCACGTCGCCGACGGGGACCATCTCGCCCTCGTCGACGAACAGCTCCTCGACCGTCCCGTCGTAGCTCGACGGGACCTCGACGAGCGCCTTGTCCGTCTCGACTTCCGCGACCGGCTGGTCCTCCTCGACGCGGTCGCCCGGCGAGACGAGCCACGAGACCAGCTCGCCCTCCGCGACGCCCTCGCCGACGTCCGGCAGTCTGAACTCCTCGACGGTCATGTGTCTGCCTCCTCGACGGTCATGTGATAACTCTCCTCGGGAGCCATCTTAAAA
>Ga0102936_1000981_pt1 | contig 11355 bp, 6 predicted proteins | sample SalPon2_A_H2O_MG_FD_78502 | JGI IMG/M metagenome (GOLD analysis project Ga0102936, IMG submission 78502) | Salt pond water microbial communities from South San Francisco under conditions of wetland restoration - Salt Pond MetaG R2_A_H2O_MG | ecosystem: Environmental > Aquatic > Non-marine Saline...
ACCTCGACCGCGCGAACGACTGGATGCCGGTCGACCAGTACGTCGGCGGCATCGAGCACGCCGTGATGCACCTGCTGTACTCGCGGTTCTTCACGAAGGTGCTGGCCGACGAGGAGGGGCTCGACCACCGCGAGCCGTTCACGAACCTGCTGGCGCAGGGGATGGTCCAGCTGGAGGGCGAGAAGATGTCCAAGTCGAAGGGGAACGTCGTCTCGCCGCAGCGGATCGTCGACGAGTACGGCGCCGACACCGCGCGGCTGTTCATGATGGAGGCCGCCCAGCCCGAGCGCGACTTCGACTGGTCCGAGGAGGGCGTCAGGTCCACCCACCGCTTTTTGACCCGCCTCAGCGACCTCGTCGAGGCGTACGCCGCGGGCGAGGTGGCGACGGCCGACTCCGACGCCGACCGCGATGAGATCGACGACTACGTCGCCGACGAGACGGACGCCGCGGTCGCCATCGCCGGCGCGGAGTACGACGACCTGACGTTCAACGTGGCGCTGCGGGAGGCGCAGGAGCTGGTCCGGACCCTCCGGAGCTACCGCGAGCACGCCGACCCGCACCCCGCCGTCTTCGAGCGCGGCGTCGACGTCGCGGTGCGCCTGCTCGCGCCCGTCGCGCCCCACCTCGCCGAGGAGCTGTGGGAGACGCTCGGCCGCGACGGGTTCGTCGCGGAGGCCGACTGGCCGACCGCGAGCGTCGACCGCGAGACGGTCGAGCGACGTCGCCGGCTGGTCGCGAACACCCGCGAGGACGTGCGCGACATCGTCGAGGTCGCCGGGATCGACGACCCCGAGCGGATCGACGTGGTCGTCGCGCCCGACTGGAAGTACGACGCGCTGTCCATCGCGATCGACAGCGACGCCGACAACCTGATCTCGGAGCTGATGGCCGAGAGCCACATCCGCGAGCGGGGCGACGACGCCGCCTCGTACGGGCAGGACCTCCAGGCGAACCGCGAGGCGCTCCGGGAGACGCTCGACGGCGACGCCGAGTACGACGCCCTGCGCGCGGCCGCGTGGCTGATCGAGCGCGAGTTCGACGCGCCGGTCCGCGTCGAGCGCGCCGCGGACGCCGACGCGGGCGTCGTCAGCAAGGCGGAGCCGGGCCGGCCCGCGATCGACATCGTCGAGTGACGCCCGCGCCGGCACTCGGTCGCCGCTCGACCGACCCCGGTAACGCTTAGTCGCCGGCGCGGTGTGATCGCGTATGGACGATCCGTACGCTCCCGCCCGGGAGGCGCTCGCGGGCGAGGGGCTCGGCGGCGGCGCGGCGGGCGACGGCGACGCGGCCGACGCCGACCCCGCGGTGCTCGCCGCCCGCCTCGACGAGAACGACCCGCTCGCCTCGTTCGCGGACCGCTACCGAGTCCCCGAGGACGTGCTCTACATGGACGGGAACTCGCTCGGCCCCGCGAGCGACGCCGCCCTCGCGAGCCTCGACCGCGTTATCGACGAGTGGCGCGACCTGCTGATCTCGGGGTGGACCGACGCCGACCCGCCGTGGTTCGACGTCGGCGAGCGGCTCGGCGACGCGCTCGCGCCGCTGGTGGGCGCGGAGCCGGCGGAGGTGGTCGTCGGTAACTCGATCACGGTGAACATCCACACGCTCGTCGGGACGTTCCTCGACGAGCTGCTGGCCGGGAACGGGCCCGACCGCGACGGGGTCGCGGCCGCGGACGGGGGCTGGGACGCCGCGGTCGACCCCGCGGTCCTCGTCAACGAGCTCGACTTCCCCTCCGACCACTACGCGCTCCGGGCGCAGCTCCGGCAGCGCGGGATCGACCCGGACGAGAAGCTCCGGGTCGTCTCGAGCCGCGACGGACGGACGATCGACCCCCGCGACGTGGAGGCCGCGCTGGCGGCGCACGACGACGTGGGGATCGTCTGGATGCCGACCGCGCTGTACCGGTCGGGGCAGCTGTTCGACGTGCCGCGGATCACAGCGGCCGCCCACGAGGCGGGGGCGTACGCCGGCTTCGACGCGGCCCACTCCGCGGGCGCGGTCCCCCACGAGTTCGGCGACGCCGGCGTCGACTTCGCGGTGTGGTGTACGTACAAGTACCTCAACGCCGGGCCGGGGTCGATCGGCGCGCTGTTCGTCGCCGAGCGCCACCACGGGCTCGACCCCGCCCTCGCGGGGTGGTGGGGCCACGAGAAGGCGACGCAGTTCGAGATGAACATGACCTTCACCGCGGCCAACTCCGCCGGCGCGTGGCAGATCGGCACGCCGCCGCTGCTCTCGGCCGCGCCGCTGGAGGGGTCGGTCGAGCTCCTCCGCGAGGCCGGGATCGACCGCCTGCGGGCGAAGTCGCTCGCGCTCACCGACTTCCTCATCGCCCTCGTCGACGACCGGCTCCCCGCGGTCTCGGTCGGGACGCCGCGCGACCGAGACGCCCGCGGCGGCCACGTCGCCCTCGAACACCCCGAGGCCGAGCGGCTGAGCGCGGCGCTGAAAGACCGCGGCGTCGTCGTCGACTTCCGGCCGCCGAACGTGGTGCGGGTCTGCCCCGCGGCCCCGTACACCTCCTTTGCCGACGTGCTGGAGGTCGTCGACGAGATCGAGGCGATCCTCGACGGCGGCGCGCACGAGAAGTACGCGACGAGCGAGGGCGGCGTGACCTAGCGGGCGCGGGACCCTCCAGATCGGAATCTCTTATATCGTGCCCGGCCAACTCCGACCTATGACTGATCGGCAGCGACCGGCCCCCGGGTCGGAGTCCGATCTCGCGGTCGGGGACGAGGAGCGGGGCGTCTACGAGACGATCTTCTGCGAGATGGAGGACGCGGTCTTCCTGATCGACGTCGAGGCCGGAGACGCGGGGTACGACTTCCGGTTCCGACGGACCAACGCGTCTCACCAACGGCTCACCGGTATCCCCCTCGAAGAGATCCGCGGCAAGACGCCGCGGGAGCTGCTGGGCGAGGAGCAGGGCACAGCGGTCGCGGAGAACTACCGTCGCTGCGTCGAGGCCCGCGAGACGATCGAGTACGAGGAGGCGCTCGCGCTGCCGGAGGGGCAGAAAGAGTGGCAGACGCGGCTGAGCCCGGTCGTCGACGAGGGGTCGGTGACGCGGATCGTCGGCGTCGCTCGCGACGTCACGGAGCAGCGAGAGCGGGAGCGGACGGTCCAACGGATCAAAGACCGACTCGAACTCGCGGTCGAAGGCGCGAACCTCGGCGTCTGGGACTGGGACATGACCACTGACGAGGTCGAGTTCAACGACCAGTGGGCGGAGATGCTGGGCTACTCGCTCGACGAGATCGAGCCGCACATCGACGCGTGGGAGCGCCGCGTCCATCCCGACGACCTCCCGGCGGTCGAGGACGCTCTGTCGGCCCACGTCGACGGCGAGACCGAGTACTACGACGCGGAACACCGGATGCGGACCGCGTCGGGCGAGTGGGAGTGGATCCGTGACATCGGGAAGGTGGTGGAGCGCGACGAGGACGGCGGACCGGTGCGCGCGGTGGGGATCCACCTCGACGTCGATGAGCAGAAGCGACGGGAGGAGGAGCTGCGACGGACCCGACGACTGATCGAGCGAACGCAGGAGAGCGCGTCGATCGGGTGGTGGGAGGTCGACCTGGTCGACGAGTCGCTGACGTGGAGCGACGAGGTGTACCGCATCCACGAGCTACCGACGACGGAGCCGGTCGAGCTGGAGGACGGAATACAGTTCTATCATCCGGACGACCGCGACGCCATCGAGAGCGCCTTCGAGCGGCTACGAACGGAGGGCGAGTCGTACGACCTCGAGCTGCGGATCGTCACGGCGACCGGTGAGACCCGGTGGGTCAGGGCCATCGGCGACCCTCAGTTCGGCGAGGACGGAGCGGTCACCGGAGCGCTCGGACTGTTCCAGGACATCACGGAGCGGAGAGAGTACGAGGCCGCCCTCGAATCGACGCGCGAGGAGCTCCGGCAGATCATCGACCTGGTGCCGGACCTCGTGTTCGTGAAGAACCGCGAGGGCGAGTACCTCCTGGCGAACGAGGCGACCGCGGCGGCGTACGGAAAGACGCCCGAGGAGGTCGAAGGGAGGACCGAGGCAGAGATCATTCCGGACGTCGAAGACTCGGAGGCGTTCCGCCAGGACGACTTGGAGGTGATCGAGTCGGGCGAGCCCAAGACGGTCGGGGAGGAGACGCTGACCACGGCGGCCGGGGAGACGCGCATCCTCCAGACGACGAAGATCCCGTACGAGGTGTCCGAGACGGGCGACGACGCCGTCCTGGGGTACGCCCGCGACGTGACCGAGCTCAAGCGGTACGAGCGGACGCTCGAAGAGCAGCGGGACACCCTCATGCTGCTCAACCAAGTCGTCCGCCACGACATCCGGAACCAGCTGATGGTGGTCGAGTCGTACACGGAACTGCTCGCGGAGTCGCTCACGGACGAACAGAGCCGGACGTACGCGCGGACTGTCATCGAGGCGGCGAAGCAGGCGGCCGACATCACGGAGACCGCCAAGGACGTCACCGACGTGCTGCTACAGGTCGGCGTCGAGCAGACGCCGATTCCCCTTCGAACGGAGCTCGACCGACAGGTCGAGCAGGTCCGCGCGGACCAGGACCGCGCGACGGTGGCGGTCGAGGGCGTGATCCCCGACGTGACCGTGATGGCCGACGACCTGTTGGAGGCGGTGTTCCGGAACCTGCTGACCAACGCGGTCGTCCACAACGACAAGGGCGTGGCGGAGGTCACGGTCTCGGCCGAGGCGACGGACGACGCCGTGCGCGTGTCGGTCGCGGACAACGGCCCCGGGATCGACGACGACCACAAGGAGCAGATATTCCAGGAGGGCGAGAAGGGGTTGGAGACGGGCGGCACCGGGATCGGGCTCTACCTCGTCAAGACGCTCGTCGACAAGTACGACGGGACGTGTGGGTCGAGGACAACGACCCGACCGGCAGCGTGTTCGTCGTCGAACTGCGCCGCGCCGACTGACCGGGCTCACCGATTCGCGCTGCGCCGCCGGCGAGGAACCGAGAGGACGGCGGCCGCCGCGTCCGGATCTCGCACAGCGACGGGCTTAATCGCCCGAGCGCCCAACCGTAAACGATCACAGCCATGGCGGAACCGTCGGGGATGGACGCGTTCGCGCACCTCGGGAGCGAGGTCCGCGCGGCGCTCTCGGAGCAGGGGTTCTCGACGCCGACGGAGCCGCAGCGCGAGGCGATCCCGCCGCTCGCGGCCGGCCGGAACGCTCTCGTGCTCGCCCCCACGGGCACCGGGAAGACGGAGACAGCGATGCTGCCCGTCTTCGACGCGATCGTCGACGCCCGCGACGCCCCGGGCGACCCGCCGCGCGAGGGGATCTCGGCGCTGTACATCACGCCGCTCCGCGCGCTCAACCGCGACATGATGGACCGCCTGGAGTGGTGGGGCGACCGCCTCGGCGTCGAGGTCGCGGTGCGCCACGGCGACACGACGCAGTACGAGCGCTCGAAGCAGGCCGACGACCCGCCGGACGTGCTCATCACGACGCCGGAGAGCCTCCAGGCGATCCTCACCGGGTCGAAGATGCGGGTCGCCTTAGAGGACGTCGCGCACGTCGTCATCGACGAGGTCCACGAGCTCGCCGCCGCGAAGCGCGGCGCGCAGCTCACGGTCGGGCTCGAACGCCTGCGCCGCGTCGCGGGGCCGTTCCAGCGGGTCGGCCTCTCCGCGACGGTCGGCGACCCCGAGGAGGTCGGTCGGTTCCTCGTCGGGACCGGGAGACGCGACCCGGACCGCGAGGGCGACCGCGGGTTCGAGACGGTCGAGGTCGCCGCGGGGACGCGGACCGACGTACGCGTCCTCGACCCCGAGATCACCGACCGCGACGCGACGCTGGCCGGCGAGCTCGCGGTCGACGAGACGACCGCGAGCCACGTCCGGACGATCCGCGAGATCGTCGCGGACCACGAGTCGACGCTGATCTTCGTCAACACGCGCCAGACCGCGGAGGCGCTCGGATCGCGGTTCAAGACGCTCGCGGAGACGGAGCGGGACCGCGGCGACGACGACCCCACCGAGATCGAGCTCCACCACGGCTCGCTCTCGAAGGAGGTCCGGATCGACGTGGAGGACCGGTTCAAGTCGGGCGACCTCGACGGGCTCGTCTGTACCTCGTCGATGGAGCTCGGCATCGACGTGGGGCGCGTCGACCACGTCGTCCAGTACGGGAGCCCCCGCGAGGTCGCCCGCCTGCTCCAGCGCGTCGGGCGCGCGGGCCACCGCCGCGACCTCGTCTCCGAGGGGACGATCGTGACGCAGGGCGGCGACGACACGCTGGAGGCGCTGGCGATCGCGCGCCGCGCCGGGGAGGAGCTCGTCGAGCCCGCGAACATCCACCACGGCAGCCTCGACACGGTCGCCAACCAGATCGTCGGCCTCGTCATGGACGAGGGGGAGATCCACGCCCGCGAGGCCTACCAGACCGTCACGAACGCCTACCCGTTCGCCGACCTCTCGGAGCCCGAGTTCCAGGAGGTCGTCCGCGAGCTCGACGGGAACCGCCTGCTGTGGCTCGACGAGGAGACGGACACCGTAGAGAAGTCTGGCGGCACCTGGCAGTACTTCTACGCGAACCTCTCGATGATCCCCGACGAGTCCACCTACGAGGTGTACGACATGTCCTCGCGGCGGGGGATCGGGACCTTAGACGAGCAGTTCGTCGTCAACTTCGCCGGGCCGGGGGAGACGTTCGTCCAGCGCGGCGAGATGTGGCGGATCACCGAGGTCGACGAGGAGGAGGAGCGCGTGAACGTGACGCCGATCCCCGACCCGACGGGGGAGGTCCCCTCCTGGGTGGGCCGGGAGATCCCCGTCCCGAAGCCGGTCGCCGAGGAGGTCGGCCGGATCCGGGGCGAGGCCGCGGCCGCCCTGGAGGCCGGCTCAACCCCGGAAGCGGTCGCCGCCGGCCTCGCCGAGCGCTATCCGACCGACGAGGAGACGGTCGCGGCGGCGCTGAAGTCGGTCGTCGACCACGTCGACGCCGGCCACCCCGTCCCGACGGACGAGCGGATCGTGATCGAGGGGAGCGCCCGCACCGTCGCGGTCAACGCCGCCTTCGGCCACGAGGTCAACGAGACGCTCGCGCGGCTGCTCGCGGCGCTCGTCGGCCAGCGCGCCGGCTCGTCGGTGGGCATGGACGTCGACCCGTACCGGATCGAGTTCGAGGTGCCGAACGGGGCGGGACCGGGCACCTTCCGCGAGGTGCTGGAGACGACCGACCCGGACCGCTTGGAGGCGTACCTCGAGCTCGCCGTCAAGAAGTCGGACGCGCTGAAGTTCACGCTCGCGCAGGTCGCCGCGAAGTTCGGCGCGGTCAAGCGCTACCGCGAGGGGCGGGGGCGGTTCGGCGGCGACCGCCTGCTCGCGGCGCTGGAGGACACGCCCGTCTACGACGAGGCGCTCCGCGAGGTGTTCCACGCGGACCTCGCGGTCCCGGAGACGGCGGACCTGCTCGCCGGGGTCCAAGACGGCTCCCGCGAGCTCGCGATCGCCCGCGAGCGCACGCCGCTGGGCACCGCGGGCCGCTCGGCCGGCACCGAGTTCCTCGTCCCCGACAACGCCGACGCGGACGTGATAGCGACGGTCAAAGAGCGGATCCGAGACGACCGCGTCATCCTCTTCTGTCTCCACTGTACCGACTGGAAGCACACGACGAAGGTCCGGCGCGTCCGCGACCAGCCGGAGTGTCCGGAGTGCGGGTCGACCCGGATCGCGGCGCTGAACCCGTGGGACGACGAGACGGTGGCGGCGGTGCGCGCGCCGGAGAAGGACGACGAGCAGGAGCGCCGCACCGAGCGCGCGCACCGCGCGGCGAGCCTCGTCCAGACGCACGGGAAGCGGGCGGTGATCGCCTTGGCCGCCCGCGGCGTCGGCCCCCACAACGCCGCGCGGATCATCAACAAGCTCCGCGAAGACGAAGACGAGTTCTACCGCGACGTGCTGCGGCAGGAGCGCGAGTACGCGCGCACGCAGTCGTTCTGGGATTAGCCCGGCCCCGTTTTTAAATATCGGACGGCCGAACCGGCCGTATGGATCTCTCCGCCGCCATCACGGCAACGACAGCGACCCTCCGTCGACGCCCCGCGGACCTCCTCCCGTTCTACCTCCTCGGCACCGCCGTGCCGGTGATCGCCCGCCTCGGCACGTTCGCGGCGCTCGCCGGGGTCTACCTCCACCTCGAACTGACCGGGCGGCTCGCGACGCTCCGCGAGGCGCTCGCCGGGGCGGAACCGCCGCCGGAGACGCAGGACCCGGAGGCGCTCCGGGCGTGGGGCGAGGGGGTCGCGCCCGCGTTCGAGCCGCTCGCGACGCCGACGGTCGCGACCCTCGTCGCCGCCGGCGTGCTCGTCACGGTCGCCCTCGCGGTCCTCGCGTACGCCGCCATCTCGGCCGGGCAGCTCTCAGCGGTTATCGCGAGCCTCCGCGACGAGCGGGGGCTCGTGGGCGGGATCGCGGGAGCTCGGTCACGGTGGCTCACCTTCCTCGGCCTCTACGTCGCCGAACTGCTCCTGTGGGTCGCCGTGGTCGCGCTCGGGTCGATCGCGGTCGGCGCGGCGTTCCTCGCGAACCCGTTCCTCGGCGCGGCGGTCGCGGTCGGCGTCCTGCTCGTCGGCTTCGCCGCCGTCGCCCTCGTGCGGATCCTCTTCGCGTTCGCGCCGGTGGCCGTCGTCGTCGACGACGCCGGCGTCGTCGGCGGGATCGAGGGCGCGGGCGGCTTCGTCCGCTCGAACCCGGCCGACGCCGCCGCCTACCTCGTGGTCGCGATCGGCGCGCTGGTCGCCGTCGCCTCGGTCGCCTCCGGGATCGCGTTCCTCGGCGGCGGCGCCGTCGTCGCGCTCGCCAGCGCGGTCGTCGTCGCGCCCGCGCTCGACCTGCTGAAGACCGTCCTCTACGGCGACTACCGCGGGGCGGTCGACCCCGTCTCGCCGCCCGAGGCCGGCGTCCGCGCCCAGCTGGTCGGCGGCCTCCGCCGCGGCTGGCGAGAGCTGGTCGGGTTCGTCCGGTCGACGCCGGGCTCCCACGCGCTCGCGCTCGCGGTGGCGCTCGGGTTCGGCGCGGTCGGCTGGACCGCCGCCGCCCCCTTCGCGGAGGCGGTCCCCACGTCGATCGAGGGGCGGCTGGTGGGGCACGTCCCGCCGGTGGCCGCGCTGACGTTCTTCGGGAACAACTGGGGGGTCGCGATCGCGACCGCCTTCTCCGGCGTCGGCCTCGTCGTCCCCGCGCTCTCGTCGCTCGCGTTCAACGGCCTCGCGCTCGGGGCCACCGCCGCCCTCGAAGAGAACCTGCTCGCCCTCGTCGCGTTCGTGGTCCCGCACGGGATATTCGAGATCCCGGCGCTCGTCGTTTCGGGCGCGCTCGGCGTCCACCTCGGCGCGGTCTCGTGGCGGTCGGTCCGCGGCCGCGCGAGCCGCGGAGGGCTCGCCGACGCCCTGGAGACCGCGTTCTGGGTGACCGTCGGCCTCGGGATCCTGCTCGGCGTCGCCGCCGTCATCGAGGGGTTCGTCAGCCCGTACTACTGGCGCCCGTTCCTCTGAGCGGCCCCGACCGACGGCCCGCCGTCGCCGGCGCGTCGACTCGTCCGCAGTCTTATTACCACGCGGCCGAAGCGTCGGTATGCAGCCGCTCGCCGCCGCTATCCTCGTCGGCGTCCCGCTCTTATGGCTCGTCGGCTTCGCCGCCTACGCCTACGTCGACGCGCCGAACTACGGGATGAACCCGCGCAAGTGGGCGCTCATCTCGTTCGTCGTCCCGCTGTTCGGCTTCTTCGCGTACATCTTCGAGCGGGAGGAACAGGGGTACGACGCGGAGACCGACCCGTACGCCGGCGGGAGCGACGAGCGCAGCGGCGGCTTCGCCGTCCACGAGTCGCGGCAGGGAGAAGAGCGCCTCGGCCCGGCGGGGACGGATGCGGACGACGGCGACGGCGACGACGAGTGGAACGACCCGGACGGGATCGACCTGTAGCGCCGGCGGCTCAGAGCGCGTCGATCAGCGTCGCCCGCCGCCGGTCCAAGTCGAACGCGGCGTCGGCGGCGTCGAGCCGCCCGAGGAAGGCGAACACGTCCGCGCCCGCCCCCTCGGCGTGGCGGACCAGCGCCTCAATCGACTCGCGGTTCGGGGCGAACGACTCCAGTTTCCCACAGCAGAGCGCCAGGGCGATCCCCGCCTCTCCGGACGGGAAGACGGGGTCGACGCGGCCGAGGTCGGGGTCGTCGGTCGCCGCGTCCGCGACGCCGGCCTCGCTCGCCGGGGCGACCCGCAGACACCGCGTACAGATCGCCGCCGCGTCGGCGGGGGCGTGTTCGCGGAGCGACGGCGGGACCGCGAAGGCGACCGCCTCGGCGTCGCAGTCGGGACAGGGCATGCGCGTCGCTACGGGCGGGACGCGCTAAAAGTCGGCGGCGAGAAGACGCGGAAGTGCTGATGGCGGGTCGCGACGCGGGGAGCCGTCAGTCGGCGGGCTCCGGCTCTTCGGTCTCCGCGGCCGCGGCCTCCGCGGCCGCCTCGGCCTCTTCGGCGGCCTCTTCCTCCTCTTTCTTCGCTTTGATCTTCTTCATGCGGAAGATCTCCTCGCGCTCCTGCTCTTCGAGCTTCTGTTCGATGTACTCCTGGTTCTCGTAGAGGCTCGGCAGCAGCGTGAACTCGAGGGCGTTCACGCGGCGCTTCGTGGTCTCGATCTCCGTGAGCATCTTCTTCATCGCCGTCTCGACCTCGGCGGCGAGGATGATCTTCTCTAAGAGCTCCTCGTAGGCGTCGGCCGCCTCGTCGATCCGCGCCGAGGAGCCGAGCAGGCCGTACCCGCGCTCGTCGAGGCTCTTCTGGACCTTTGAGGACTCGATCTGCGGGACCACGACGCCCATGATGTTCTTCGACTGGGTCGTGATCTCGGGGTGCTCTTTCAGCGCCGCGGCCGCGCCGCGGACCGCCACGTCGCCCTCCATCGCCCGGGCCATGTCGATCTTCCGCTGGGCCGTCTCGTAGTTCTCGGAGACCTCGGACCGGACGTCCTGCGCCTGGTCGAGGATGTCCATGAACTCCATGATGAGCCCGTCGCGCTTCTGTTCGAGGGTGTCGTGCCCGCGCTCGGAGAGCTCGATGCGGTCCTCGATCGCCATCAGGTTCTTGCGCGTCGGTTTCACGTCCTTGGCCATCTTGGGGAGAGGTTCCGCTCCGAGGCGGTTAATTCTTTTCAGTCGTGACGTGTCGCGCGGGCGACGCGCGCAGACGGCGCCGCTACCCGAGGGCGAAAAGCGGAAAGAAAGCGGCGTCAGTCGGCCGCTTCGACGACTTCGCGCTCGGAGTCGTCCTCGCGGTAGTACTCCTCGATGAACTCCTCGTCGATCCGGTTGAGGG
>Ga0102936_1000982_pt1 | contig 11351 bp, 13 predicted proteins | sample SalPon2_A_H2O_MG_FD_78502 | JGI IMG/M metagenome (GOLD analysis project Ga0102936, IMG submission 78502) | Salt pond water microbial communities from South San Francisco under conditions of wetland restoration - Salt Pond MetaG R2_A_H2O_MG | ecosystem: Environmental > Aquatic > Non-marine Saline...
GACCACGGTTCTGGTTCTATCTCGCTGGCCCGATTGTCGTCGGTGTTGCGGTCGGGGCAACCACGGTCGACGAACTGTTTCTACCGACCAGTCTTGGGCTGTTCGCCTACTTCCTGCTGCCGGCGAACGTCCTGCTGTACGGGGTCAACGACATCTTCGACGCGGAGGTCGACACCGAGAACCCGAAGAAGGACGACAGGGAGGTCCGCTGGCAGGGCGACCGACTGGTAACTGCGGCGGTGATTCTCTGCGGAGTCCTCGGGGTCGGAGCCGCCAGCCTGACGCCACCGGCAGCCTGGCCGTGGCTCGGCGGCTTTCTCTTCTTGGCCGTCGAGTACAGCGCCCCGCCGCTCCGCTTCAAGACGACGCCGTTTCTGGACTCGCTCTCCAATGGCCTCTACATTCTACCGGGAATCGCGGCCTACGTTGTGGTCGCTGGCACACAGCCACCGCTGCTCGCGGTCGTCGGGGCGTGGCTCTGGACGATGGGGATGCACACCTTCTCGGCGATTCCGGACATCGAGCCGGACCGAGCCGCCGGGATTCGGACGACCGCAACCACCCTCGGCGAACGCCGGACCTACGGCTACGTCGCCGCCTGTTGGCTGGCGGCGGCGCTCGCCTTCGGACTGGTCGACCTCCGTCTTGGCGCGCTCCTCGCCGTCTACCCCGTCTTCGTCGTGTGGGTCAGCCAGTCGTCGGTCGCAGTAGAGAGAGCCTACTGGTGGTTTCCGGCGCTCAACACCGCGGTCGGCACACTGATGACACTTGGTGCGCTCTGGGAGGTCGTCCCTATCTGGGAGGTACTGCCGTGACCGAGTCGGTCGGCGAGAACGATACGCTTCCCGAGCCGCGGATTCGGGAGGCCGAGGGGCTGTCGGCCGTGCTGTCGGGACTGCCGCGAACCCGCCGGGAGACCGAGGCGTGGTTGGACGCCTTCGTCGACGGCAACCGATTTACCATCGCTGTTTTCTTCCCGCTGATCGGGGCAATCATGTTGCTCGGAAGCGCCGAACGCTGGTCGTTCATTCCCGCGCTGCTGCGGTTCAACGCGCCGCTGATCCTGTTCGGCACGGTCGTGATGGCTGCCCCGCTGATCGTCGGCGTGATCCCGGCAATCGACCGGCGGGCGCTGGCCGGTGTGGGGGTATTAGTAGGCTACACCTACCTGATCGAGTACGTAGGTGTGTCGACCGGTTGGCCGTACGGCGAGTTCGCCTACGGGATCAGTCTCGGCCCGATGATCGGCGAGATCCCGGCGGCCCTGCCCGTGTTCTTCCTGCCGATCGTCCTCAACACCTACGTTCTCTCGCTGTTGTTGCTCGGCGAACGCAGGGGTTCACGACTCCTGCGGTTGGCGGTCGTGATTCCGGCAGTGGTAGCGATGGACGTGGTGCTCGATCCGGCTGCGGTTTCACTCGGCTTTTGGGCGTATCTGGATGGTGGTGCCTTCTACGGCGTGCCGCTGTCGAACTATGTCGGGTGGGTGCTGAGCGCGGCCGTCTCGGTCGGCGTGCTCGACTGGACGATCGACCGGGCGGTGCTCGAAGACCGGTTGGTCGAATGTGGGTTTATGCTCGACGATCTGGTGAGCTTCGTCATCCTCTGGGGCGTGATCAACGCGTGGTTCAACAACTGGCTGGCGGTCGGTGTCGCGCTGTTGTTTGGCATGGCAATCTTGCAGGCCAAGCGGTTCGACGCTGGTCTGCTCCGCCCCTCGACAGGAGTCTACGTGCCCTGTGTCGTCGACCGGTAGTCGGTGCCTACCGGCCTTGGAGGCCCGAAACGAGAACAGTAATGCGTTCTCACGCTGTATGGGGCTGTATGGACGACACCGACGAACCGCCGGGTCGACCCTGCCCGCTCTGTGGGGCGTCGATGACTCACCGCCACTGCAAGTACATCTGTCCGACTCATGGCGTGGTGTACGACTGTTCGGACACGTTCTACTGAGTTCGGTGAATCCAGTCGAATATCAGTTACAGTTACTCTGTGTACGAACTGTTATGTTGATTGCGTCCGTATGGGAGCGTATATGCTGTGCCGCCGGAACCGGCCGACGAGACGACCGATGGCTCCCGGAGAGCTATGGTAGAAGACAGACAGATCGCCCGGAGCAAGGCAATCCAGCAGCGGACCGGGAAAACGTTCCACGTCGCCACGCGACTGTTGCCACAACGGATCAGAGAGGCGACCTACGTACTGTATGCCTTCTTCCGTGTCGCCGACGAGGTAGTCGATGACGCGGGCGATGCCCCTCCAGCACAACAGCGCGAAGAACTCGAACGGATTCGAGCCGCCGCCCTCGGCGAGATCGAAACCGACGATCCGGTCCTGTCGGCGTTTGCGGAACTCCGCGAGGAACACGAGATCGATTCCGAGGACGTTAATACGTTCGTCGACGCGATGGCCTCGGATATCGACACCGACCGCTACGAAACGTACGACGAGCTCGAAGCCTACATGGACGGTTCAGCCTCCGCTGTCGGGCGGATGATGACCGCAGTCATGGAGCCCGACAACCCCGAGCAGGCGCTGCCCCACGCGACCGCGCTCGGCGAAGCCTTCCAGCTGACGAACTTCCTCCGAGACGTCCGAGAGGACATCGTTGAGCGCGATCGCATCTACCTCCCACAGTCGACGCTCGACCGTCACGGCGTCACCAACGAGCAGCTCAAAGCCTTCGAGATGGACGCCAAGGTCGCCGGAGTAATGCAGGACGAACTCAACCGTGCCGAACAGCTCTACGCCGAGGGCGTCGCTGGCATCAAGTATCTGCCCGAAGACTGCCAGCTCGCGGTCCTGCTGGCGGCCGTCCTCTATGCCGACCATCACCGACTCATCCGCAACCGGGAGTACGACGTGCTGTCGGAGACGCCGCAGCTCACCACCGCCCGGAAGCTCGCCCTGCTGGCCCGGACGCGCTGGCAGTGGGTCTGGAATAAGGATCCCGAGCCCGTTTTCCGAAACATCGCTGAGGGCAAGGGTCGCGGCGGCATGTTCACCCGCGGCGCGGAGTTAGTCGACCGGCTACCGGTCCGGTAGTCACTGGCTACTCACGCGGTTTCCACTCACAGGATGCGTTTTCCGAGTGCGCTGGCTACGAGTTCGGTCGCCAGGTCGGCGGTTTCGTTTGATCTGTCTAGGGTCGGATTCACTTCAACGAGATCGAGCGACCGTACTGCGGATTTCGCGGCGACCTGCTCCATCGCCGCGTGGGCCTCCCGGTAGGTAACGCCGCCACGGACGGGGGTCCCGACGCCGGGAGCCTCGGTCGGGTCGAGCCAGTCGAGATCGAGACTCACGTGGATTTCATCGACGCCGTTGGTCGCCACCGCAAGGGCGTCGTCGACAACGGCCGTGATTCCTCGGCGGTCGATATCAGTCATGGTGAAGACCGTCAGCTCTCGCTCGTCGAGCAGCGCCCGTTCGGCCTCGTCGGCGCTCCGGAGCCCCACGAGCACAACGTTTTCTTCCTGGAGATTGGGTGCGGTCGCCCACGTCTGGTCGGCGAACTCACCGATGCCGAGAAGCGCCGCCAGCGGCATTCCGTGGATGTTACCCGACGGCGATGTCGACGGTGTGTTGAGATCCGCGTGGGCGTCGAACCAGACCGCGCCGATCGGCTCGGCGGCCGCCGAGCCGGAGACCGAGCCGATCGCAACCGAGTGGTCGCCGCCGAGCACGAGCGGCGTCTCGCCTGCCGCAAGCGTCGACTCGACAGTTTCGGCCAGCTGCGTACAGACGGCTTTCGTCTCATCGAGGAACTTCGCCGTGCCGGTGCGGAGCGACCGTGTCTCGGGATCGCACTCCTCGGCGTACGGAGCCCGGATGTCGCCCGCCTCGATCGGCTCGACACCGGCGGCTCGGAGCTGGTCTGCGAGTCCAGCATACCGGATCGCCGACGGTCCCATATCGACGCCCCGTCTGTTCGCCCCGTAGTCGCTCGGTGCACCGATCAGACGAACCGTTCGGGTCATGTCCGCGGATCACATACAGGCTACTTAGGAGTGTGGGGCGGCTCTGGATCGGTCGGCGTCGCCCCGAACTATCCCTTTCGTATGGGGCGTGTGAGTCGACACCGAGAGCAACTAGATCGTCTCCAAATAGTGAATAGAAAAGGTGACAAACGCATTGCTTGTTTCGGATTGTTACTAGTTTTCCATCGGATTTATGAACGGTCCGCTCCAAACAGGTCGTATGTCATCAATCGAGCTCACACCGAGCCAAAAAACGATCTTGACTGCGCTCACGAACCTCCACCGGCAGACCGAAGACGCGGTCAAAGGCGAGGACATCGCCGAAGAAGTAAACCGCAATCCCGGGACGATTCGCAACCAGATGCAGAGTCTCAAGGCCCTCCAGCTGGTCGAAGGTGTACCCGGCCCAAAAGGCGGTTATAAGCCGACCGCCAACGCCTACGAAGCCCTCGACGTCGACGAGATGGACGACGCGGCATCGGTGCCACTGTTCCACAACGACGAAACCGTCGAAACTGCGAACGTCGAGAGCATCGACCTCTCAAGCGTTCACCATCCCGAACTCTGCCGCGCGGAGATCCACCTGCAGGGGTCAGTCCGTGACTTCCACGAGGGCGACGAAGTGATCGTCGGCCCGACGCCGCTGTCGAAGCTCCGCATTACGGGGACACTGGATGCCAAAGACGACACCAACAACATTCTCATCCTGCAGATCGACGATATGCTCGCGCCCGCCGAAGATCCGGCCCACTAATCGGGTCGATTCCGGCATCCTCTTTGCTATCTCGCTACAGCAGAGTCACAGCGATCGAACGGTATCGGATAAAAAGCGTCTCGGCCTACCTCACATGTCACTCCACGCCTTCGCGGCACGTTTGAGCGAGGTGATATCCGAGATCCAGCGGCAGGCGATCCCCTTTTTGAGGGCCTTGGCGGCCGGGCCGCCGAAGGTGTTGACCGGAATCCCCATCACGTCGTGGGCGACTGCATCCTCGCCGACCGAGATGACCGTCCCCTTGTCCTTGTGTTTCCACGATTTCAGCGGCGCGCCACGAACGGCACGAGCGAGGTTTTCGCCTGCGACTTCGGCGGCCATCCAGGCTGCCTGTGCGGTCGGCGGCGCGACATCGTCGTTGCCCTGATCGACGAGGGCGGCGTCACCGATCACGAACACGCGCTCGTCGCTGGTCTGGAAGTCCGACTCGGCGAAGACGCGGTTCGACCGCTCGTCCTTGTCGAGGTCCGTCTTGGCGATCTCCTCGCGGCCGGCGATACCGCCGGTCCAGACGAGCACGTCGTAGTCGAGTTCGCTCTCCTCGCCGAGAGAGACGGTTTCGTCGTCGACTTCCGAAATGAAGTCGCCGGTGAGGATCTCGATGTCCCGATCCAGCAGCCGCTTTTTCAGTGCGCCCTGAACTTCCGGACTGTTACCCGGGAAGATCTCGTCGAGCCCCTCGACCAGCTTGATGTCGAGCGGCGCGCGGTGGAGATCGCGGTATTCGGCGATCTCACCGGCGACCTGGATGCCCGAGAGCCCGGCCCCGCCGACGATCACCTGAGCTGGCTCGCTTTGCGTCGCCTCCTCGCCTGCGGTTCGAATGGCCTCGTGGATCCCCCGAGCGTCGTCGAGACTCTTCATCGTATGGGAGTACTCGCCGAGCCCGTCGATGCCGAAGAAGGCGGTCGAACTGCCGACGCCGACCAGCAGATAGTCGTAGTCGACGCTTTCGCCGTCTCGGAGTTCGATCGTCCGCTCGTCGGTGTCGATGTCGGTGACGCGGTCCCGGATGAAGTTCGTCTCCGGCGATTTGATTTCGTCGACCGGAATGGCAACCTTCGATTCGACCTGCGGATCGCGGATGACACGGTGGGTCTCGTGGAGAATAAGGTGGTAGTCGTGCTCCGAGATCCACGTCAGTTCGGCCTCTCCGTCCTCGATCTCGTCTTCGAACGATTGGACCGCGCCAGCGCCCGCATAGCCGGCCCCGACGACGACGACATGATCTGTCATGTGTAACTGTGCGATGGCCTCGGATAAATCGGCTTTGAAACAGCGGTCGACTGCGCTTTCTACGAACCCTCGGCTAAACCACTGCTCCAGCGCTACAAACGCCCACAAACTGCTGATTCGCTCAATCGAGTGAGAGTCTCGCATGCCACTGACTGACACCAGACTCGCGCTTTCGCTGGTCCATCCGGGCCAACAGGTCGACCGCGAGGCTCGCAGTCTCGGCGGCCCGCGTGTCGCCCTCGGTACGGAACTCACCTGTTTGGCGGTTGGCGTACACCGCACAGATGGCTCCGGCCCGCAGATCGTAGAGCGACGCCAGCGTTAGAATCGTCGCGGCCTCCATCTCGATATTTTTGACGTTGGCGTTCCGCAGGGTTTCGACGAGGTCGTCGCTGCCGGGAGCCTCGTAGCCGTCGAAGCCGGGGCGACCCTGCCCTGCGTAGAAACTGTCGGCGCTCATCGTGAGGCCGACGTGGTAGTCGTAGCCTAACCGCTCGGCAGCGGCGATGAGCGCCGAGACAACTTCGTGGTCGGCAACCGCTGGGTAGTCTTTGTATATATACTCCTCGCTGGTTCCTTCCTGCCGAACCGCACCGGCGGTGATGACCAGATCGCCGACTGCTATCTCGGGTTGGATCGCCCCACAGGAGCCCACCCGAATGAACGTCTCCGAGCCCGCACGGGCGAGTTCCTCGAGGGCGATCGCCGCCGAGGGGCCGCCGATCCCCGTCGACGTCGCCGAGATCGGCGTGCCGTCGTAGCGGCCGGTCGCCGTGCGGTACTCACGGTGGCTGGCGACCGTGGTGGCCGAATCCCACAGGCCGGTAATCGTCTCGATGCGCTCGGGGTTGCCCGGCAACAGCACGCTGTCGGCGACATCGTCGCTCGTGACTTCGAGGTGGTACTGGCGGTCGGCGTTGGGGTCCTCGCTGTCGCCGGGCACTGCCCGGCTGCCAGATGGGCCTCCCCCATCGCTGTCACCGGCCACCGAGCTATCTTCGTCGCTGACGGCCGCTTCGGCTTCGGCTTCCGCGTCGACTGGCTTGTCTCCATCTGCGGGCGTCGTCATCGGTTGTCGCCCCGCTGTCGGCTGGCATCGTCCAGCGTTTCCTCCGAGATCGTTTTCGGGAGGAGTTCCCCCAGCGTGTAGGTGTCGACCCGTTCGCCGCGATCGCAGACGATTTCGAGGTCCTTGTCGGCGAACTCCGCAAGAGTCTGTCGACACATTCCACAGGGTGTGACTCCGTCGCGGGCGGCGGAGGTGACCGCGAGGCGTTCGAAATCGGTGTGACCAGTTTTGACGGCCTCGGCGACCGCAACCTCCTCGGCGTGGAGGCTGTTGGAGTAGTTGGCGTTCTCGATGTTGCAGCCGACGAAGACGCTGCTGTCGGCGGTCCGCAGCGCTGCGCCCACTCGGTACTCCGAGTAGGGGACGTGGGCCGAGTCCAGCGCGCCGCGGGCCCGGTCGATCAGTGGGTCGGTCATACCGTATGCCCGTAGCGGGCGAATATATAAGCAGGGGCGAAACGGAAAGGCTCTCCATCGCGGGCCACCTACAGTGAGTATGAGCGAAGAATCGGCACCAGGTGTGAGTGGGCTGGGGCGTCGAATCCTGCTCGGACTCGGCGGCGGGATGATCCTGTTGGGCGGGCTGCTGGGATTTATTGTCGGTGGCAACGGCGGCGAGACTCTGAGAGAACTGACGCTGTTCGGCGTCCTGACGGTGCCGGTTTCTCCCGTTGCGATGACGCTCTACGGAATGATCGTCATTGCGGTCGCTATTTCGCTGCTCTATGGAGCGGTCTCGCTGGCCTCGCGGTACGATACCAACGGGCAGTGAGATGTGGGACGGTTTTTCAGTCTCGGCCCCGTAGCAGGGGTATGGAAACGCCGACCGGTGAGGCCGACCCCGAGGACGGCTCGTCGACCAAGGGACCATCCCGGGACGACATCCTCGACGACGAGGTTCTCGATTCCGGACGGAAACGCAAGCGGGCGGCTCTCTACTCGCTGCCGTTCCTCCTGCTCGGCCTCGGCAACGTCGCCCTGATCCTCACATGGGGGCTCGAACCGCTGTGGGCCTTCCTGCTGTTGCCGCCGATTCTGTTCTGTACGGTGTTGACCTACATCGTCTTCAGCACGGACTTCCTCGAAGGACGGGAAGGCGTCCAGTAGTCTCAGTCGAGACGGTTCGGTCGTCGACGCCACCAGCGGTGGATATGGTGTGAGAGCGTGGTCGCGACGACGAACACGACGAGCCAAAGCGTCATCGCGATGGCCGTGATGAGATAGTCGGACTGACTGATCGGGCCATGGGCGTCGTGTGGAACAACCAGCAACGATCCCCACAGGACCCAAAACGGAAGCGTCAGGATCGCCCAGATCGCGGTCGACATGCTCAGCACCCCGGCAATACCCCAACGATCGATATCGAAGACGGCGAACAGATGCCGAAGCGCCGCCCGTACCTGATACCGCACCGGTGGAACGATGTCGTCTGCCAACTCGTAGGCTTTCCGCCTGTCGCCGTGTGACTGCAGGATCTCCTCGTCGGTGAGCGCCGTCAGATAGTTTCTGATCTGGCCTTGGCCGACAGCCAGCTCGTCGCCGAGTGCGGCTTCGATTTCCGTGACGTCGAACCGTTCTGCCGGCCGTTTCTGGAACCACTCGACAACGACCAGTTTCTTTTCATCCGACGCTCCGTCGACGCTGTACTCGTCGACCACGTCTTGGAGGTGTCTCATCGGAAATCACCGGACAGCGATGGATTTGACGTAGGTGAAACCTGGATTCAGACAGCTGCAACCGATTGGAGTTACGAAAGGTCTCTCAATACTATTATAGACCGACCTGATGGAGGAGTTGCAGTGTGAAAGCATTGTACGGAACAGGTCACAATCAAGCGGTACAAGGGTTGGGATTCACTCAATCCGTCACGTATCGGCGTGCCCCCGAAGACCTGCAACGCTCACCCACCGCTGACGCGACCCGAGCTGAAAGATCGCTCGAACGGCCCTCCACTGCCGTTTTATCCGGAGCTACCTGCCTACTTCCCGGTATCGTACTTATACGTCGCCGTCTCGGGGTCGATCCCGAAATCCTCCGCCGTTTCTTCCGGCTCCGCCGAGCCGTCGTCGGCAGTGGCGGTCTTGAACGCCTCGCGGAGCCGCTCCGGCATCTCGAAGCTCTCGACGTCGACCGCCAGCGGGACGACCGCGGCTTCCAGCTGCTCGCGTTTCCGCGCCAAGCGGTCGACCAACTGGTCGGGGAGCGCTTCGGGGTCGACTCGCTCGAAGCCGAACTGTGAGAGGTAGTCGGGCTGGTCGGTCAACACAAAGACGGTCTCGAACCCCTCGTCGCTGGCCTCGGCGACGAGCCGCTCGATGACGTGTGCGCCGACGCCCTGCCCGCGCCACGCTTCGAGCACGCCGATGCCGGTGAGTTCGCAGGCTTCGGGCTCTCCCGGATGGATCCGGAGCCGCCCGAAGCCCACCCGTGTGTTGGAGTCCTCGTCGACCGCCAGCACGTAGTCACGCGATCGGAAGGCCTCCGCGTCGATCCCCAGTGTATCGATCCGGTCCAGAAGCCACGGCTCGTCCCGGTTTTTGGCATCGCGGACGTACATACGTTTCAGTAGCGGCCCGACCACTAAACATCCTCGGGGGTCTGGCGGCCGAAATCAGATCGTCTCCATGACGATCTGAGAACAGAAATCGGTCAACACAGCCTCACAACAGTAAGGAGCGACTACCCTCCCAAGTAGTCGCTTCCTGTGACAGAGATCTGCGAACTCCCCAGAGGTACACTCAGTATCTCTGTCATATGCTGTCCGGCCGGGATCAATAAAAACGCTACGATTATGGTAATATATTCACTGTGTCATTGATGTTTGTAAGTCGACTGCGTCGGCCGCCTTCGAGCGGCAAGCAGCGGACTGTGTTGGTATGGTACTTGTAGCTGGAGCCGTACAATCGGCCATGGACCGACGGACATTCATGCGGGCAGCCGCGGCCGCGACCGGCTCAGTCGGGCTCGCGGGCTGTCTCGGTGACGACGATGATCCCACACCGGAGCTGGGAGACAGGCCACCACGGTACGGTTTCCCGTCGTACAGCGGGTTGACGCCCGCTGAAACCCGGACGGGAGCGGGTGTCGTCGTCTGTCACCTACGGCTATCAGCGTTCGGGCCGGTACAGCAGGCCCGCAACGCCCGGGAGCTCCCCGACGAGCCGGCTGTTGGGCTGGCGCTATCGAGTATCGAGCCGGCCGTCGACGCCGTCGAGACGATCTCCAGCTATCCGTTCGCCGTCGCGCTCCGCCAAGCGGTCAACGACGCCGCCGTCTCTCGGGCCGACGATGGGGCCGTGACCAACTACACGGTCGTCGAGACCAACGGGACGGTCGACGGACCCTGGACGATACATGGGACTGGTGCGAACGGGACCGCATTCGGCAACGGGACAACGGAGAACGAGACGGTCGACAACGGCACGGTCGAAAACGGAACGACCGGAAACACGACCATCGAGACGACAGCCGACAGTGAGATCGAGACCGGAATCGAGGTCACGGAGGTCACACTGACTGCCGGACTACTCCTCGCCCACGGGAGCTACGACCGATCGATCTTCGAGAGCCGGTATACGGCCGGGTTCCAACAGGTCGACCAACAGCGTGGCGTGGCGGTCTACGAGGACGGTTCGGGACGGGCCTTCGCTGTCGGCGACGATCTGCTTGCCGTGCCGACCGAGAACGACGACCGGGCGGCGAGTGCCGATACTGTCCTCGCACACACCCTCTCGGGGTACATCAACACGCTCGACCGGATCGTCGACGACGAGAACGGCGAGTGGCTCTTCGAGTCAACTGGCCCGACAGCGTTCAGCCTCGGCGTCTGGGGAGCCGACGATCCGCTCGCGCGCATCGCCGAGGCTGTCGGGACAACCCCCAGCGGCACCGACGACCCGGTGTTCGATGGCGTCGACGCGTTCGTTGCCGGTCTCGAACCGACAGTCGACGACGCCGGAACGGTGAGGGGCGTCGAAACACGGTTTTCCGGGCTGTTCCCGACCGCAGCACCCACGGAAGACGAACTCGGGACGGGCCTTGCCAACGGGGCCGACTCCACCGAGTTCCACCGCAACGCGCCGCGCGCCCACCTGAAAGCCCTGTTTGGCGATACGTAGGGTGTGAATGGTCCCGTCCTGGGCGGCCCATGGTAGCCCGCACCGCGCAACCGTTATGTATACAGGGACGCTTCGAACAAAGGCAATGGCAAACGGTACGGTTGATTTCTTCAACGACACTGGCGGCTACGGTTTTATCGACACAGAAGATGCTGACGACGACGTGTTCTTCCA
>Ga0102936_1000985_pt1 | contig 11330 bp, 7 predicted proteins | sample SalPon2_A_H2O_MG_FD_78502 | JGI IMG/M metagenome (GOLD analysis project Ga0102936, IMG submission 78502) | Salt pond water microbial communities from South San Francisco under conditions of wetland restoration - Salt Pond MetaG R2_A_H2O_MG | ecosystem: Environmental > Aquatic > Non-marine Saline...
GAGACGAAGGGGCCGATGACGGCGAAGAAGCGCCGGACGGACAGCACGGACGGTGTCGGCCCGACCACCGACGGCGATTCGCCGGCGCCGGCGGCCGATACCGCGACGACAGACGACTGGGCGACGTTCGACGGGGGTGAGTGGCCGTGAGCGACGACCTCGACGGCGTCGCGGGCTACATGCAACAGGCCAAGCAGGACGCCCTGAAGAACGTCGAACACGTCGCCGAGGGGGTCGCCGCCGACACGCTTCCGGAGGGGAAGCTGTTCGAGGTGGCCCAGTCCATCGGCGACAAGCGGCTCGAAGACCTGAACGTCGCGGACACGACGTGTGGCTACTGCGCCGTCGGCTGTCGGTTCGACCTCTACTCCGACGGCGAGGAGGTCCTCGCCGCCAGACCGACCGCCGAGGAGGACGCGCCGGTCAACGGCATCTCCACCTGCGTGAAGGGGAAGTTCGGCTACGACTTCGTCAACTCCGAGGACCGACTCACCACGCCGCTGGTGCGCGACGAATCGGGCGAGTTCCGCACGGCGTCGTGGGACGAGGCGCTGACCCGCGCCGCGGAGGGACTGAACGGGATTCGAGACGACCACGGCGGCGAGGCGCTGTCGGTCATCGCCTCCTCAAAGGCGACCAACGAGGAGAACTACCTGATGGGGAAGTTCGCCCGGCAAGTGCTGGGCACCAACAGCGTCGACAACTGCAACCGCCTCTGTCACTCTTCGACGGTCGCCGGACTGGCTCGCACCTTCGGCTACGGCGCGGCCTCGGTGAGTACGGACGATTTGGAGCAGACCGACTGTTACCTGCTGACCGGGTCGAACACGACCGAAGCCCACCCCGTACTCGCGACGCGCATCAAGCAGAACGTCCGCGACGGCGCGGACCTGCTCGTCTTCGACCCCCGCGAAATCCAAATCGCGGAGTGGGCGACCCAGTACAGTCGAATCCAGCCCGGCTACGACGCCGTCTGGATAAACGGTATCACGCGCCACATCATCGAGAACGACCGCTACGACGAGGGGTTCGTCGAAGCGCGTACGAGCGGGTTCGAGGACGTGCGCGAGAGCGTCCAGGAGTTCACGCCCGAGCGCGTCGAGGAAGTCACCGGCGTCCCGCCGGAAGAAATCGAGTCGGCGGCCGAGACCATCGCCGGGGCCGACACCTGCGTCTTCGGCTGGACGCTCGGCCTGACAGAGCACTCCCACGGTACGGAGAACGTCATCGCCATGGCGAATCTGGCGGCGATAACGGGGAACCTCGGCAAACCCGGCACCGGCGTCTCGCCGTTCCGCGGCCAGAACAACGTTCAGGGCGGCGGGGGCGACATGGGCCCACTGCCCGACAACTTCCCGGGCTATCAGGACATCGCGGACGACGAGATTCGCGCCAAATTCGAGGCGGCGTGGGACTGTGACATCTCGCCGGAGTACGGCCACTACACCACGCAGATGTTCCTCGCGGCCGACCGCGGCGACCTCGAGGGTATGTACATCATCGGGGAGAACGCGGTTCTCTCCGAACCCGGCGTCAACCACGCCGAGCGAATCCTCGAAGGGCTGGACTTTCTCGTCGTCCAAGACCTCTTCGTCACCGAGACGGCCGAGTACGCCGACGTGGTGCTCCCCGCGTGCTCGTTCGTCGAGAAGACCGGCACGTTCACCAACACCGACCGGACCGTCCAGATGGTCAAGCAGGTGATGGAGCCGAAAGGCGACTCCCGGCCCGACTGGGAGATTCTGCAAGACCTCGCCACCCGGATGGGGCGGGACTGGAACTACGCCTCGGCGGCCGAGATTATGGAGGAGGTAAACTCGCTGACGCCCATCTACGGCGGGATGACCCACGAGCGAATCGACGCGGAGGGCGGCCTGCAGTGGCCCTGCTGGGACGAGGACCACCCCGGGACGACACGGCTGTACACGGCGGCGTTCAACACCGACGACGGCCTTTCGCATCTGGAGGGCATCGGCTTCAGCGAACCGGCCGAATCGCCCGACGCCGAGTTCCCGCTCACGCTGACAACGGGGCGAGTGCTCTACCAGTACCACACCGGAACGATGACCCACCGCGAGGCGGGCATCATGCAGTACACCCCCAGCGACTTCGTCGAGATTCACCCCGAGACGGCCGCCGAGCAGGGTATCGAGAGCGGCGACATGGTCCGAATCTCGTCGCGGCGGGGCGAGATAACCGTGCCCGCACAGGTCACTGACCGCGTTGGGCCCGAGACGGTGTTCGCCCCCATCCACTTCGCGGAGAGCGCCGTCAACAGACTCACCGACGAGGAACATCTAGACCCCGACGCGGCCACGCCGGAGTACAAGGTCTCGGCGGTGCGAGTCGAACCGGCCGCGACCGACGCCGAGCCACCGACGACGGAACCCACAACGGGGGACGACGACTGATGGCCGACCGTCAGTCGTCCTATCCCGAGAGCGCGACCCACGGGGCACGGACGAACGGCCGCGACGCCGCTGGAGAGGCCGAGTTGCGGGCCGCACTCGCGGCCCACGGCGACGACCTCGCCGCGGCCGTCGAGAACACCGACGAACTGGCGGACCTCCTGACGACCGCTATCGTCGTCGCCGCCAGCGCCGAGGACGAGGACGTAGACCACCTCACGGACTCGGCGGCGAACCTCGTCCGGGCGGCCGACGGGCTGACGACCGACGGCACCGCCGACCTTGCCGAGCAGTTGGGCACCGACGCTGACGCGCTCTCGGCGGCGCTGGAGACGGTCGTCGACCTGCAACGCGAGGGGCGGCTAGAGGAGGCCGTCGCGGCGCTCGACGTGGTACTCGAACTCCAGCGTGAGGGGAATCTCGACGCGCTCGTCGACACCGCCGAGACGCTCTCGGCGCTCGAACTCGACGAGGACGCGGTCCGCGCGACGAACACCCTCATCTCGGGGCTCGGCGCGGCGCAGCGTCGACTCGACGCTAGCGATATCGGGGGGAGAATCCGGGCGCTGAACACGCGCGACGCAGCTGTGGTGGGTACGGCTCTCGGCGGACTGGCAGTGTTGAGCCGGCGCGTCAGGCGACGGTAGCTCGTACCCGACGGAGATTAGACTGTCTGTCCACGCTGTGGGCTGGCCGGCGACGACCGACGGCCTCACGAACCCGTTCGTCCGGGCCGACGCCGAGACGGTGGCGGTCGAGCGCGTCACCGCACATATACCTCCGCCCCGCCCTGCAGGGCGAGGATTCCCGACCGCCGTTGGGATACCCCGGTCGAACGGACAACCGAAACCACCGATTTATTCCGCCCGTTGCCCCTACGGCAGCCAATGACCGTTCGCCACGAGGGACTGACCATCGACTGGCTGGGCTACGCCACTATCCGTCTCGCCGGCGCGGACACCGTCGTCTACACCGACCCCGGCCGCTACGGCGTTCTCTCCGGCGAGTGGGAACCACACGCGGACGGCGTCGGCCATCCACCCTCGACAGACTACCGCGCCGAGGACGCCGATATCGTCTGTGTCACCCACGTCCACCACTACGACCCCGACGGTATCGAGCGGGTCGCAAACGACGACACGACTATCATCGCCTACGAGGGTATCGATGGCCGAGACGTGGAGCGCGACCTGCCCCCCATCGTCGAGTTGCCCTACGAGATACGTGAGGTCGACGACAAGGCACACATCACGGTCGACGACGTTCCAATCTGGTCGACACCGGCGTACAACGAACCCGGCGGCAAGCACACGCGCCCCGACGGGTCGCCGTACCACCCCGAAGGCTTCGGCTGTGGGTTCATGATAAAGGTCGACGGGACGCGGGTGTACTACCCGGGTGACAGCGACGTGTTACCGGGCCATCGGACGCTCGAACTCTCGGTGCTCTGTCCGCCCATCGGCCCGCGGGCGACGATGGACCGCCACGAGGCCGCCGCGCTGGCGGCCAGAATCGAGCCGAGCCTCGTCATGCCGGTCCACTACAACACGTTCTCGAATCTGGAGGCTGATTCCCGCGAGTTCGCGGCCGACGTGGCCGAGGCCGGCGTTCCCGTCGTGCTGGACGAGCGCTAACACCCCGTTCGACGGGAGCTACGGCTCCTCGGCGGGTGCGCCCATCGACGCCACGTCGACGACGAGCCGGCTACCCACGTCGTCGACGCCCTCGACGACGCCGTCGATGCGGAGTCGCTGGACCGGTGTCGGGCCGACCACGACGGCGTCGCCCTCTTCGAACGTATCGGCGGCCACGCCGCGCAGTCGTACCTCGACCCGGCAGTTTTCGGGATGGAGGACGCTCGTCAGGTCTATCTCGTCGACCATCGCGTCCTCGACCCGGTCGCCCTCGTGGTACAGCGGCACCGCCGCCGGCTCGCCCACGTCCTGCAACGACAACACGTCGTAGGCCGCCGTCGTCGGCTTGTAGCCGCCGCGTGGCCCGGGAATCCCCTCGACCAACTGTAGCGCCTTCAGACTCTGCATCTGGTTCCGGACGGTCCCGGGATTCCGGTCGACGCCCGCGGCCACCGCCTCGCCTTTGACCGGGCTGTCCGACGCTCGATACAGTGTCACCAACTCGCGGAGAATCCGCTGTTGCGCCGCCGTCAAATCGATTCCTGGGTGCGTGTGCGAACTCATGTCCGTCTCAGTCATGCAAAGAATACTAAATTTATTATTTAGCTCTTTCCTAGAATGTCATTGTATTCCTTGGGCGCGGAACATCACAGTTCCCACGGTGTTACCCCGTGTGCATCGGAAATGCCGCCCTTATACGGCCTCAGCATGTCGCAGCATATATACGGTATCCGACGTCCCGAAACGCACCGACGGGCAGTTCCGACCGCTCGCACAGCGACGCCCGACCCGCACAGCTACGGTTCCGGCGCGGCAACGCCCCGCTATGCCCACCGCCGACCTCTCCCAGCCCGTCCAATCGGGCATGCCGACGTTCCCCGGCGACCCGCCCGTCGTCGTCGACGCCCACGCGACGATGGCCGCTGACGGCTACCGCGTCACCGAACTCGGGTGTGGCAGCCACACCGGCACCCACATCGATGCGCCCGCGCACACCGAACCGGGCGGCCGTACCATCGACGACTTTCCCGTCTCGCGGTTCGTCCGCGATGCCGTGCTCGTGGACCTACGCGGACTGCCCCCTCGCGGACGGATTCGCCCCGCCGACCTGCCGACGGCCGACGCCGGAGCCGTCGTCGTCCGGACCGGCTGGGCCGACCACTGGGGCGATTCGACCTACTTCGACCACCCGTTCCTGACCGCCGCGGCCGCCCGCCACTGCGCCGCCCACGGCTACGACGTGGCCGTCGACGCGCTCAACGTCGACCCGACGCCGACGGACACGGCGGGCAACGACGAACCCGACGGCATCCCGGCTCACCACGAACTACTGGGTTCTGGGCAACTTATCGTCGAGAACTGCACGAACCTCGGGAGCGTTCCCGACCAGTTCGAACTCGCCGTCTACCCGCTCCCGTTGGCCGACGGCGACGGCGCGCCGGTTCGAGCGGTCGCCCGCTGGGACTAGTCCCACGCGGCCCACTCCTCGTGGGCGGTGGCGACAGCCCCGACTTCCGCCGTCGAGAGCGCGCCCTGTTCGGTGACGATGGCCGTCACCGCCGCGGCCGGCGTCACGTCGAAGGTGGGGTTGGCGACCGAGAGCTCGGCGTCGCCGTCGTACACCTCGCTCGACTCGCGGGGTTCGCGGTCGAACTCGATAGTCCGCGCGATTTTGTCGCTGGCACAGACCACGAGACAGTCGATACCGGCTTCGGCCGCCGACAGTGCCGCCGACCGGGTGCCGGCTTTGTTCACGACGCGGCCGTCCGGCAGCACGCGGTCGGCCCCGACCAGCAGGGCCCCGGCGTCCCACTCCGCCAGTTCGGACCCGAACGCCGCGTCTGTGGTCAGCGTCACGTCGGTGTCGCCGGCGAACCGCTCCGCGACGCCGACGCCCTCGTCGCCGGGCCGGGACTCGGCCACGAGAACGGCGTCGGGGTCGCTCCGCCGAAGCGCTGCCTCGACGGTGCCCGAGCGCGATAGTGTCGCTACCCGTGCCGGGAGCCGGTCGGCCGCGTATCGGGCGGCCTCCCGGTCCGCGTCGACGGCCTGCCCGATTGCACCACGGGCGGCCCGCTCGATAGCGGCGGGCGTATGTTCCTCACTCGCGGCCAGCATCGCCCGATTGATTCGGTTTTCGAGGACGGCCATCGACGGCCGCGCGGTCCACAGGTCGCGGGCCAGCGTCGCCAGCCCGTCCCAGTCGTCGCTCTCGCGCTCGGCCGTCTCCCGACCGTCCGCCCGCCCTGCCACCGCCAACGCCGCCTCGTCGCGAAGCGTCTCCAGCGCCCGCATAGAGAGCCACGCCGACCCGTGGGTACGGTCGTCCCGCAACGTCGCCACGCGGGGTCGAACGCGGTCGTAACTCGTCCAGAGATTCGGCACCGTCTCCCGGCGCAGTATCTCGGGGGCGTGGACCCACGCCGTCTCGGCGATCTCCTCGTTCGGGTCGACGGCGCGGGACGCACAGTCGAACAGAAACGGGTGGACCCGCCAGCGGCGTTCGCCGTCCTCGACGGGGAACGGGTCGCCCGCCCGCACGAGCGTCACCGCCCCGTCGAGGCCGGTTTCCTCGGCAATCTCGGCTCGGGCGGCCCTCTCCGGGTCGCGGTGCTGCTCGCCGTCCGGCGACCCCTCGCTTCGCTTGCCGGACTCGTCCGCCGCGACGTACCCCGAGACGCCGGTCCACCGGCCCCGATAGCTGCCGACAGCGTCGCTCCGGCGGCCAAGCAGTACCTCGCCGTCGTTACGGAGAAAACAGGTGACGACGTGGTGGGCGTCCATACCGGAGGGAGGGTCGGCCGGCCAATCAAGCTACGGGCCGACGGCCCCTGAGTCAGTTCCCGTCGACAGCGTCGAGTAACCGGTCGACTTCTTCGGCGGTGTTGAAGACGTGAATCGACGCCCGCACCGCGTCGGGGTGGGGGAGCGACCGGACGACGATGTCTTGGGCTTTGAGCCGTTCGACGGTCGCCTCGGGGTCGTCCGCTTCGAAGGTGACGAGGCCGGACTCGTAGCCCTCGGGACTCAACAGCCGACCTCTCAAGCCGTCTTTCAGCCGGTCTGTCAGGCGCTCGACGCGGGACTCGATGGTCGACAGCCCCACCGACTCCATCGTCTCGATGGCTTCCGCCAGCGCGACGTAGGGCGCGATCGAGGTGGTGCCAACCTCGAAGCGTCGGGCCCCCTCGTGGTAGGCGTACTCCTCGGCACCCATCTCTTGGACGCTCCGGTAGCCGATGCGGGTCTGCTCGGTCCGGTCGAGGGCGTCGGGGTCGGCGTACAGCATCCCGCTGCCCCACACCCCCAGTAGCCACTTATGTCCCGCCGTGGCGACGAAGTCCGCGCCCCAGTCGGTCACGTCGACGGGGTGTTGGCCCACCGACTGGACGGCGTCGACCAGCACCTGCGCGCCGGCGTCGTGGGCGATGTCGACCACGTCGCCCACTGGCAACTGCGTCCCGTGGGACCACGTCAGCGAACTCAGACAGACGAGTCGAGCATCGTCAACGGCCCCCTTCACGTCGTCCATATCGAGTCGGCCGGCCTCGGTTTCGAGGACGCGGACCTCGATATCGTGGGTGTCTTCGAGGCGGTCCCACGGCAGCGTGCCGGCGGGGTGTTCTAAGTCCGTCCGGACGACCACGTCGCCCGGTTCCCAGTCGATTGCGCCCGCGACGAGGGTGATACCGTCCGCCGTCGAACGGGTGAACGCGACGTCCTCGGTCCGAGCGCCCAGATGCGCCGCCGCCACCTCACGGGCGTCGGCCATCGCCTCGAAGGCGACGACGTAGGGCCCGTCGCCGCCGGGGGCTTCGAAGGCGTGACGCTCCTGAAACTCGGTCGCCGCGCCGACGACGTTTTCTGGACTGGGGCCGCTCGCCCCCGTGTTGCAGTACGTACAGCGCTCCACGGCGGGAATCGACGCGCGGAGCTGTGCAGGGTCCATATCCGACCGTAGCGGGGCGGCCCCTTGAGGGCTGTGGCGTCCGTCGAGGTGGACGGTCTCGTCGGCTGACCGGGGTGGCACGGAACGGTGTACCGGTGTCAGGCTCCCGACCGTCAGCCAGACGCGGCTCACCCCGTCGTGGCGGTCGAAATATAAGTATTACAGTATAATAAGTAGTCTTAAATTTTTGGTTCGAGTAGCCGTTCCCCGGGAGCCTGCATCTGCAGATTCACCCGACGACATCGACCACATCACGGCCGCCGACGTGGCGTTTCAAGACGCATAGAAGGAACAGTCGCCGTATACTGGTCAGTTCGACCTGTCAACGCTATTTATCTCCGACGAAGTGCGGAGTTAGCGGGAAATATTGGAGACGACACACGAATCGACACGTGAGGGACGATCCAGTGGGGTCTGCTGGCCGACCGCGTGCGTTTCTAGCTCGACTGCCGCGCCACTGTGACTCGGGCGATATAAAGTCAAAATTATTATAATATGGCTATATGATTGGATTTCGTATATTTTGACGAGTCCGTGGTTCCGCCACTGCGCCCGCGCGTACGACTGACACCTCGTCAGTGACCAGTGCTCCGGCGCGTTTCGTCGCGGGGACCGATCGGGCGTCGTCATCACGCTGGCGATGGGGTTCGGCAGTCGGTCTAGTCAGCGTCGGCGTCCCTCCGCGCTCCCCCCGTCTACGCTCGCCAGTTCCGCGCGAGGCAGCGTCTCGTGTCGGGCCGTCCCGGCGGACGATTCCCACATGTCGAATCCGACCGGCCAGTTTGGGACACCACTTTACTCGTCCCAGAATTGTCGGTAGCCGCCCGGCTCGGGCCACCGGCTTCTCGATTTCGGACCGGGGCTCGACTCGTCTCTCGTCGACAGTCGGCCCGCCGTGACCGAGAGCGAACGCGTTCCCAGTTCACGGGCGAAACGGTTGCCGGTGGCGGTGTCGATGACGAAGCGCTGACTCGGTGGCGACGGGCAGTTGTACGTATATAGTCCACGTCCCGTGAATCGTGAGCGGTCAGTGGTACATCTGGGCAGAGCAGCGTCCTCGAACCCTGTTACTGCTGCCCACGGCTCTGTGTCGCTCGAACCGTCGCCGAGGCACGCATCAGCGGCACTCGCCCGTCGACGCCCCCGTATCACCATCAGACGGTCGATAGCGTGGCTCTAGCTCGCTATCTGTGAGCGGGTTCGGCCGCACCCTTATAAAGTTCGATACGCGTGGATATCGGTCGCAGGCGCTCTCGACGACTGTTCGAGCGTTGGCGGACGATCACGCTGTGACGAGGACACAAGCTTATATTCCAGCCCGAAAAGATGTGAGCCATGAATCTCGACGAGCAGTCGCTGGAGTACCATCGCCGCGACCCACCGGGCAAGATAGAGATCGCCACGACGAAACCGACGAACACGCAACGAGATCTCTCGCTTGCGTATTCGCCCGGCGTGGCGGCCCCCTGTCAGGCCATCACGGAGACGCCCCAAGACGTCTATTCCTACACGGCGAAAGGGAATCTGGTGGCCGTCGTCTCCGACGGCAGCGCCACGCTGGGGCTTGGCGATATCGGTCCGGCGGCCTCGAAACCGGTGATGGAGGGCAAAGGCGTCCTGTTCAAGCGGTTCGCCGACATCGATGTCTTCGATATCGAACTCGACGTGACCGACACCGACGCGCTGGTCGAGACGATTCGCGCTATGGAGCCCACCTTCGGCGGCATCAACCTCGAAGACATCGGTGCCCCGGCGTGTTTCGAGGTCGAACAGCGCCTTCGTGAGGCGATGGATATCCCGGTCTTCCACGACGACCAGCACGGGACCGCTATCATCTCCGGTGCCGGACTGCTCAACGCGGCCGACATCGCTGACAAGGAAATCGCGGAGCTGTCCGTCGTGTTCACCGGCGGTGGCGCGAGCGCCCTCGCGACTGCGGAGTTCTACACCGCTCTCGGTGTGCAGCGCGAGAACATCACGATGTGCGACTCCGACGGCATCGTCACCCGAGCGCGGGCCGAGAGCGGCGACGTGAACGAATACAAGGCGGCGTTCGCCCGGGACGTGCCGGAAGGCGACCTCGCGACGGCGCTTTCGGGCGCGGATATGTTCGTCGGGCTATCGGTCGGCGGCATCGTCGACGCCGACATGATTCGTTCGATGGCCGACACACCAATCGTCTTCGCGATGGCGAATCCCGACCCGGAAATCGACTACGAGACGGCCAAAGCCGCGCGGGACGATACGGTCGTCATGGCGACGGGCCGGTCGGACTACCCGAATCAGGTCAACAACGTACTGGGGTTCCCGTATCTGTTCCGCGGCGCGCTGGACGTCCGCGCCAGAGACATAAACGAGGCCATGAAGATCGCCGCCGCCCGCGCCCTCGCCGCGCTCGCGCGAAAGGACGTTCCGGACAAGGTACGACGGGCCTACGACGACCAGCCACTCAGCTTCGGTCCGGAGTACATCATTCCGAAGCCGCTGGACTCGCGGGTTCTCTTCGAGGTGACGCCGGCCGTCGCACGGGCGGCCATCGAGAGCGGTGCGGCGCGGCAGGACATCGACGTTTCGACGTACGGCGACGAACTGGAAGCGCGTCTCGGAAAGCACCGTGAGATGATGCAGACCGTCTTCAACAAAGCCCGGAGCGACCCGAAGCGGCTGGTTCTCGCAGAGGGTGACGACCCCAGGATGATTCGCGCCGCCCACCAACTGGTCGAGGAGGGGATTGCGGAACCGCTGCTCGTTGGTTCGACGGACGTAATCGACGAACGCGTCGCGTCACTCGACCTCGAATTCGAACCGACGGTCGTCGACCCGGCGGAGGCCGAACTCGACCGGTACGCCGACCGGCTCCACGAACTACGACGGCGCAAGGGGATGACGCGACGGGAAGCAAGCGAGCGCGTTCGAACGGGGAACTACCTCGCCAGCGTCATGGTCGAGCGAGGCGACGCGGACGCGATGCTGACCGGCGTGACTCACGACTACCCCACGGCGCTACGGCCGCCGCTACAGGTTATCGGCACCGCCCAAGACGCCGAGTACGCCGCCGGGGTGTACCTGCTGACGTTCAAGAACCGCGTCGTCTTCTGTGCCGACACGACCGTCAATCAGGATCCCGACGCCGACGTGCTCGCGGAGGTCACGCGCCACACGGCCGCCCTCGCACGGGGGTTCAACGTCGACCCGCGGGCGGCGCTGCTGTCGTACTCGAACTTCGGGAGCGTCGACAACGCCGGCACACAAAAGCCCCGCGACGCGGCGGCTCGGCTTCGCGCTGACGACACTGTCGACTTCCCCGTCGACGGGGAACTGCAGGCAGACACTGCGGTA
>Ga0102936_1000986_pt1 | contig 11330 bp, 11 predicted proteins | sample SalPon2_A_H2O_MG_FD_78502 | JGI IMG/M metagenome (GOLD analysis project Ga0102936, IMG submission 78502) | Salt pond water microbial communities from South San Francisco under conditions of wetland restoration - Salt Pond MetaG R2_A_H2O_MG | ecosystem: Environmental > Aquatic > Non-marine Saline...
AGAAGTACAGTTACTTGCCACTTTCCGAAACACGGGTACAGTGACAGTAAAGTCTGAAGGTGGTGAAGCTGAAGTTGTAAATAGTAATGGTAGAAGTGAAGGAACTGTATCTGTATCGGAGTTTACGGTATCTCCTGGTGAAACCACTCAAGTAGATGCTACATGGTCCGGAACTGATGGAGGACAGTACTCACTAGAGGGCACGGTAGACTATATAACTGGTGAGGCTTATGTCGGCCCTCCAACTGCCGAGTTCGCTATAACAGGAGCAATCCAAGAAGCCGTAGATGTTCAGCAAGGTTCGGAATCTTCCAGTTCATCCAACAACGATTCTACTCCATTATGGATTGTAATAATGGTCTTAGTCATTCTTGGTGCAATCTTATACTCTATGGACATAGACCCATTCTGGATAGTGTTCATACTTGGGTTTATAGGAGTTTTATGCGCAATCATATTCACAGGTCTTCCAAACTGGCTACTAATATTGCTGGTTGTAGGGCTAGCGGTAGCGTATTACATGTAGTCAGGATGTCTCTCACCACCAACTATTATTTAAATGGTGAAAATACATCTATAATTTAGAAGTTTCCTTATGATGGATAAAGATAGATTGCCCGACTCGCTAGACTTGAAGAAGATTTCTGCAGCAATTGTATCGACATTAACTATAATAGTGCTTATATCGGCTGCAGCAGTTCATTATGTGGATTCTCAAGAGGTTGAGCGGCAAAGCAGTTCTCAAAACATTTCATTTAAAGTTGTAGAGCCTTCAACTACAGAAAACGAGACAAATCTCAAAGTGAATACAGGAGATCATCTACGCTTTGGAGAGATGCCTAACGGAACTAGTCAGACAAGGTATCTAAGGTGGAATACTTCTTCAATAACGCTCGCAAGAGTGAAGATAGAAGGTAATGCTTCTGAATACGTAAGTCATGAAAACGTGGTTGTTTTCGATGATAGCTACAAATTAGCGTTAGAGGCCAATACAAAAGAGCTAGGTTATTATGAGGGAGAAGTCCAGATTGATTTCGAAGCACCAAGAACCAGGAGGGCTTTAAAATGGCTAAAGCTAAAAACACAGCATCTATACTAATTCTATTCCTTTTAATCTCATCGGTAGCTGCAATGGAATTTGACGTAGGCGTAAAGCCTGATGTAAGACATGCTGCATTAGATGTGCAAATAAAGCAAAACTTCTCAAACGTATTTGAGGTCAATGCTTCTGTTCGGAACATCGGAAGCTTTGAATGCCGATACAGACTTAGAGCAGATATCAATGAAACAAAATCAGACCAAAGCTACAAAGCATATTCAAGATCAGCAGCTCTATGGCCAAGTGGAATAGACAGACTAAAAGTATACGCGTCTCCGAAGAACTATACCGGCCCGATAGAAGGAAATTTGTACATACAGTATTGCGGTAAAGAAAAATTAGTCAAAAACTTCACATCTAAATCTACAAGTAACACTACAGTGGAGAATACCCTTTCCCTAAATGAGACATCTATTGAAGAGAGAAAGACAGAAGCAGATTTAAACGTCAATGAGACTCTTCTAGTACCTAGAGAGTATCCTACATTTTGGAAAGTCGGTTATGCAAATGTTGAAAACTTCAATACAACTCTAGACTACGAGATGCCTTATGTAAATTATAACAGGAATATAACATACACAGCCTTCAATAGTTCGAGCCATGAACCTCTTGGAACAGTAAAAGCTGATCTTCAAGTAGAAGAGAAAGAAGAGAAAGAAAAGAGTTTGCTCCAAAAAGTCAAGGATAACAAGTACAAGGTTGGGCTCGTATCTTCGGTAATACTCAACCTGTCACTACTCTTACTTCTACTGAGACTGAAAGGCCTAAAGCTAAAGTTTTAAACGCTGCCTCCCGAAAATACTAAACAAAGATGCAGATTCACAAAATAAAATCTATAATTCTAATAACATCTCTCGTCTTAACTGTTGGAACTGTGTCTGCAGCTGAAATAGAATTTGGAAGCGGAAGTGACACAGAACCTTTATCGGAAGAAACTGTCTGGATGAACCATAACCAGGACCAGAGATCAGCGACTCTTACATGCGGGCCAGATACCAACCTTACTGAGGTTAAAATAGAAAAAGATGATGAAAGTAATTCACGAACTTTCTCAGGCGTTGATGCTGACAATTGGCTTTTGGAGTTTGGTCCAAAAGATGAACAGGATACTTTGAAGCATGAAATAAATGAGATAGGCGGTTATCCTGCTGACTACACACTTTCCGTATTATGCGGGTCTGGAGAGAATCAGACTGAGGCATCAGCAACCATCAAAGCTAGTGAATTAGATAATTCCGATACTGGATCTAAGATCATAGACGATGGTAAGGGCCTGGTTGGACAGGATATGATAGAAGATTCTTACGATAATATTGAACCAATCGAGCTAGATTTAGTGGTTGAAGATGGAGACATAGATAATAAAATCAGTCCATCTGCTGAGAACTTTGAAATTGAAGGTAACAGCATTAATTTGGATGGAGACAGTGATATAGAAATAGTTGGTGGCGAAGACTTAGGTACAAAGACCACATTCAAACTTACTCCTTCTGTTGTGAGCTTTACTGATTCAACTCTTGATATTGATATTTACGATAACAACGGAAACTACGTTGATACTCTAGAAATGAGGCCAGACATTAAGCCTTACTCATATACTATATCAGAGAGTCCAAAATCCAAGATAGATTTTGAAAACGTATTAAGAGGCAATTATGAGTACGTTACAGACATCAGGAAGGAATCTTCGGGTGAAGGAGGTCTTTTAGACTCCAGTGACTTTGGAATAACTATCGAACAGTTTGGAGATAATGGTTTTGGACCTGTTGACACAAGCAAAAAATCTCTTGATGAAACAGACTTCAAACAGGAAGAATGGCTTGATTGGAGTCCCACCTCGGGCAATAACGAAAACGAGTATAGAATCTACATAGAAAATATGAACTATATCAACGAACTTCCTGATGGACTATACAGGTTTGAGTTAGTGCTGAAAAAAGGGAGTTCTGAGGATAAATCAATAGTAATGGATCGTATCCAGGTTGATAAGGGAACTGTGTTTTCAGGCAAAGTCCAAGACTCTCAAGGTGGAGGAGTTCCAACCAACTTCTTCTTCGATGGTGAAAGAAGCATTGCATTTGAATCACGTGGTGACGGCAGTTACTCACAGGAAATTAAAGCGGGAAGCTTCAATTATGCAGAGCTCGAGTTCTTTGATACTGGTTCAAATAGCTATGACTCTAAGGTATTCGTTAATAAGCCAGATTTGTCTGAAAAGACTGACCTAGGAGGAACCGGAGAATCAAGCGTTATTTTCGATTACTATACTAATCCTAAAACTAATTTGCCTGGTGTAGACCCGGTAAACATGTTCTCAGTCAAATTTGGTTACAGTATGGGATCTGTTGATAGAATAAGCACGAAGTTTGACGCCTCTAATATAAACCCAGAGAACTTGCAGGTATTCGAATGCGGTGATTGGAACTTTGCTTCTGAAGAATGTAATGAGGAATGGAGTAGTGCTTACAATAAAGGAAAAGACTTTACAATAGATAAAAGCACTCTTCCATATAGAGCTAATATCAAGAAAGTCAGTCTGTTTACAAACCCTGAAGATGGGAAAACTATACTAAATAATGCTTACATCTTAGGTACTGCAGCTGATATTGAATTAAAGAATGAGATAACTGTTTCAGGGCCTTCAGGAGGAAGGATACCTGCTGAAGAAAACTTGACTGTTTCAGGAGGTTTAGTTGATGAACAAGAGAACAATCTAGGAAAAGGCCATGAAGTAGAGATAGTATTTGGAGAAAGAGATCTGGTTTTAACTCCTGAAACTGATTCAAACGGCGATTTTGAGGCTACAGGACCTGCACCATCAAACACTGGAGAATACAAGATTAAGGTTAGTAGTAGTCCTGAAGGTTATGGTTCTCTTTCCAGAACATTTGAGGATCCATTAGTGGTTTTCAATAAGAAGGATATCTCGGTTGATGTGCCACGCCAGTTTAGCTTACAGAGGGATAAAGAGACTGATGTGGATATAGGGATAGACAACACAGGGCAAGTAAACTTGGAAGGCGTATCATTAAGCTTTTCAGGAATGGATAGTAGCTTCTACTCGGTGTCTGAAGTAAGCTTAGGAGAACTCTCGCCTGGAGAATCAACTGAGACAACACTCAGTGTTGAGATACCTGAAGCTTATTCTAATGCTTTCCCTTCCTTGACTGTTGATGTATCCGCTCAGGCTGGCGGCCAGGAAGTTACTGATTCTGGTGAGATACAGTTCCAGGCACAGACTTCATCAACTGGTTCCGAACAGGAAAGCAGCCAAAACAATGAAACTAATCAGACAGGAAGCAGTTCTCAGGATGAAGAGAATGTCCGTAATGCAGCTAACTCTGGTTCTGGAGGAGGCATTAGTTGGAGTGCCCCCTCAGCTCCTAATTTGAACAATGTTACAGGCCAATTTATGGAGGATAGAAGTACTTTGAACATGGCTCTAGGAGTTATTACTGTATTCTTGATGATAGTGGCAGTTGCAGTTAAGAAGGACAAGGAGAATGGTAGAGGTCCTGCAGGTATGAGAAATAGGCCGATGTCGAGTTCAACTGGTGGCGCTGCTACTTCAGTGAATGTCTCTGCTTCTTCCAGTAGTGTTGAGAATCAGGAAAAGTTTGTGCATGAGGAAACAGGTAAGACATTTGATACTAAGGAAGGATTGGAAATGTTTGAAGAGATGCAGAGTTAGTTTTTATCTGGAAATGTTTTTCTTAAGTTTCCTTAGTTTTCTCTTTAGTTTGGCGAACTTTGGTTCTTCGAATCTTTTTCCTTCTAGTTGGGCAGCCATTCTTCTTATTTCGATTGCTGCTTCTGATATTTCGTTGTGTAGTATTAGTGGTGTGCTTTCGAAGAGTGCTTCTTTCATTTCTGGGTCGTAAGGTATTTTGGCTAGTATGTGGCTTTCTGTCATCATTTCTACTTCTCTTCCGACCAGTTCTTTTTCCGGGTCGTCTTCTACTTTGTTTAGTATTGTTCCGAGTACTGGTTGTTGTAGGTCTTTGCATTTTTCTATTATCTGTGCTGCATTTGTTCCTGCTGTCTGTGTAGGCATGGTTACTATTGCTAGTTCTTCACATGCATCAATTATTGATTCCACTGTTGTGTCGAGACCTGGAGGACAGTCTACTAGTACATAGTCAGAGTCTTTTGATGCAGTGTATAATACATCTTGTAGGTTGGAGGTGTCTGGTTCTACTTTGTCAATTTCGTTGCTGGAGGTGATAGCTTTTACTCCTGTTGGGTGTCTGAAGATTGCTGATTCAACTCCTGCGTCTCCGTTGAGTACGTCTTGGATTTTCACGGGGTGGTCGTATCTTCCTAAGTATACTCCTAGATTTGAGGCTGAGAAGTCTGCGTCTATGATTGTTACTTCTTTACCCATTTGCTGTAGTGCGATTCCTATGTTGACTGTCAAGGTTGTCTTTCCTACTCCACCTTTCCCTGATATTAGACCTATTATTCGTCCATCTGCCATCCTATCAAAGTTTATACCGCTCCCTATTTAATAAATTCAACAACGTTGAACAGGTTTTGTTACTACACAGACTTTAAAACGATTTGTCTTCAAAAGGTAGTTATGAGTAAATTTTGGGTTGGAGTAGGCATAATATTTATCGCAGGGGTTATCGCAGCATCATCAGCAACAGGCGAAACAAAGACATTTCCACATGACCTAGAAACTGAGTGCAGAGGCGACAAAACAACATCAAATAGCATTACTCTTCAACCAGATAATTCCTTAAGATTTAAGGGATACTTCCCGGTAGAAAACACCAACTCAAAAATAACATACAGCTACAGGCAAGGAAACTCCATAGTACTAAATGTAAAGTCCCAGAAACTCCCAGCACCAGAGTTCCTATGGGACAGCTGCCTAGCCTCAGGAATATACGATATTCAAACCGACCCACTCCAACCAGGTAGCTACCCTGTAGAAGTCAAACATAACGGAAAAAGAATTGAGAAAAAAGTAATCAGAGTAAGAAACTAATCAAGTTTATACTTAGTTTCTCCATCCTTCTTAACTTCAACCTCTATCTTACCTTCCTTTGCTAACCAACCCAGGGCCTGGTTAACTGTTTTAGGATCAAAGGTTTCATCAACATGGTCAATCAATCTGTTCGCCGTAGACTTACCTTTTTCGTTCAAGGCATCATACACTTCGCCAGCTACACTCCCTATATCCTCCGCACTGATGCACATCTCATCTCTTTCATTTTCATGTTCAGACACATCTACAGTGGTTTCAAGAGCCTTATCTGGCGAAACAGAAATAGAATCAACGAAGTTCTCGACTAAGAACTCGGTGTAGTCATCGTGAACTGAAGCTGCGTCCCCGCTGATTTCAACAGGCTTACCTCTCTCATGTGCTTTCCTAATAACTTGCTTGACAGACTTCTTTACAGCGGGAGCTCGCTCGTCAAATAGATTTCCGACTTTCTCGTTTTCCCTATCAACTCCTAATGTAAGCTGAGTTAAGTCTTCAGTACCTATTGTCAATCCATCAAATACTTCTGCCAATTCTCCTGCTTCTAACACGCTAGCAGGAGTTTCAATCATTACATAAACATCTATATCTCCACTGTCGAGCCCGTATTCTTTCATCTTGGCTCTCACATCTTTACCTTCCTGAACAGTTCGACAGAAAGGCACTGTAACTGTAATGTTATCTAAGCCTAGTTCATCTATACATCTGCGTATCGTTTTGCACTCTAATTCAAATGCTTCCTCAAATGTTTCATGGCTATGCCTTGAAGCACCTCTGAATCCCATTAAAGGATTTTCTTCATCATCTTCATGATTTTCCCCGCCTTCCAGCTTTCTGTATTCATCTGAGCCAAAGTCTGACAATCTTACATTTACCTGACGAGGGTAGAAGGCTGCTCCAATCTTGCCGATCTCGGAGAATAACTCTTCAACTACCTCATTATCCTTGCCTTCTTCAATAAGATGTAGGGGATGACTTCCTATATTAGCCAGAATATCTTCTACTTTAAGCAATCCAACTCCGTCTATAGGCAGCCCACTATTTTGAACTGCTTCGTCAGAACTCTCAAGCTCTAGCTTCACCTCTGTATCTGTCACCGGAAGACTCTCTGTATCATATACTTTCACTGTGTATTCTAGTTCTCCTTCCAATACTTTTCCCTGAGATGATGAACAGTCGATTGTAATATTTTCGCCTTTTCCTATCTTGCTTGTAGCATTCTCTGTATTATCTAGTACAGGAATATCTAATTCGCTGATTTTTTCAGATCTTTCGCTGTTAAGAACTATTCCATCTGCTTTCTCCAGTAATGGCTGCCATTCTCCGTGTATGCTATCAGCTACAAGAATTTCTCCCTCATTAAACCTGTCAACGTTGTTTGGAGAAGAAATTACCTTTGCTTTACCTTTTGCAATTCCTTGTAAAATTGTTTCACCTTCGACTATTGCTTCTGAATCCTCTTCTAGACTGTGATTGCGGAGTACTTCACTGCTCTCTCCTTCATCGGTTTCTATCCCCGTAACGTATAGTGCATTTTCCTGGCTGTCTAAAACCCATTCTACTTCAACATCTTCTTCTAGAGTTTCTTTTGCAGTTAAAGCGTATTTTGATAGCTCTTTTACCTTATTCTCTGTTATAGAAAACTTTTCTCTGTTATACTGAGTAACATCTTTCTCTACCAGCTTATTTCCATCTTTTACAGTCTTAGTTAGTTTATTTCCTAATTTTTTCTCTATAATCCCAAGATTCTTCTTGAAAACTGTGAATTCATCAGAACTTTCAATATTATCTCTAATTCCATAAGTTGATTCTACTGTAATCAAGTTTTCAGAAGGTTGGCCTGTTTTGATCTTACCCGATGAGTCTGCGTCTGATCCGCATGTTTCTTGGATAGTTACAGCAGCCCACGGCTCGAAATGAGATATACCATTTTTCTCACGATGTGAGATAGCACTATTGCTAAATAAGGACGCATAACATTTCTTGATGAACTTCAATAGTTCTTGTTCGCTTGAAACATTCCAAAAACGTTCAGATTCATCAAATATATCTTCTGAAGGTTCAGCTTTCACAGCCAAGCTAAACTCTTCTCCTTCACTTTCTTCCTCAAGTTCTCTGTAGTATTCTAATAAGTCCTCTCTAAGGTCTTCGGGCATATCAGCTTCTTCAATATGAGACCTGGCCTGTTTACCGACTCTGTGAAGCTCACTTACGTCACTGCTGTCAAAATCTCTCAGCAATGTTTCTATATTGTCCCTCACGCCTGATTCATGCATAAACAAGGTGTAAGCTTCTTTGGTAGAGGTGAAACCAGAGCGAATAGGAACATCTGTTTCACTCTTCAAAGTTCCCAGGTTTTTGGCATCCTCACCAATATTTTCCGTATCTTCAGAATCGATATCTTCGAACCAGAGGACATTCTTCATACAGAGAAATTTCTTCAGCTCCCATATAAAATCGCCGCTGTTATAGAAAAGTGGTATATCTACCTGAATTAATAGGCTGGATGTTTTAAGTTTTCTTTAAACATTTGAAGTCTTCTTCGAGCGCAGAGTCCCAAATTCTCAGTGGCAGAAAGTATCTGGATAAAATCAAGAAAGAAATGGTTTCAACTGACTTACTTCATTGTCCTGTCAATTCTCCCGATCTCAGGGCCTGAGGTGTTCTCTCCAACTAGAACTAAGTCATCTGTTGCTAGGCCTCCTGATCCTGTGTATGGTGATCCTAGGTTGATTGTTCCGATGTCGATGTCCTCTAGGTCTAGTGCTTCTTTGATTTTTTCTGCTTCTTCTTCGCTTGCTTCTCTGTGAATTACTGCTCCTCTTGAGTTAACGAGGCCGGATACACCAGGATTTTGAAGTCCTGCTATCTTTCCTACTTTTACAGGTACTTCAAGTGCTTCCTCTATTTCCTCTTTCATCTCATCGAGTTTTGGGCTTATTATTGCTCCTTTGTCGTTGGCTAGTATTAGGTTGCCGAGTGCGTTGTCTGGAGAATCCAATACTTTGAAACTGATTCCAGCTTCCTCTAATTTGTCTTTTTCCCTGCTTGTTGCTTCTTTTGGTATTAGTATGCAGTTTGAGTTTCCTGCTGTGAATAGTCCTACTAGTTTTGTCCTGTTGATGTATGTTTCTACTGTTTTTTCTGCTGTGAATTTTTCTTTTCGTGTGAATTCCGGCGGGTAGATTGCTTGTTCTTCTGTTACTGTGGCGTGGAAGCCTATGTTTTCGTTTCCTGTGTAGTTGTATTTTTCTATATTCATTGTATTATCATTTAAGAAACCGTTAAAGTAGATGAAAGAAAAAGATTTTATTCGTCTGTGTCGTTTCTTCTCCAGTGTCGACTCTTTCTTGGCTTGATGGATTTCTTCCTTGCCTTGTCCATTCCGAAGGCTTTGAGTGAAACCCATCTTGGTGCTGACTTTGCTGAATTGGCTAGTTTCGCCAATCTCTTCTTTTTGCCTGAACTCTTGTTGCTTCCCATAATATAGTTTTGTCACCTCCTGAACTTTATATCTGACTCGTTTTGCTGCTCTTCCTCGCTTATCGACCTGAGGATATCCTTCAACTGATCGTCGTTAATCTTGTTGATCTGCCCTGCTTTTCCAAGTTGGACAATCTGCATTTCTACGCTTGAAGCTTTTTCTGGGTTAGCTGCCCGAATGTTACCAAGTCTTGACTTGGCGTCTTTGGTGAGGTACTGTGCAGCCTGTTGTTTAATCTGTTTTCTCTGTTCTTCGGCTGCTTCTTCCCTATTTTCCTGCTGTTCTTCTAACTCTTTCTTCTTCTGTTTCCGCAGGTCTTCGATATCCTCGTCCATATGAATCAGCCGAAAATTGGAAATTTTCTTTGAAGCCGTAACTCTTGTAGTTACAGCATTAAAGGACTTCTTCGGATTTTTCGTCTAGGAAACTTTGTCCTTTCTCTGTGATTCTACGTCCTTCTCCTTCTTCTGTTTCTACTAGTCCTGCTTCTTCCAGGTTCTGAAGTGCTGTTCTGATTACTTTTCCACTTGCTTTACCTGAGTGTTCTGGTGCGTGACCGTTGCTTTTCCGTTTTCCGTAGATTGTACGCAGCTTCGAAACTCCTAATGGTCCATCAGTGTAAATTTTCCTCAGTACTGCTGCTGACCTGATGTGATACCAATTATCCTGTTCTGGCGGTCTCTCACGGTCAACTCCTGTCTTTACAAGGTTACTCCAGTCTGGAGCTTCAAACTCATCTTCCAATTTTTCAGCAACCTCCATAATCAGAGGCTCTGCTTTTACATCATAAACTGTTACCATATACAAGAATCAATACTCAAAAACTTTTAAATCCCAGAAACATGTTTAGGCCAAGTAACATTAGAAAAAATAGATAAAATAAATTTGAGAACTATCTCTCCTCGAACTCTACCTCTAGCCCTCCGAAACGGTCGGCGATAAAGTTGTAGAAGTAAGTCATTAATGCTCCGAGTACAAATCCTACTACAGCGTAGAATACTATTCCAATTAATCCTCCGATAATTCCAAAGATTAATCCTCCCAGAGCAATTGCTAAATCGCCCGAAAGAGCAATTGCAATAACTGCAAAAGGAGCGTACAATAAAACTATTAGCAATCCAAGAACCGCATACATCGCTGCTGAAATTTTGCCTGCTGAAATTGGATCAATCTTAGAAAGCTCAAATTCTTTCATACAGCTCAATTAATTCCACATAAATTTAAATTATGTCATCTTTGTACATTATAGCTAGAATAATCAGTCCTATTGTAAATGTTGTTATCCCCATTGCAGTCATTGCGTTTACTACTCCATATTTGTCTGTTATAAGTCCAGCTATTGGTATTAGGCTGGCATATACAATTCTTCCTGCCAGATTTTGGAATGAAAGTATCGTTGACCTGTTTTTGCTCTCTATAATTTTGTTTATGTAGTCTGAGATTACAGGTCCTTGAATGCCTCTTGCTACTTGGTGAAGTGCTGCGAATATGAAGCTGTATATGATTGTTATTTGACCGAAGAGTATGAATCCTGTTCCTGTGGCTAGGATCAGTGAGATTAGTGATGTTCTTACTCCTAGATAGTTTTCTATTTCTTCTGCGTATCTAGATCCAGCTGCTGAAATTAGGTTCAGTCCCGCGAATATTATGCCAAAGTATGCTACTGGAATTGATATTTCTTTGAAGTAAGGTTGGTATAGGAAGTATCCTCCTTTGAGTAGCATTGTAAGTATAGCTGAGTAAACTATCATCCATCG
>Ga0102936_1000987_pt1 | contig 11321 bp, 16 predicted proteins | sample SalPon2_A_H2O_MG_FD_78502 | JGI IMG/M metagenome (GOLD analysis project Ga0102936, IMG submission 78502) | Salt pond water microbial communities from South San Francisco under conditions of wetland restoration - Salt Pond MetaG R2_A_H2O_MG | ecosystem: Environmental > Aquatic > Non-marine Saline...
AATACCCCATTTTTGACTGCTATTGTGTTAGAACGTGGTCAGAGCAATCGTATCAGATTCGTTTCCGAACATCTGCTCAATCTGCTCCTGATGCGTTTCGTTGATCGGGGCCTTGCCTTTGGCTCGCTCAATGGCCGTCCATCGGGTCGAATCGTCATTTCCCACCCCGTCATCTTCGAACACATCGAACGGTGCGTTCTCGAATTCGTTCCGACGAGCAATCAGTTCGTGGGGCGCAGCATGATCGTAATCGTTGAAGTACAGTTTATCGACTGCTTGTGCAGTCATGCCCAGCGTGTTGTCAAGATTGCCGGCCACGGTTTCACTGATAGCCCGATGCTTGTCGAAGGAGTGCCCGTGATGGTTGCCAGTTTTGCTATCGGTGAAGCCCGACACGTTCGCTGTCTCGGCGATCTGCTCCACATCGTCCGTGAACGACATGGCCTTCGCTTGTTCGACACCATCGACCAGTTCTGCCCCGAGATAGTCGTCAGGGAACAACAGACACTCGATGGTTGCCAGGAACCGCTGTTCCTGTTCGGACAGGTCGACGGTCTCACCCGACGGCGTCTCGATCTGTGTCGAATCATCGGTCGCAAAGTCAAGTTCGACAGCCTGCTTTCGCTCGTCAACTTCGACCATGTCACCTCCGGATCGAATGTACACCTGATCGTTGTCGACCAGGTAGTTCTCCGCTTCGTAGTTGACCAGGAACGTGTCGTCTACGACCACACCGTCAGCCGTCTGTTCGATCCGATCGTCGGGAAATCGATCCATGAACTGATCGATGATGTGGCGACGAACCTGGCCGTCGATGATCTGCTTGTACAGCTTGTACAGTCGTGAGCCACGCACAGCGCCGGTCTGTCCATCAAAGATATCGATGTAGTCGGAGACCAACTCGTCCGGCACACGCACCGTCTCAGGCCCGACACTGATGGTGTACGTTTTGTGCTCGATATCGGCCGTCGTTGCGACATCGAGCGTCTGCGATCCAGCCCGAACCGAGTACTCGTGCGTCCCGACAACCGCATCGTAGAGTCCGGACTCGAACAGCAGTTGATTCGTCAGTGTAGCCGGCTCGTAGTTCTGCGACCCATCCGGATATTCCACCAGATACACTTGCGGGTTATCTTCCGGGCCACTGGTTGCGAGCACATCGGCCTGTTGTTTGTCTTCGATACTGCGACCTGAATCCGCTTCATCGCTTGTCATATCGGGTGCCATTGCGATTTACCCTTCGGTCGCATATAACTTAAGGCTTGCGATACAGTCCGAAAAAACAGCGAGCCGGCTATTCGGGCCGAACTTCGAGCCACTCGTCCGACTCAGCAACCACGCCACTGGTCCACCCATCGACGGTCCACTCGATTGTCGACCGAGTCGACGCATCGCCATCGTACGTCACGTCGGCATACGGGCCGTTGATATCCGTGTCCCAGATCACGTCCGAAACGCCATCGATCTGTTCGAGATCGTCGCATAGCTCGACCATCATTCGCTCCTTGTCGGGGCTCCCACGATCAGATCGATACCCATCAGAGTGGGCGTAGTGTCCGTTATTCGGTTGTGCCATATCGTTTCACCCGAGAGTCGATTGATGCAAGCAGGACCGTCATGAGTGCACAGACCAACAGTACTGCCCGCTGGTACGGTATCAGTCCCTCCATGTAGCCAAAGAGAGCTATCCATGCTACACCAGACAGTAGTATGTTTTCAACTTCCATCAGGCATCACTCCCGACGAATCCGCCGGCTGCTTCGAGACGATTCAGCGTCTGTGCAACCCACAGGTCTCGCTCACTCATTGCAACGCCATCGAGATCGATATCGATTGAACTGTCGTCGTCAGTCGAGACGAACCCACCAGCCAGTGCCAGTCGCTTCATCGATCGAATCGAATCGAGATCATCAGGGTCAACGTCGAAGTAGGCCCATTCAACGGCATCTCGATCGAGATCATCGAGGATGATATCGTACACAGCCTCTTCGAGCGAGACACTGACATGGCTTGTCCAAACCGGACTAACGCCGTTCGTTAGTTCGACAACCGAAGGTATCGATTCATCAACCCCGATATCGTAGTTGCCCCTCGAACACAACACCTCGTAGTAGTCTTCGAGATCACTACAGTAGGTGATCGAGCGGATCGACTGATCGTCTGACAGTTCACCGTACGACTGGAGTTCCGATTCGAGCCTGGATCGGAACGCACCCATTTCGTTGTATTCCTCGAACACCGACACGTCCGACTCGTCGGCCAGGAGCAACACATCGCGCTCGTCAGCCGATCCGATCGTGCATCCGTCCCGATCGTCGCGTTCCCAATCAAAGTCGATCCACGTGTCTGTGAGCGAGTCCATGTAGCTATCCTCCGAGTACACATGCTCGGCTTGAATCAGATAGTCGTACACGTAGTTCGGAACGACCGCGTAGAACGTGCCGTTCGATTTGTCCACGAGATGCTGCCCGACGGACTTCCCACATTCGGTATCACGGTACAGGACCAGTCGTTCAACATCGTATCGACCATGCGTCACTGACTCGTCACCATCATCGGCCAAGGCCTCAAACAGTTTCGACCCAGTCACCGAACGGATATTGTCAGCACCAGTCCCCGCTCGAACGTCAACCGGGCGCTGCTTGGCTCGCTCATCGCCAACAGGCAACGATGTGACGCCATCAGGGAGGGAACTGCCACTCGATCGACTGCTCGAACTGCTCCGGGATCGATCCCACGAGTCGAGGAATGCGTCACTGAAGTCGTGGTCGAACTCGTCGTCAAAGTCACTGGTCGGAAGCTCGGCCATATCGTTCCAACCCAACTTGTCGGCGTATTTGCTCCGGTGGGTCGTCTGTACAACCTGATTGTCCTCATCCAGTTCCCACACGAGCTTGGCCTTTCGCTTCGAAATCCGATGGCCCATGTACACGTCGCCATCACTGTCGCCATCCGTTGCCTTCCGAATAACTTTCCAGATCGGCTTTGTCTGGCGACCCGATTTCCGTTGCGGATACGACGCGCTCCTGGGTGCCCACGACACCGTGTCCTTCATGATCGACACCTTTCGACACACGGATTCTGCCAGATCGACGCCCAGTTCGTCTTTCAGCGTTTGCTTGACTGTATCAGCACTCGATCGGCTGTACTTCGGACCAAACCGAGAGATACCGTTGTGGAACAACGCATGCTCGTTACCGTCGAGGCCAAAGATATCATCAAATGTATCGACCGATTCGAAGACATCGGCTGTCAGATCACGCAGTTCGTCCCACAACTGTTCGCTGTATCGTTGCATCACCGCATCGACGTGTTTGCTCTCGAAGCGATCCCGATCGTCGGTCGGCTGCATGGCTTCGAGCACATCGAGTCCGCTATCGATCTCGGATCGAGGCACGAACTGCTCACCGACACGGCCCTCGTCCATCCCAGCCCACTCGTCGTCAGTGACGATTCGACGGTCCTTGTATTTGCCACTGATAACGACCGGATCGAGTCTATCAGGACTCGTCGTGTGCGCAATGTGATCGTATCGAGAGGCAACCGTCACATCTTCGGTCACGTACTCAGTTGCCCACTCGTCGGGTGCAACGTAGCCGTATTCGGTATCACTGACTCGTGACTCCGGAATGCAGTCGCGCTCTTTCAGTAGCAGATTGTTGTACTTCTGTTTGGAAACCGGCGTTTTTCCGACTAACTCGTGATCCATCGACCCATCGACCTCGATGATCGATCCATCTTCGACTTTCAGCCGGAAATCGAATCCTGACGGCATCTCGTGGCTGTTGATCGACCATCCAGATCCGTTCCGATCGATAGGCTGATAGCCACAGAACGTGTCGAGGCTCGTGTTCCAGCCCTCGGGATCTTCGGGCGACCATACTGCACGCCCAAATTCGTCCTCGTAACTGATAACGAGCGCGTCGTCCGGATACTTGTCTGCCATGTGCGTCGGCAGGAACTCGTCGCTTCGACCGGTTGCGGACCCATCAGGGCCGTACTCTTCGTACTTGATCGGGACGAGCATCCCGGCTGCATACTCTCGCGTTGCATCCCGGAAATCAATGTCTTTGGCTTCTTCGTGGAGCACGGGCCAGGTAAATGTTGTCCCAACAGTCTCTCGCTCGCCCTTCAGCCGATTGATATCGGTCAGCTTCCAGGCAGCCCGGTAGTTGTCATCAGTCGTGGCACTGTTCGTTGCCATATGAAACTCGCCGTATATGCCGGACAACAGAAAGCCGGACATAGTCCCCTGGCCGAATTGTCCGTTCGTACTCCCGTCCATGTGCCATCCGGACAGGCCGATATCTCGAAGGGCATAGGCTGTCGTTGCGTCAATTCCGATTCCGTTGTCTTCGATCTTCAACGACCATCGAGCTTCATCATTCTTGTTTCGCTTGACCGTGATAACCGGGTCGTATCCACATTCAGACTCCGCATAGTCGAGCACCGCCCGGACGTTTGATAGATCAACCGGTGCGTCGGTATCAATGCACAGGAGCTTGGCTCGCTGAATACACGCCGTGTGCGCGTTCGACACGTACTCACGGAGGGCTGCTTTTCGACGGTCATACCGTTTAACCACATTCTCGGCCACGGTCTCAATCGGAGCCTCCCGCTTCGACTCCATACCAGCCAGATCATGATCAGCCCCACCAGCATCGAGATCGCGTGACTCGACACCGGATATCGTTTTCATCTGTTCTCTCGCTTCGTCACTATTCGCCCCGTCGTCATGTCGAAGTTGGTTGGATTGCGACATCTACCTCCTGCTTGGGGACGATAGCATATAAACCCTTCGAAGACAACCAGTCACCGATCGGGAATCGAAACGAGCGTAATCGACTCGATATTCCGGAACCCATCAAGCAGCACCGTCTGCGTCGTATCCAGTTCCTCGTAGTACAGTTCCACCTCGATCTCGTCCGGGTCTGGAAGCCGACTATCAGCAACCGATCGGACAGCAACGACCTGGCATTCACAATCGTAGCGATCATCCTGATAGACAGCCCCAACGATGGCATCGTGTGGCATACAGAATATTGGCACTGATCGTATAAAAAGGTTTCGGATAGCTCTATATTGTTGGGCCAATTGTCATCGCAATACCGATCGCAATTATCCACAACAACACAAGTGCTGCAAATATAATTTGTACGACGAGCTTTGTATCACGAGTCATTGTTCGCTGCTTTTGTCTTCGCATCTTCAACCACCAGTCCACGAGCATCAATAAAGCTGTACTTGTGCTCGAACGGAAGCTCGTTTTCGCTGATCCCTGCCTTATTCATTGCGTGACAAAGCGTCACTTCATCCATCGAAACGGCTGCATCGTACTCGACCGAATGCACATTCCGGACGTACTGTTTCGTGTGTGCTTCGACTATCGGACGAGCAAATTCAACCGTGATATAGTCGTCAACATCGTCCGCAATACGGCCCAGGATGTGGTAGAACATCCCTGAATCAGTCACGTAGTGTCGCGTGTACCCGATACCGAGCGCACAGTCAACACCATCGCCATCTCTGTCTGTAATCAGATCAGGTGCGACGTGCTGGACCATCGCTAACTGGTGGTGTAGCAAATACGGCCCAACCTTTGTGTCTTCGACACTGTGTACGATGTCCGAATCGATCGGATGTGCATCTTCGGCGGTATTTGCGTACGGGTGTTCCTGAATATACGAGGCCACTGTTCCGGTTGGCATTGTCATATCCCTATTTGTCCCCACACACTAAAAGATGTTTCGATTATTTGTCGACCGAGTGATCCGGGCAGTATCCACGCAATTTGCCGTTCACACTAAACCGGCTCAGTTCGCTCCACATCGACGCATTGATCGCGTCCGATGACGGGAAGGTCGCACTGCACTCGCAGGACTCGATGCGACACACAACGGTGCGCTGCATTGTGTTAGAGGACCTGAAGCTCTGCGTCCTGTCCACAGACGCTGATCGTGTCCATGAGTTCCCCTTTCCCGACCAGCGACGTGCCATGGATCGTATCGCACACGGATGCCTCATCGAAGATATCCGGCAACTCGATGTTGCCATCAACAACATCGTCCTCGACTTCGACCAGCATCTTGTGCGGGCCGTCGCCAACGACAGCCAGCAGCGGATTGTGCTGTCGAGCCCCATTCGTGCGCTCGTACGTCACGACTGTCGCCAGTACATCGACCAACTCGGCGTTCACGATCTCGACTGATTCGATGGTCTGTTCGTCACTACCGTCGGCCTGGGTCTGTTGTGCCATTGCAATCAATTGTTGGGGACACACCTACTTAACTCTTGTGAAGCTAATATCTATCAAATAGTTGATATGGGAATTGGCGCTTCCTATTACTCTACTGACACTTCAAGTTCGAAAACAGGGAAGCCATAGCCTCTACCGGCCGGATGGAAGATCACTTTTGTCAGAGAACAATCATGTTCCTCGATCGTTTCGTACACTGACTCCGGTATTCTGTCCTCCGTATTCGTGGTGCCGTCTTCGGCTTCGATCGTCGTCTCGTGTGCTTCAACAAACAGCGTAATGTCCGTGTCGTGTTTGATCACACCAGGGAGCACCTGATTGACAACGCAGTCAAACCCGCCGAGTTCACCAGCCACGTAGCCAGCTTTCGATTCGGACACCGATGCCCGAAGTTCGTCATCACTGTACGTCAGTTGCGTAAAGCTCGCCCCGTATCTGAAATCATCGGCGTCAGCCGTTTCCGGTTCGATCGTAATGCGAACTGGGTCACGACTGTAGTCAACGTCGGATAGCACCTCGTCTATTTCGTCCAGATACACTCCGCCGATGTATGTCGGGGGATACAACGCATTGATCTCGGACACATCCATCGATTCCAGTTCATCTTCGAGCGCCTCGGTCGGATCACGGTCCATACGGACCATTAGCCAGCCTCGTAGAAAAGAGTTACGCTACTGGTCGGCCTGTATCCAGCGCCGATCACAGTCACAACAATCGTACTCCGTTACGACTGTGTCGTCTGGATTTGTTTGGGACTGTTGCTCGATTGGCCCATCACAGTACGGACACGCATCGAGCAGATCCAACAGTAGTAGTTCCCGACTGTAGGCGTCCGTTTCTGACTCACTGACAAAAATCATCGGATAGCAGGGAATGCGTCGGGTGCAGATTCCAGTTCAGGCTCCGTGTAGGACTCGACAAACCAGCCCGTCAATTCGTCCTGTTCGAAGTAGTGCTCGTCTCCGTGGGCATAGGCCTCCATGTACTCCCCGTCAGACACGGCCATGAATCGAACACCAGAGAACGTACCTGCTGTCCCATTCCCATCGAACAGTTCGATCCACGCATCATCGATTCGGTCAACCTCGTCCCCGTCTTCATGACAGACAACAGTCCCGACTGCCCACCCATCGAGGGCACGCATGTTATCGCATTCTTCGGGGCGCATTACTGCTTCGATTTGTTCCGGAATGTCAGTTTGGGCTCGCGTCATACTGTTACAATTGGCTCGATCCCTTGTAAGTCTTCCGGTTCCGGAACATCGTCCCAGATCGGCTTGATGATGTTCTCGAAGTTCGGTGTCTGATAGGCTCGCTCGATTTGCACGTAGCCCTCGTGTTCGAGGCCAAAGATGCCCTCCATGTACATGGTATGATCATCGATTGTCACTTCATTCATGATCGACTCGCCGAGCACCCAACTGACATCTCCGTTTCGACCCGGCACCTTTTGCTCGATGAACACGGCAATTCCATGACAGACCATCGAGAGGTCGGCGGATCGCTCCACACGATACTTCATTTCATCCTGCATCTCGTCCATCAGTATATTCGGATTACTGTGTGAATCAAACTCGTCGCCGTTGATGTAGCCAACATATCGTGCCCGTCGTTCACACTCGATATGGCCTCGGTGCCGATTCACCCAGAAATACGGGCTCCAACTCATTCCACATCACCCCACAGTTGCTCCGCAATTTCGTTCTCGATCATCGCATCGAGTTTTGTCCCGACCCATTCGTCAGGTGTTCGGCACCGATCACACCGCTCCATCTGTGTTTGGACCGGTCGGTCAGTATTCCCGTACTCAATCGTGCCGTGATCTCGATTGATCGATACCCCATCGTTTTGCATCGGGTCGTGCTTGTCGCACAGACCGGTTTCAAGGGCTTCGAACCCATCGACGGACTGTGTGGCCTCGAACACCGCTGCGATCCGATCAGCGAACTGCTGGCGGTCCAACTCGGGCCGAACCGTTGCTCCCGATTCGTCCATCCGTAATCGGCCCTCATGGTCGGCTTGGATCAGATCGAGCATTTCCCAGGCCGTTGCCCCGAAGAACGCGTGCGGTTCCCCAGCATCGTTTGTCGGTAGTTCCCGCATCCCATCACCCTCGATGCCAGTCGGGAAGTGTCCCTGGAGAAACTCGCGCATCTCTCGCACCGACATGGACTGGAGATCGTAGAAGGACATGTGCAGTTCGGCTGCATCTGCCATCACGGCCACGATCTCGTCGGGCAGCCCGAGTCGTCGGCCAACCTCGTCCATCGATTCAGCCCCGATCGAGGCATGGTTCGGGAACCGAGTCGGGGGATCGTCCGAATGAATCCCGCCCTTCTGATCAGCAATGATACATTTCCCGATATCGTGGGCCAATGCCATCCATAGTCGTCGGACTCGATCATGACCCGTAATGTCATGCGTCTCGCATAACTCGTGCATGTTCTCCAGAACCATGCCCGTGTGTGTGGCGACACTTCCTTCGGCATGATGTTCCTGGGGACCGGCCGGAATCAGTGTAGCCCGATCGAGTTCGGGCCACAATACAGCCAGGGCTCCAGCCCGACGGAGTACGTCAATCAGTCGTGACGGACTCGCTGCTTGTCCCATCGCTTTCATCAGTTCCGACCCGATTCGATCCCGAGACATCCGGTTTAGCTCCGGAACGACGCTTCGCATCAGTTCGATCGTCTCCGGCGCAACATCGAATTCGAGTCGACCAGCGAATCGTGCCACTCGAAGGATGCGCAACGGATCGTCCGCGAATGCGGGCGAGATATGTCTGAGGACCTGGGTATCGATATCATCCGAACCATCGAACGGATCGATCAGCCCCCAGGACTCATCGTCCGCCACAACAGCCACGTCGAGTGCCATCGCATTACACCGGAGATCCCGTCGTTCGAGATCATCCTGTAGGCTCACGTTGTTAGTCGACACACTGAACCCATCGTACCCGACCCCGTCCTTCTGTTCCGTCCGAGCCAACGCCCACTCTTCGTTCGCCGAATCGTGGAAGACCGGGAACGACGATGCCTCCAGATCCTCGAATCCTCGTGCTCGCATCGATTCGGGCGTTTCACCGACGACAACAAAGTCCAGGTCATTCGGCACATCGTCCAGCAGTGCATCCCGAACAGCGCCACCAACCAAGTACGATTCGTCGGGCACGTCCTGCTCAATCGACTCGAAGTGTGTCCGTACGCTATCTGCCAATGTATCCAGTCGCTGTGTTGTTGCAGCATTCATTACACCCCCATTTCGATCCGACTATACAAAAGGGTTTCGAAAGACAGCTACAGCGCAGTTACAAACACGGCAAGCGTGAATACAAACAGCACCAGCGGAACGATCGAATACACAAAGACAACACCGCCTGTGACAACAACCTGCACTGCTTGTTCAGGACTCATTCCCATACACCTCGATGAACCGAATACGGTTGTGCTGGCATACACCAGCCCTATGCGACAACTACGTATAACTGTTACGAATATTCCTCGAACCCCTCTAACACTCCAACCGATCCCACTATAATCCCAATGATGACAATCATGAATCCAATCACATGTCGAAAGTGAAGCTCATTAGTCTGATTCGGACCCGAAACTCGAACGAGTAATGTCACACCATTCACCTCGGTCACAAACAGCGACTCATAGTCTCCGACCGGCTCAGATAACTCGATCACCTCGGTCCCACTGTCTGTCACACTATCGACCTCTGTGAGTGCTGTATTAACCAGTATCGCTTCTTCGGCATCGAGTTCCGATATCGGAACCGAATCATCAGTCGATACTTCCTCAATCGATACCTCATACTGGTAGACTGTGGTATCAGGTGCCGACACAACCATTCCACCACCAATGACAAACGATAACAGTGCCGATAGCAGGAACAACCACACGAGCCGTTTTTCAGTATCAATCATCGGTGTACTCACCCTGGATCTCTGCTGCTCCCAAACCAGAAATAGCACTCATGATAATGGACAACATGCCAAGGAATGCAAGCCCACCGCTCTTCGGGTGCGTGCTCGACCCAGTATAGTCGATCGATACCAATACGATCATCCCGTCAACTGACACTGTCTGTATCGTTTCCCTGTCACCATGGTCCGTGTGTGCCTCAACCGTATGCTCGATTCCGTCACCAATCCCGCCGTCAGATTGAATCGATTCAGTGATCACCCGTTGCTCGAATGAATCGAGCGAGTCGTACGCAACGACAGACGATGTATCTTGCACTGTCACCTGCTCAACGGTCACGTCATAACTATACGTCGTTTCCGATTCCTGTCCAAACACCAGCCCTATGCCAGCCCCCAGAAACAGCACTACTAATATGGCACAGATTAACGCTTTCCAGTGGACCCCGGCAACATCCTTCATAGCGGACACCCCGGCATAGTGTCAGGGTATCGGCAGCCCAGTTCGACACGGAGCGTATCATCGATATCCAACGAATTGGCCGACCCGAAAACTTCCGAGGCATTCACCATATCGATATACGGATTATTCGCAACGATCGTGCCGAACCCTCTGGTCGAGTTGGACGTTAATCCGGTGTCCACATACACAACATACCTGGCATCATATCCGTACATCACTTCTTGCTCCCGTCGCTTGACAACCGGGTCAGGTTCAATAGAACATTCCACATAGTGGTCGATGATCTGATCGATCATTGCAGCCGGATCAGCCTCACCCATACAAACCGGACATTCATCGGCCGGTCCAGATCGAAGCGTCAGTGCCATCACGTTTCGGTTCCACTCGACGGACGACACTGTATCGACAGATCGGCCATCGGTGTAGTGGACCAGACCAGACTCCCGCTGTACTCGATCCTGATTCCGTTCACCAACTGCCATCACAGACTGGAGTACCTTCGGGTAGCACACGTGGACATTGATGCCACCAATACAGTCCTGAGGTATTTTGACCGACTCGGGAGCCGGTGCTCTATCACACAGTTCGTCAAACGTCGGTGCGCTGTCGGGTAGTTCGTGTCCCATACCACCGCTTGGGTCGTATCGAACTTAAGGCTTGTGTTAGTGGATGTAT
>Ga0102936_1000989_pt1 | contig 11307 bp, 10 predicted proteins | sample SalPon2_A_H2O_MG_FD_78502 | JGI IMG/M metagenome (GOLD analysis project Ga0102936, IMG submission 78502) | Salt pond water microbial communities from South San Francisco under conditions of wetland restoration - Salt Pond MetaG R2_A_H2O_MG | ecosystem: Environmental > Aquatic > Non-marine Saline...
GTAAATTTTCTATTTTCTTCGATAAATTTTCTTCTCTTTCAGAATTTTCTTCCATTTTATAAAATTTTATAAATTTTTTTTTACGAAAAAAAAATTTTTAAGGAAAAAAACAAAAGAAAATTCTGAAAGAAATTCTTCTGAGAAATCTTCGAGAATTCTCGAAGAAAATTCTTACAGAATTTTATTCGAGATTTCTCGGAAGAAATTCTGTAAGAATTTTCTTCCGAAAATTTACGGTGTAAATTTTCTTCTCTATTAGAGAAGAAAATTCTGTAAGAATTTTCTATTTTCTTCGATAAACTTCGATAATTCTTTCAGAATTTTCTAAGTTTTTTTCCGCTAAAGAAAATAAAATTTATAAATAAAAAAAAAAAAATAAAATTTATAAATTTTATTTAAAATAAATAAAATAAATTTTTTTTATAAAAAAAAAAAAATTTATAAATTTTATAAATTTTATTGAAACAAAAAAATTTTCTAAAGTTTTGTCCGCCATCACTCCAATTCTAAATTTTGGTAGTGATAAATAAATTGTTTCTTTACAAAATACTTTTAATCGAAAAATAGGGTATTTAATACAGACGAAAATTTTATATAAAATCTAAAAAAATCCATCACACAAGACTTAAAATAAGTCAATTAAAAATTAAAAACTTCTTTAATATCAACGATATTATAGTGTCGATAACCTAATAAAAATAATTGACTGTTATATTATTATTAATTAATAATTTAAAAGAAGCTTTTTTAATTTTCCAGAAATATTCAGATAAAAAAATTGTTTTTTATGTGATTTAAAAAATTTATAAAAATATAGTTTTATGGTAACTATTTCAAGTTATATTGTATTATTAATCGGTGCTTTAGGTTTCACACTAACACTTTACTTAGGTCTTTTAAAAGGAATCAAGCTTATTTAATTTCGTATTATGTTTTGAAAAAACTATTAAAATTTTAAACTAAAGAAAAGAAGATTATAAAAGAATTTTATAAAGTATCTAAAGAAAATTCTTTCAGAATTTTCTAAATTTTCTCTTTTTTGTGCGAATTTTTTGAATTTTCTATCGCCCGCTCGGATCGCCGAGCGGGCGATACTAAAAAATCCGCTCGTAGAAATTTTTCAAAACATTTTATATATTACGACCTGTTTATATTATTGTCTTTAATTATTTTAAAATTAAAGACTAAAGAAAATTTACTTAACAAAATTAACAACGTTTTGTCTTTGACAAAACGTCGGATGAATAAAAATTCTCTGAATTTTTATTCATTCTTCGTTAATTTTGTAAGTAAATTTTCTAAGGTAATTTTACAGAATTTCCTTCGAGAAATTTTAACAAACCTATGAACGTGTACATTTTGACAACCCCGCCCGTAGGTTCGGATAATATGTAAATAAATACACTAAAATACATATTTTAGTAATCATTTTTAATTGTGAATATAAAATTTAATTTGTCTTTTGTTTTAAACCGTAAACTTAATTAAATATCCTAAATTAATAATTAATAAATTGCCTTAAATTCTATAAGACACACAAATTTTATTACAAAATCAGATATGAGGTTTAATTAACTTTAAACTAATTCTATGGTTTTATGAAAAACTAAAAAATAACTTGACAATTATTATATTATATAATAGTATATAATATACTATGAATTTATTATTTTATAGCAGGGTAGAGCAGTCTGGTAGCTCGTGGGGCTCATAATCCCAAGGTCGCAGGTTCAAATCCTGCCCCTGCAAATAATCTATTTCCATACTCTAGGTTAAAAAAATATATATATAATTTTGATTTTAATAATAATAATTGATTATTATTAAATGATATTTAAAGTAAGGTAATTTTTTTACTCACCTTAAAACAAATAAAATTAATTATGGCGGACAAAACAACAAAAGAAAATTTAGAAATTTTGTAAGTTGTTTTGTCCTGAGGAAAAAACCATAGGTTTTTTCCGACAATAATTTAAAAAATAAAAATAATTTAGTTGGTTTGGTTTATCTAAACCAACTAAAATTATATAGATTTTTTTTTTTTCAAAAAAAGGGATTTAACCTTAAATTCGAAATTTTAAACCAGCAAAATCTAAAATTATCTGGTATAGTTCGAATATATGTTTTTAAACATCAGAAAAAATTTTTTTCGTTTTAATTTTGTTAGCTATAAATAAATTTTAGTTATAGATTTTTTTAGTTTAAATCCAATAAGAAAAAATCTAATTACAAAAAATTAGGTAATAGATATCTATCTATTATCTAGATAATATAGATTAGTGTTTTTGAATTTCATAGTAGTGTAGAAATGGTTTCTTAAAACCAATTAATTTTTAATAAAAAAGTAATATTTAAAATAAATACGAATAACGCGAGTATGCAAAACGGTCGTACTCGGGTAAGGGTATAGCCCTCACGAACCGTACGTGCACCTCTCGATGCATACGGCTCAGGCCAGGTTAGGAAGAATGGGATTTATCTATTCGTTGCCAGTCGAACTATCCTGTGAAGTAGCATCAACCAAATCTACAGTATCAGGAGACGTCCCGTTCCCTGAGTCCCCTGACACCCCTTCTACAGGAGCCGTTCTATCCCCTGACACCCCTTGAGGCGCCGTAGAAGATTCTGAACTTAGTCTAGATTGTTTTGTAGATTTAGTTGATTCTTCATCTCGGTCATCCGAGCTCTCATCCGGAGAATAACGAGGACTTGATGCACGAGAAGATGAAGGGCTAGAATTCACGGATTTAGGACGACCTCTTCTTTTTCTAGAAGATGACGCTTCTTTAGCAAAATCACCTAAAGGGATTTGTTCATCTTTAGGTGAGGTTGTGTTTGTTGGTTTTCAGACTGCGGTGCGGGCGTGAATCTTGTATAATCTTATACTAAGAATGCCAATCGGTAACGTTGTGTATGAGATAAGACAACCGCTCCGAGTGAAGCCTTCCGGCTTACTCAGCAATCGAAAGATTGCGGGGACCATAGCATGCCGGTTCATACGCTTTCGGACTTAGACTTTGGATGTAGACAGAATTCGATTTGGTTTTTTAGCGTATGATATAGAGAAGCGGGTGTAAACTTACGAGCCACTCCGCGAGGCGACATGGAGAAGGGTGAAGCGATGAGCCTAATGCGTTATGGATGCTTCGGGACAAGTTACCCGGCCCTCCAGTGAGATAGGTTGCGAACCTAGATGTGCAGCGTGGGTTCGATTCGGGGGATCTGTGATGGCCGCTCCACCGAGTGGCGACACTAATTAAATCTGGAAACATCTGTTTTCCCATCCTCGTACCCCTAACTCCATTTTAATTACCGATTGGATACTCGTCGAGCTGACTAAGTCGCCTTTCGCTGGTTTGTCCAGCTCTGTGCGATAGGTAATTCTCCACCGACGGGTTTTGGTGGAGTAAATCCCTTGGTCCGGAGAGGGGCAAAGATTCCACATAGTGGTTTCGGGGCCCTAGCCTCAGGAAGACTGGTAGGTTTTCGGGGTATAGGTTTAGCTCGCTAAATCTTAATCCACTGTGTGGGAGTGCCACTGAAAACCTGACTGGAAAGAAACCTTGAATTGTTCACATTATTATAAAATTGTGAAATAAAAATATAAAAAAAAAGTTTATTATGGTTAAAACAAAATCGAACAGATTCGCGAGACGAAAGCTAAAACTGAAAAAACCCATGCTTTTAGCTCAACTTCCATACGACAAAAAGGAAGCTCGTAAGAACATGAACTTAGCGTATTACATTGCGCAAAGCAAAAACATTAAAGATACGGCCTATATTTTAGGCGAAAAGAGTCGATTAGGTACCCCCCGATGGTACTATGTAACGAAAATCTTACAAAGATTTAGAAAGATGGGCTTTTACTGGTCAAGTCCGACAGCCAAAATTCTTTATGCTATTTACAAAAAGAATTGTGCTATGGCCAAGGGCGAAATTCCCTTCGAAAAAACTAAAAACGTCCTTTCTATTATTGCTAGGCAAGAAACTCTTTTATTAGCTTACAAAAGAGTGAAAGGTAACCGTGGCGTGGCGCCATGGCTAAAGCTGAGGTACCTGATGCTCACACATTAAATTCCTACAACCCGATGCAAAGGGAAATGGAATACAGGAAAAGGTATCGACCTGACGGTATTTGCCTTGCTGATTTTGATTTGGCTGCTTTCCTTATACTCAAAGGGAAATACCCGTGGGGTTCCAGCAGAAGAATCTGGTTAAACAAACCTGGTTCTGACAAGAAACGTCCAATTACTATTCCGCCATTCATGGACCGAGTTGTTCAAGAGGCCATTAAAATGGTTCTTCAAGCCATATGGGAACCTTGGTTGGAAATAAGAAATAGATCATTTGGATATAGACCTAACAAATCGTGCGGAGACGCAATTGTTGCAATTACTTCTACAAAAACGCAAGGCTTGTTCTTTGCTATTGAAGGAGATATTAAATCCGCTTATGATCTTGTAGGAAAAAAGAAAATGGTTTCTCAGCTTGCTGAAAGAATTTCAGACAAAAAATTCGCCATTTTTATGACAAAAAGACTGAATTACGACTACGTCGACGATTCAGGCAGACAAAGACCTGTAACGGGAATACCTCAGGGTGGAACGGACTCACCCTATCTGTTCAACATTCATATGTCTGCTCTAGATGAATTCGTTCATACTGAAATACAGGCTGAGGTCAACAGATTAAATAGTGGTGTTCCCACAAAAGAAGGTTTCAGATATAAACCTCGTCGTAGGGCTCAGTACCTAAACGAAAAACAGGGAAAAGAATTGACAGATATTCGTAGACGCTTGAAAAGCGGTAATCTTTCTTTAGCTGAAACAAACGTTATGAGATCTCGACGCTTTGAAATCATGAAACAAATTCACAAGCGTAACATGAACATACTTAAAATGCCTTATTCTGATCCAAGTGGTCGTAAGTTAAATTTTATGTATGTTAGATATGCTGATGATTGGATCTTACTAACAAGCGCCAACCGTCAGATCTGCGAAAGATGGAAACTCCTTATAAAGAATTTCCTCTGGAATGAATTAAGGGCTACCCTATCCGAGGAAAAAACTCTAATTACTGATATTAGGGAAAAGCCTGCACATCTTCTTGGTTTCGAAATAAGAAGACATAGACGTGGGCGTCTTTATTACACCAAAGTATCTAAACCTCAAGGTAAAAGAGGTAAACACTGGAGATTGACAAGATCTCCTGGACTTCCTGTCTTCACCTACCCAGATAGGCAGCGAATCATTAGTAGGTTACACAGCAAAGGCTTCTGTGAAAAAGATGGTTTCCCCAAAGACGTACCTTGGCTGTCTAACCTAGAGACTTTCATTATCATTGAAAGATTTAACGCGTCGATAAGAGGCTTTGCTCAATATTATGCGGGCTTCGTAGCAAACAAATCATCGCTGTATCGTTGGATCTATATCTTAAGGTTTTCGTGCCTTAAGACGATTGCAAAAAAATATAGATCCACTATTAGCAAAGTCTTTAAAAGATTCGGGGTCAATTTATCTAATCCTAGATATAAAACCATCAGCGTAACAGTTACCACTACTGTTAACGGTATTACCTACGAAAAGGCCTGGAAACTTCTCACTTTTGAAGAAGCTTTTAATGCAGCTTTAAGCGTAGGTACGAAAAAGACATTAGAACATAGGTTCTGGGAAATCGAAAATGAGGGAAAAATTGGGGAATATCCACTTAAACCATCTAAACCTGCCATAACACACGAAAATTTCGTTAATTATGTCAGCTGGGTATCCTTAAGAGCACAGGCTCCATTTGCAATGCCATGTTGCATTTGTGGAAACCCTGGACCTGTAGAAATGCATCATATAAGACATATACGTAAATCTGCTTATCGCAATTTAGAAAATCGCAGTTTTCTTCAAGTAATGTCTTTAAGAAACCGCAAACAGATTGCTGTTTGTAAGGACTGCCATATTAACGTAATTCACGGTGGTCGATACACTGGCCCTTGTCTTGGCAATTTAATTCGTATGGACCTAAATTTGGCTGATAATAGAATTCTTCACACTGAAAGTTTTGTTCATCCAGGCCATGAGCACTTCGGTAAAACTTTAGAAGAAAAGGGTTTTAAACCAAAAGGTTTACCCGCAAATTATAGAATTGAATACGATGAATAGTTAGATTCTCGTACTACTGAACTGGGTATATGCATTGACACTGTACCAAAGAGTAAAAGATTAATACATTTATGACTAAAGGAAAAAATAAAAATGAAATGGTGACTGAAGCTGCAGAATCAACTGACAATGCACCAAAAGCTGCCGAATCAGCTTCAGCTCAAGGGACTGGTGGTGGGCATAATCCTGCTGCTGATGAATTAATAGCACAAGCCCTAGCTGGTCCATTATCGGATTTGGAAAAACAACTCGTGGATTTTCCAGTTGACAGCATCAAATCTGGTGAACATATGAAAGATATTTCAGACGAAAATGTTCGAGACATTGTCGAGAACATTCGTACTGGTTATGGTATTTCCTCTAAAACCTCATTAAATGCCATTTGTGAATTGATCAGAAGAGGTGGTGCAGCCAAGAGTACACCTCCATCCTTTTCTGTTGAAATTTACTGTCCAGAAGAAAGAACACTTGCAACCATCCTTAAACGTGATGTTGCACGAGCTGTTGAGCTAATCTGCAAAGGTAAACGAAATTTAAGAAACCTTGCTCAAAAATTAGCTCCTATTATTGTAAGATCTGGATTACGACGTCAGATGCTTGATCCTAAGTCAGACATGTCGGGTGATTTGGCAAGAAAGATCAACAGAAGATTAGTGGTTCGTAAAGAAAAACCACTAACTCCGTACGAGAAAGTTGGTTGTGCGAGCTATGCTCAAACTATTACCGATTTAGATAACTTATGCGGCTCTGATCGCTTACTTTATCTATTAACAGAGAACTTAGATTTTCGTTCTAAATCTAATAAAGGTAATACTTCTCAAAACAACCAAAATAAGAAAAATAATAAGAATACGCCTAAAAAAGGTAAAAAACAACAAAAAAGAACTGGTAGATAATTTATATTTACCTTTAAAAACCTAGAACTTGAAGGTTTCAATAAACATCCTGAGGGAAAGAGCCGTATGATGGGAGACTATCATGTACGGTTCGTGAGAACAAGGAGAAAGTCGAAAGGCTGGCTCTTTAGTTTCATCTCACATCAATAAGGCCAAGAGCAGGTACCACTGCCAAAGCAGTGGCAACTACTAGACCGTCTGAAGTACCAAAAATATTTTTCTTAATATAGCGAACAAATGGGCGAGAGTCAAATTCCGCATTTGCATTTGGTTCAGTAGTGTTTTCACGTAGAGCGCATAACATAACAAGAGACACCATCACAATGATGGATAAAATCACAATAGATGAATAGCTAGGTAGATCCTTATAGACCGCTAAAGAGGCTATAGGATATTCACAGATAGAAGGCCATGACACCGAGGTCAAATCTGGTGCCCTAGCTGAAACTAGTGAAGAAGAGAAAGGCGACGAAATACGAGGACTTGATCGTTTTGATCGTTTTGCCATAGTCAAATTAAAGTAAGTTTGCGGCATTTTCCGAATCGACCTTTCGGTCGAAGCGCGCTATTTGGTTGCGAACACGGCCGCTATGTAAACCACCTAGTTAAAACTGAGGTGAGGTCCATGAAACCCAAATCCTCACGGAAATCGTTTGAGTCAGTCAGTTTGGCTGGAATTTCCTGCCTCTGTGCTGCTCGTCTTGGGTGTGCTTCCTTAAATCTAATAAGGTTAGCTCGCCAAAGATCTGTGTCACCGCCGTAATGCACCCGACGGTGACAGACAGAATGCAGTAAAAGCAAATTTCCGAACGTATCCTTTCCACCCAATGATCTTTCAATAATGTGATGTCTCTGCAATCTTTCACCAGAGTGTAAGGAGGAATCACACACAGGACACACATGCTCTTGAGTTTCTGATAAGGTTTTATCTAAACCAGAAAGCAAGTCGACTGCTTTGCGGAGGAGTTGCTGACGTTTTAGCCAGTATTCCTTAGCAGATGGTGATGGATCATCCTTACACATATCGCCACGTACCAGAACATGGTCTACCGAAGTATCTGTGGGGTAATAGTGTCAGGTCCGAAGCCGGATCGCCTAAAATCCACACAGAATCTAATCTAGCAAGCTTGATCTTCTTAAAGTAGCGAGCTCTTATCCAACCCCAAGATTTGGAATGATGCTCTCTACGAAGTAAGCGTACCGATAATCTAAATACGTAGTTATCTAGATATCGGAAGACCTTGGTACAATCAATCGTTCGCGCAGATAAAGCGAAACCTTTAATTTTGGGATTTAACGCGTTAATTAAACCATTTATCTTGAAACCACGGTAGTAGCGGAAAACTTCTTTGTATTCTGCACATACTGATTTAAGCTTACTTTTCGAGATTGTAACGAGAACGATAGAATGTTTGACACCATTGGTTACAGATTCATCATACCAAGGTTGGGTGATAAGTTCTGTACCATTAAAAATAGGTGGACGAACAGTAAGCTTTTTATTGTAACCATAATTAGTTACACGTTTGTATGTACAGTTAAGGAAATCGAATCCTTGTGTAATATGTACAACAAGAGGTTTCATTGTTTCCTTAAACTTAAGACCTCGTTTGTTCAGGAATTTCTCCGCGTGGCGAAGAGATTCCTGAGCTGAGGAATAAGTTTTACAAAGCAAGACGAAGTCATCCGCGTAGCGTACCATAACCGGCTTGTTGCTTTCCGTAGAATTACTTCTTACATAAGTGCCTAAACCATGTAAGGCGATGTTACACAGAACTGGAGACATAACTCCGCCCTGTGGAAACCCAGCTAAAGTCTCTACGAAAACGCCTTCTTCAAGAATTCCTGCTGTTAACCATCTTTCGATAAGGAAAGCAGTTGGAAAACCCTCAATAGCGTCAACAATGAACTTGTGAGATACATTGTCAAAGCAACCAGAGATATCTGCTACTACAGCCCATTCACGATTTACGTTAGGTTGTGACGTTGGAGACGCCGCTAGATGAATGAAAGCACGTTGAAGAGCATCTGCTCTTCCGCGTTTCGGTCTATACCCATAAGATTCACCTTCAAATCGGGCTTCCCACTCAGGTTCTAGTGCTTCACGCACAACCGCCTGAATGATTCGATCCTTGATTGTGGGAATTCCTAACGGTCTCCAACGCTTTTTATCGGCTTTGAGGATATATATCCTGCGAACAGGTGGAGGATTCCAATGTGCTAGATCCATACCTATGAAATCCTCGAAAATATTCCATTTGTCTGAATCAGTAACGACGATAAGCTCATCGACCCCCGCTGTTTCGCGAGCAGAATTTGACGTAACCCTACGAATAGCTGTTAATAGAGTAGCAGGTGATTCAAGAATTTGCTTTTGAACATCACGCAACTTCATTAGATCCCCAGACTTCGAACAAGCAAAGGCTGAACCTCTTAGTGCTTCAACCTGTGATAGAGCAGTCTTCCAGTTAACCTGGTTCCATGCTCCAGGCAATTCCACACCAGGTGCATTACATAAAATTACCGAAATAATTTGTAAAGTAATGTTTGAACCTTCCTGTCCTGACCATTTCTCCCTAGTAGAGCGCTGATATCATCCAAGAGATAAGATAGTCTAACTATCTTGTCTGACATGGTGAAATCGCATTCATTCATGGCAGGTTATAGGATAAATAACTCCATTTCCCTTTTGCTTTTTCCATTAGACTCTTCTGAGCCAGTAGCCTAAATGGATTTGCCAGCCACTTAAACTAGGAAAGAAATTCGATCCCTACCTTCACGGTCATATCAGGTTGCCCTTAGTTCACCCATGTTCCATAGAACAACGTGAAGGTAGGTTACACGTTTGCCAATACATAGTTACGAGTGAAACCTAAGTCCTACAGACAATCGTGCCGGGGCTATATGGTCACCTGGGACAACATCACGAGTTGTTGGCCCCCTAGCCCAGAGTGGAAACAAAAGATCCACTTCGCCTTGGTTGACGACACCGATCTATAGCTCTTTCACCCTTTCCCTCACATTAGGTACCGAAGGCGATATTGCAGTACCCTGCTTTTAATCCCTGCTATAAGTCTCGACCATTACTGATAGAGGCCCGGGAAAATGGGAACACACCAAAGGTGACAAGTGTGATCAAGACTACTAATCCTGATACTATGTACAGGCACGGCGTGCCGCACTCGTAAGTACCCCAAAGATGGTTTTAGAAGCAAGTCGCTTCGGTAAAAATTTAATTTGGGCCAATAAGGGTTCGGTTCCTTGGGTATAATAATTATTATATCTTTTTTAAATTTCAAAAATTCTATTAAACCGAACAATTGAGTTTTTTTAAGATAAATTATTGAATTGCTTTAAGAATAATTTAAGGAGGAGACATTTTTATTTATCTCCGCCTTAAATTATTCTTATTATTTTTTTTTTTTATTTTAACTTCGCAAGAAAATAAAATATCTAAGTTTTAAATATAGCGAAGCGGTCAGAAAAGAAATTTCAAACTTAGATAGTGTGCCTTTCAGGCTAGGATAAACGCTTGGGGTTTACCTTAAAGCTAGCATTAAGATCCGTCATCTCGAAGACCCTCATCTGACCGCTGCGCTTAAATTATATAAAAGAAATTATATAAACGAAATTATATTAAAGAAATTATATTAAAGAAATTATATTAAAGAAATTTTTTTCATTGTATTAAGAGAGTTTTATATAATTTTGTCTCTATGTTATGTATAGAGATTAAAATAGATTAACTTTGTGTTTGTGTTTCTGAACCTGAAGAAGCACTTTCACGACTTTCTAGTAATCTTTGTTGTTTACCATCGTAAACATCCCAGATTTTTGAAGTCATTTCAACAATTTCATGCATTACTTCATTTGTTGCAATTTCATCAGCTAAACCGTAAGAGATTGTTTCAGGTGCGTTTAAATAGAAATCACGATCTAAATCACGTAAAATTTTATGACGTGGACGGTATGTTGATAATGAATAAATATCAGCTACGTCTAAACGAATTTTCATGATTTCTTGGCTATCAATCCAAATGTCAGATGCTTGCCCTTGTAATGAAGATTCTGGCTGGTGAATCATCGTATGACAACCTTCTGTTACATAACGTTCACCAATTGTACCACCTGCTAATACTAACGATGAAGCCGAAGCAGCTACACCTAAACCTAACGTTAATGAACCTGCTTTGATAAATTGTAAGGCATCATGCACAGTAATACCATTACCAACTGAACCCCCAAATGAATTAATAATA
>Ga0102936_1000990_pt1 | contig 11306 bp, 10 predicted proteins | sample SalPon2_A_H2O_MG_FD_78502 | JGI IMG/M metagenome (GOLD analysis project Ga0102936, IMG submission 78502) | Salt pond water microbial communities from South San Francisco under conditions of wetland restoration - Salt Pond MetaG R2_A_H2O_MG | ecosystem: Environmental > Aquatic > Non-marine Saline...
ACACGAGACCGACGTTACCGGACGAGAAGATGTTGCCCGGGAGGATACCCAACTTGGCGACGCCGGGCGTGATGACGCCGGGGCAGTTCGGTCCGACGAGGTGGGTGTCGGTCTCGTCGAGTTTGCGGTAGACGCGGGCCATGTCCTGCGTGGGGATGCCCTCGGTGATGGCGACCACGAGGTCCAGCCCGTCGGCGTCCAGCGCCTCGAAACAGGCGTCGCCGGCGAACGCGGGCGGGACGAACACGACGGAAGCGTTTGCGTCCTCCTCTCGGGCGGCCTGGTGGACGGTGTCGTAGACGGGGATGCCGGCGACTTCCTGGCCGCCACGGCCCGGAACCGCACCGGCGACGACGTTGGTGCCGTACTCCAGCATCTGTTCGGTGTGGAACTTCCCTTCACCGCCGGTAATTCCCTGTACGACGACGCGCGTATCTTCGTCGACTAGAACGGACATTATCCCTCCTCCTCCTCGGCCGCGTACCGAACCGCTCGCTCGACGGCGTCTTCGAGCGTGTGTTCGACCGTCACCAGTTCCTCGTTCAGAATCTCCATGCCCTCCTCGGCGTTGGTGCCCGCGAGTCGCACCGTCACGGGCTTCGGAATCTCGTCGAACTGCTCTAGGGCCTGGTTGATACCGTTTGCTACCTCGTCGCCGCGGGTGATGCCACCGAAGATGTTGAACACGACCGAATCGACGTTGTCGTCGGAGAACACCATGTCGAGCGCGTTCGCGATGCGGTCGGCCTTCGCGCCGCCGCCGACGTCGAGGAAGTTCGCCGGCTCGCCGTCGAAGTAGTCCACGAGGTCGAGCGTCGTCATCACGAGTCCCGCACCGTTGCCGATGATGCCGACGTTGCCCTCCAGACGGACGTAGTCGAAGCCGTACTCGTCGGCCTTCTGTTCGAGTTCGTCGCCCTCACTGGCTTCCTCGCTCATCTCCGCGAGTTCGGGCTGGCGGAACAGGGCGTCGTCGTCGATGTTCATCACGGCGTCGGCAGCGACCACGTCGCCGTCGCTCGTAATCATCAGCGGGTTGACCTCGACGTCGCTGCCGTCGCGGTCGTCCCAGAGCTGATACAGGGTGCCCAGCACGCTCGCCACGTCGTTGGCGACTTCGCGGTCGACACCGGCGTCGTACACCGCCTTGCGTGCTTGGAACGGGTGCATCCCGAAGGCGGGGTCGACGTGTTCGCGCGCGATTGCCTCGGGCGTCTCCTCCGCGACGGCCTCGATGTCGACGCCGCCTTTCGTCGAGACCATCGCGACGGGCCGGCCCTCGCCGCGGTCCATCGTCACGCCGACGTACAGTTCGTTGACGAAGTCGACGGCTTCCTCGACGAGGACCTTCGAGACGTGGTAGCCCTTGAGGTCCATCCCCAGAATCGAGTCTGCGGCGTCGCGGGCCTCCGCTTTGTCTTCGACCAGTAAAATGCCGCCGGCCTTCCCGCGGCCGCCGACGTGTACCTGTGCCTTGATAGCGACCGGATAGCCGATATCCTCTGCCGCCTCGACGGCCTCGTCGACTGTCTCGGCCAGTGTGGACGCGGGTGTGGGAACGCCCGCGTCGGCAAAGACCTGCTTGGCCTGATATTCGTGCAATCGCATGTCATACTAGCCGGCGAGACGGGACGATTTAAATCCGTCTTTCGCGGACGGGCTAGCCGCCAGTAGACGCGCCAACACGGTTACTGTTCAGCTGGAGTTTCGGGCCAAAAGCCAACGGTTCCGCGTACTATTTGGTCCAGTTACACCATCCGCGAGCCTATCCGGCCGAGCGCGTGCCGGACTCGCGCCAGCGCGCCCGAACACGGAGGACGCCCGCACCAGCCAGCAGGATGCACTGGTGGAAGAGCGTGCCGAGCGCGACGGCACCGACGACGCTTGCTGCCGTCACCCACAGCGGCGCGCCCTCGAACAGCAACACCGCGAGTACCATCACGCCGGCCAACGCGCCGTTTCGCAGGGCGCAGGACAGCTCCGACCGAAACAGCGCCGTGGCCCCGGTTTCGGCCACCGTCTCGTCGTTCACGAGTCGGTCGTAACACATACTCGTCGCTGCGGTCCGTACGGTCTTAAATATCATGCCGGGAGAGAACCGATAGAGACAGCTTTCGCCGCCCTGTACCGGCGACCATGACCGACGGTACCGACGCACTGGCCGCCGAGATACGGCGTGCCGACAGCGTCGTCGCGCTGACCGGCGCGGGCGTCTCGACGGCGTCGGGCATCCCGACGTTCCGCGGGGAGGACGGCATCTGGAACGAGTGGGACCCGAACACTTTCCATCGCCGTCGATTCGACGCCGACCCCGACGGCTTCTGGCGTGACCGCCTCGAACTCCGCGCGGAGCTCTACGGTGACAGCGACCCGGAACCGAACGCCGCCCACACCGCCTTGACTGCGATGGAAGCCGACGGCCACCTCGACGCCGTTCTCACACAGAACGTCGACGGCCTCCACAGCGCGGCCGGTAGCGAGCGGGTCGTCGAACTCCACGGCACCCATCGACGCGTTCGCTGTGACGACTGCGGCGACCGGCGGCCCGCCGACCCGGTGTTCGAGGCCGCTTCCGTCGACAGCGAGGAACTGCCGCCACGCTGTGACTGCGGCGGGGTCTACCGACCCGACGTAGTGCTGTTCGGGGAGTCGCTGGCCGACACCGTCTTCGAAGAGGCCCAGCGACTCGCCCGCGAGAGCGACGTGCTGTTGGCCGTCGGGTCGTCGCTGTCGGTCCGGCCCGCCTCGCTGTTGCCCAGAATCGCCGTCGAGTCGGGGGCGACGCTGGCGGTGGTCAACTTCGACCGGACGCCGCAGGACGACGCTGCTACGTACGTGGTCCGCGAAGATGTGACCGAGCTACTGCCGGCAGTTGTCGACCCCCTCTAAAGTTCGACGCTGCCGGGGATGAGACTGCGGTTACGGAGCAGTTCCCCCTCGTGGTCGTAGACGAGCAGCGTCCGCTTCTCGTAGGTCATCGACTCGCCGTCACCGTCGGTCAGTCGGACCGCGTACTCGCCGTCGCCGTCGGCCCGGCTCGCGCTTTCGACGAGGCCGTCGACGCCGTCGATGGGCACCGACACCTCGAAGATGAACGCGCCGGTGAGCCGGTCCGTCAGCGAGAGGACGCCCTGCTCTGTGTCGCGCTGGTGCCGGAACGCTACGTCGATGTCGCTCGCGTCGAGTGGCGTCCCCGACGCGGTGGTGAGACCGTCTCGAAGCTCACCCGACGGTCCGTCGTAGTCGATGACCATCGTCGGGCTGTCCCCGTCCGACCCGCCCCGGAAGTCGATGCTGAAGTAGTCGCGCCTCATTCGGTTATCAGAGGGTACGACGGCCGTCCCAATGAACGTGTCGCCGCCATGGCAGGCTTTCGGTAGCTTTTACCCAGTCGCCGCGGGTCGTGCAAACAGTATGGCGTGGGTCAAATCCGAGTACGCCGGTGAACTGGCGGTGCTCTCGACGTGGCTCGTCGGGCTGGCTCCGTGGGCGGTGTCGGTGTTCGGCCAGTCGGGGCTGACGGTGGTCGCGTTGCGTTTTCTGCCTATCCGATTGCTGTACATTCTCGGCGCGGAACTCCCCAACGAGCAGCCGTTCCTGCCGGCGTGGGCCGTCGCCGACTTCCAGCAGTCCGCCGAACTCACCGTCGCCGGCCACCTCGGATTCGCGGCGCTGGTCGTCTACGCGGTACCGTTCGTCCTGAGTCTCTACTACTACTTCGAAGAAGAGCGTATCACGGCGGCGCTACCGGTCGACCCCGTTCGACTGTTTGCAGGGCTGCTCGGACTGGTCGGCGTGCTCACCGCCGCGTCGACGGCGCTGTTCGTCCGGTACTTCCCGGGGACGACGCTCCCAGTGGGGTCGGCGCTGGCACTGATTCTCGCGTACGTGCTGTTCAGTGCCGACCGGACCTGACGCCCCGGCGTGAAAGGCGGCCAACAGGTCGGCGGTAACGACGGCCGAGTTGGCGAGCGATTTTAAGTAGTTGGCCACCAAAGCGTGTGTAACTCGCCTTCGCTATCTCGTATGTCTAATCCAGAGACACCCGACCACGGCAGTAGCAGTCGGAACCCGCTGGGCCGCATCCAGTCGTGGCTGTCGAAGACGGCGACGATTCTGGCCGGGTCGGCAGTGCCACAGTCGAATTACGACCCCGGTCGACATCCGCCGGTAGTGCGGTTCGACGGCCTCGACGGCTACGAGGAGAAAGACCGTTACTGGCTGAACGCGCCCTTCTCGTTCGTCTCGATAAACCGCAATCCCGAGAACGACGAACACCGGTATCACATCGTCGAGCCCTCGCTCTCGGCGTTCGAGTCGGAGCTACTCGACCGACTGTTCGAGGATATCCGCGGCCCGCTTATCTACCGCGAGGACGTGCAATCGGACCCCGAGCAAGCGCTGCGAGAGGAACTGCGTCGACGGCTCGAAGAGTACGGCATCCTCGCGGAAGTCGAGACGTTCTATCGGCTGTTTTACTACCTCTATCGCTCCTTTTTGGGCTACGGGCTCATCGACCCGCTGATGCACGACCCCAACATCGAGGATATCTCGTGTGACGGGTCGAATCTCCCTATCTTCGTCTACCACGACGAGTACACCGACATCGAGACGAACGTGGTCTTCGAGGAGCAGGAACTGAACAACTTCGTCATCCAGTTGGCCCAACGGTCGGGCCGACACGTCTCCGTCTCCGACCCCGTCGTCTCGACCACGCTGCCCGATGGCTCCCGTATCGAACTCGCGCTCGGTGAGGAGGTCACGCCCCGCGGCTCGGCCTTTACCATCCGGAAGTACGCGGACGAACCGTTCACCCCAATCGACCTCTTGGAGTTCGGCACGTTCTCCTTGGAGATGCTCGCTTACCTCTGGCTGGCCATCGAGTCCAACAAGTCGCTCATCTTCGCCGGCGGGACCGCGGCCGGCAAGACCACCTCGATGAACGCCGTCTCGATGTTCATCCCGCCCCGCTCGAAGGTGCTGACCATCGAGGACACCCGCGAACTCTCGCTCTATCACGACAACTGGCTCTCTTCAGTGACCCGCGAACGGCTAGACGATTCGGACATCACGATGTACGACCTGCTGCGGTCGGCGCTGCGCCACCGCCCGGAGTACATCATCGTCGGTGAGGTGCGTGGTGAGGAGGCCATCACGCTGTTTCAGGCGATGAACACCGGCCATACGACGTTCTCGACGATGCACGCCGACTCCGTCCAGACGGTCATCAACAGGCTGGAGAACGAGCCCATCAACGTCCCGCGGCCGATGGTCCAGAGTCTGGATATCCTCTGTGTGCAGGTTCTTGGCCGCTCCGGCGACGAGCGGGTCCGCCGGGCCAAGACGCTGGCGGAAATCGAGGGTATCGACCAGCGGACGGGCGAACTGGACTACTCGACGACCTACTCGTGGCAGGCGAACGAGGACCGTTTCGAGGAGCGAAACAGCGAACTCGTCGCGGAGATTCGAGAAGAGCGGGGCTGGAGTCAGTCGGAGTTGCTGAGCGAAATCAACGACCGAAAGCGGTTCCTCCAGTTCCTCAGCAATCAAGGCGTCAGCGACTATCGGCGCTTTACCGCGATGGTCAACAAGTACTACGCGGACAAAGAGCGCGTGATGGAACGGATAAACCCGGACCTGACAGTGTAAGATGGCGCTGAACCCGCTCGGACTGGCACCGCTCGCGATTACCGTCGCCATCCTCGTCGTCGCCTTCCTCGGCTCGGCGTTCGACTCGGTCGACCGACGGCTGACCAGCCTCGCCCGACGCGCGTTCAGCCGCTACGTCAACCCCTCCGAGGAGAAAGAGCGACAGCTCGAAGCCGCCTACATCGGCGAGTCCTACCGCAGCTACGCCGCGCGGACGTACCTCTTTACCGGGATGGGGGCCGTCGGCGGCGCGACGGCCGGCGCGTACGCCATCGGCGGGTTCCTCCTGCTGGTCCCGACCATCATCGAGTTGCTGATGGGGCTGCCACGGACGATAGTCGCCGTCCTCGGAATCCGGGGGTTCGAACTCGTCCTGACCGAGCAACAGACGCTGCTTATACTGACCGCCGCTGGCGTGGTCTTTGGCGGCATCACCGCCGGGCTGACCTACGTGATGCGGTGGGAACTCCCGAAGAACAGAGCCGAGGTCCGCCAGCGCAACATCGACGCCGGGATGGCCCGCACCATCGCCTTCATGTACGCCCTCTCGCGGGGCGGGACGTCGTTCCCGGACGTGATGGAGATACTGGCACAGAACCACGACATCTACGGTGAGAACGCCCGCGAGTTCGGCGTCACCGTCCGGGAGATGAACCTCTTCGGCCGAGACATGATATCGAGCCTCAACCGGATGAACGACCGGACGCCCAGCGAACGGTTCAAGACGTTCTCCGAGAACCTCTCCAGCGTCCTCCAGAGCGGTCAGTCGCTGTCGAGTTTCCTCCGGAATCAGTACGACCGTCACCACGAGGAGGCCGCAGAACGACAGGAAGACCTCTTGGAGTCACTCGCGACCGTCGCGGAGGGGTACGTCACCATCTTCGTCGCCGGCGTGCTCTTTCTCATCACCATCCTGCTCGTCTTCGGCCTGACGACGACGGACACGCTCGTCTTCCTGCAACTGCTCGCGTATCTGGCTATCCCGCTCGCGAACGTCGGGTTCATGGTGTATCTCGACCAGAAGCTCACCGCGTTAGGTATCGGCGACACCGGAACGAGCGTGGCCTTAGAACAGACGGAGACTGCCACGCTCGCCAAGCCGACCCGGACCGGGCCGACGGAGATGGCCGACGGCGGTGTCGTCTCGGGCGTCGACAACAACTGGGCGCGACTCGCCGTCCACGACAAAGTCCGGAAGCTCCGCCTGCTGCTCCGGTCGCCGGGCCGGACGCTGATTTCGTACCCCTACCGGATACTGTATCTCGCAGTGCCGATTTCCATCGTCCTCTTTGCGGTTCGAGTGCCCGCCGCGTTCCAGACGGGGACGATGAACGTCCGACTGCTCGACGACTTTCTCGTCCAGTCACTACTGGTCGTGCTCGGCTCTTACGCCGTCGTCCGGACCATCTACAGCTGGCGAATCAGCCGCATCGAAGCCGCGATACCGGAGATGCTCGAACGGTTGGCGAGCCTCAACGAAGCCGGGATGACGCTGGTCGAGAGTATCCGACGGGTCCGGGGCAGCGACATCGGTGTCCTCTCGCCGGAGGTCGAGCGCATCTGGACCGATATCAGGATGGGCGCGAACGTCGACGACGCGTTGGTTCGCTTCGGTCGGCGGATTCGTACCACGTCGGTGTCGCGGGTGGTGACGCTGCTGACCAACGCGATGCACGCCTCGGGGTCGCTCGGCCCGGTGTTACGTATCGCCTCCGAACAGGCCCGCGCTGACCACCGCCTCCGGAAGCGCCGCCGCCAGCAGATGCTCACCTATCTGGTCGTCATCTACATCTCCTTTTTCGTCTTCTTGGTCATCATCGTCGCCGTCCAAGAGGTGCTGGTGCCGTCGCTGCCTTCCTCGGTGCCGACGCCGCCGTCCTCGAACCGACTGGGGGTCGACACCACGCAGTTCGCCCGCCTCGGACAGGTCGACAAGGCGGCGTACACGCTGGTCTTCTTTCACACCGCCTTAGCGCAGGCCATCCTGACCGGCTTCATCGGCGGGCAGTTGGGCGAAGGGAGTCTGAAAGAGGGCGTCAAACACGCAGCCGTCCTGCTCGGTATCGCCTACGTCGCGTTCGTCCTGCTGTCCTCGCCGGTGGCCTCGCTGACGGTCCAGAACCCGGACGCTGCCAGCGGCGAGTTGACTATCGACTCGGCGTCGCTGTCGAGTGGCGGGTTCGTCGTCGTCCACGCCGACGACGCGAGCGGCGAGGTCATCGGCACCTCGGCGTATCTCCAACCCGGAACGACCAGCGACGTGACAATCGACCTCGACAGCGTGCCGCCCGACGGCGAGGAGATAGTTCTCATCGTCCACATGGACACCAACGGGGACCAGCGACTGGACTACGTCGCCGGCGGCGAGACCGACCGTCCCTACGCCGCCGCCGGCGACAGCGAGTTCGTCACCGTCGAAATCACCGTCGGCGGCGACCAGAACCGAGGCGGCGGTTTCTGACTCTTGACGCTGGATTTAGGAGCACCCACCCGGTAGGGTGTCCAGATGGAGTTCGCCGAGTTCGCGGAACGGGCGGGAGAGATAGAGGCCGAGAGCGCTGACACCGCCATCACGGAGTCGGTCACAGCGCTGTTCGAGGACGCGGGCGAGGACCTACCGACGCTGGCTCGGTTCGTGCAGGGACGAGTGTTTCCAGCCTACGAGTCCCGCACGCTCGATATCGGGCCGACGCTGTGTCATACGGCTATCGCGCGAGCCGCAGGCAAGAACGTCGATGCCGACGACGTTGAAGCGCGGCTGGCCGAGACCGGCGAAATCGGTGACGTGGCGGCGAGCTACGACTTCGGCGGACAACAAGGACTGGCCGCGTTCGGCGCGGGGGAGGCGGCAGCGCTGACCGTCGCGGACGTCGAAGAGCGACTCCACGAACTCGCCGCGGCCGACGGCGACGGAAGCCAGTCGCGGAAAGTCGACGCGCTCTTCGGCCTGTTCAATCGGTGTGACGCCGACGAAGCGCGCTATCTCGCCCGCATCGTCCTCTCGGAGATGCGAATCGGCGTGGGCGACGGCACCGTCCGTGACGCCATCGCCGCCGCCTTCGACGTGCCGGTCGAGGCCGTCGGGCGGGCGTTGCAGGTCTCGAACGACTACGGCCACGTCGCCGCGATAGCCCGTGACGACGGCGAAACGGGGCTCGACGCAATCGACCTCGAAATCGGGCGGCCGGTACAGGCGATGCTCGCCCAAGCGGGGACGATACCGGGGGTACTCGACGACTGGGAGCGCGTCGCCGTCGAGCGGAAGTACGACGGCGCGCGGGTGCAGGTCCACTACGACGGCGAGGGAACGCGGCTGTTCTCCCGAAACATGGAGGACGTGACCGACCCGCTGCCGGAGATTGTGGCCACCGTCGAGGGCTCGCTCAATGCGCCGGCGATTCTCGACGGTGAGGTCGTCGCGGTCGACGACGACGGCGACCCGTTGCCGTTTCAGGAAGTCCTGCGGCGCTTCCGCCGGAAACACGACGTGGCGGCGGCCCGCGAGGACGTGACGGTTCGGCTTCACCTGTTCGACTGTCTCCACGCCGACGGGCAGGACTTGCTCGACGCCCCGCTGCGTGAGCGCCACGAGCGACTGACGGCGTTGTTCGATGGCTCGAAAGCTGTCTCGACGCTCGACATCTGTACGGACGGCGACGCAATCGACGCCATCGAGGGTGACGCGCTCGCCGCCGGTCACGAGGGAATCATGCTCAAAGACCCCGAGGGGGCGTACACGCCGGGCAAGCGGGGCAAGCGCTGGCGAAAGCGCAAACCCGACGTGGAGACGCTGGACTGCGTCGTCACCGGCGCGGAGTGGGGCGAGGGCCGGCGGGCAAACGTTTTCGGAAGCTTCGAGTTATCGGTCCGGACCGACGGCGGCTACGCGCCAATCGGTAACGTCGCCACCGGCATCACCGACGAGGAACTGACCGACCTGACCGAGCGACTGGAGCCACACGTCACCGTCGAGGACGGCCGTGACGTGTCTTTCGACCCTGCGTTCGTCTTCGAAGTGGGGTACGAGGAGATTCAGACCTCCTCGACGTACGGCTCGGGCTACGCGCTTCGGTTCCCGCGCTTTGTCGCCGTGCGGGACGACAAGCCCCCCGACGACGCCGACACGCGCTCGCGGGTCGAGCAACTCGCCGCGGCGCAGTGAGAGCGACAACGGTATTCCGCCGGTGGCGGAACTACGGATATGACCATCAGACACGACAGTATCACCGCCGAGTGGCTCGGCTACGCGACGCTCCGACTGGAAGCCGGCGGCACCGTGGTCTACCTCGACCCCGGTCGCTACGGCGTGCTGACGGACGAGTGGGAACCGGACACACCGGGCGTTGGCCATCCGCCGGCTCGGGACTACGCCCCGAAAGACGGCGATATCGTCTGTGTGACCCACATTCACCACTACGACCCCGACGGCATCCGGCGCGTGGCGAGCGACGATGCGACGGTCGTCGCGTTCGACGGCATCAACGTCCACGCGACCGACCGCGACGTAGACCGGTTGGTCGACCTCGACTACGAACTGCTGCGCGTGTCGATGGAGGATGAGGCCGTCGTCGACGACGTGCCAATCTGGACGATGCCGGCGTACAACCGCGAAGACGGTCCGAACGTCCGGGCCGACGGCAGCCCCATCCATCCGAAGGGTATCGGCTGTGGCTTCCTGCTCTCGCTCGCGGGGACGCGGGTGTTCTGGCCCGGCGACAGCGACGTGCTGGCGGGCCACGAGGAACTGGACGTGTCCCTCTTCGTCCCCTCTATCGCACAGAGCTTCACCATGGACCGCCACGACGCGGCCGACCTCGCCGAAGCGATGGCCCCCGACCTCGTGCTCCCCATCCACTACAACACGTTCGACGCGCTCGAAGCCGACTCGGGCGCGTTCGCGCAGGACGTGGCGAAACGCGGGGTGCCGGTCGTCTTGGACGAGCAGTAGTCAGACTGCGTCTTGCAGCGAGTCGAACTCACTCCAGCACGCACAGTCGAGGTCGTCGATAGAGTCGACCTCGTCGGGAAACGAGGATATCGGCATCCCGTCGTCGAACTCCCCGCAGTCCTCGCGGTGCAAGGAGAAGTCGTCGCTCGACATCACAGGCATTGCCAGTCGGTAGCACTCGCCGCGTAAAAACGTATTCGAATGGGCCGAAAGTGGCCGCCAACCGTTACAGGATGTCCATCTCGGTCAGCCGCTCCGGGAGGTAGGTATCCGTCACGAAGTCCAGCCCACGAGAGGCAAGCGCCTGCTGTTCGGCCTTCTTGCCGATGTCGAGTTGCAACTCGATTTGCTCCTTCCAGAACTCCGTCTGGAACCGCGGGTCTTCCAGTTCCGACTCCAAGGCGTTGATATCGGAGTCCGCCAGCGGGTCCGTCGGCAGGTCGTACTCCACGATGTCCGCCGGCCGGATGCCGACGAACTGCGCCTCCGGCGTCGCCAGATACTCCGAGAGGTGGGCGGACTTGATGGAGCCGTACGCGACGGAACCGTAGATGCGGTACGACCACGGGTCGCCGTCAGTAAAGACCACGACAGGGAGGTCGAGTTCGTCGTGGAGCCGTTTGGTGATTCGGCGGGTCGCTAGCGGCGGCTGGCCCTTGAGGTGGACGACGATGACGTTGTACTCCTCGTCGAAGCCGTTCTCGACGAG
>Ga0102936_1000991_pt1 | contig 11304 bp, 10 predicted proteins | sample SalPon2_A_H2O_MG_FD_78502 | JGI IMG/M metagenome (GOLD analysis project Ga0102936, IMG submission 78502) | Salt pond water microbial communities from South San Francisco under conditions of wetland restoration - Salt Pond MetaG R2_A_H2O_MG | ecosystem: Environmental > Aquatic > Non-marine Saline...
CGGAGTACGAACTCATGCTGTCGCTGACGCCGTCGCTGCTTTCGCGCTTCGAGAGCACGCTCCGGAGTCGGCGGGAGGCGGGTATCGCCACCGAGATCCTGCTCTCGCCGGCCGCCGACGCGCCCGACCCCGACGACTTCGATTACGACGCCGTCGCATCAACGGTGAAAGGAAGACGCGGCATCACGACGCCGGTGGTGGCCGTCGCCGACGGGGACTACTCCATGTACGCGACTCGGGAGTCGGTTCGGGGCGCGGCCGACCGCTACGGCGTCATCTTCAACCGCTCCGAACTCGGCTTCCTCGTCTCGGCCTTTCTCAATACCGTCCTCTGGACGACGGCTGACGAGATCGCCACCAGCGACAACGAACTCCCCTTCCCCCGTCGCTACGGCACCATCCGACGGTGTATCTCCGATCTGGCGGCACTAGAGGGGGAGTTCTACGCCACCATCGAGGGTCGGGAGGTCGAATCGGGCGAGAGCTGGGTGGTTGAGGGCCCCGTCGAGCAGGTGTCTTTCGGGCCGAACCGCGAGGTGGCGACGCTGGTCGTCGCGACCGAGGACGGTCCAGTCGACGTGGGCGGACAGGTGGCTGCCTACGAGGACATCGAGGCCTACGAGATACGGGTAGCCCGGGGCGCGCCGCCGGCCGTGTGAGTGGGCGTAGTACAAATTATCTGACGTTATTTTTGGCGAACCTAAAGTTACTAAAACCCCTGCGAGAGAGGTAGGGTAATGAGTTCACAGCAGTCCCGAGCGACTGAGACCGAGTACACGTTCGACGACCTCGCCGTGGTGATGGGTACGTACAACGAGGCCGAGGCCATCGGCACCGTCCTCGAAGACATCGAGACCGTCACCGACGGCCGCGCCGAGGTCGTCTGTGTCGACGGCTCCAGCGACCGCACGCCCGAAATCGCCCGCGAACACGGCGCGACGGTCATCGAGCAGGAACCACAGGGGTACGGCGTCGCCGTCCGGGCTGCCGTCCTCGCACCCGAACGGCCGGTCGTCGTCACCACCGACTGCGACGACACCTACCCGATGGAGCGACTGCCCAACTTCCTCGAGGAGATCAATGACGGCGCCGACGTGGTCAGCGGTGACCGCCTCTACTACGGGGCCGACGAGATGCCGGGGCTGAACAAGCTCGGCAACGAGCTCTTTGCCCTGCTTGCCTCCGTCGCGATGGGCAAGCGTGTCCACGACACGACGACCGGGATGCGCGCCTATCGGCGGGACCTCCTCCACAAGATTCGGTGGACGGAGAACACCGGTCTATCGGCGGAGCTGCTGATGCGCCCGTTGATGCGTGGCTATGACGTTCGCGAGCGCGCTATCGACTACGACGAGCGAAAGGGCGAAACGAAGCTCGACCCCTTCGAGGGCGGTGCCGCTATCGCCAAGTCCATCGTGAAAGTCGCGTTCGAAGAGCGCCTTCGGTAGCACCCGCTACAGGGCTGGCGTCCGTATCGAGCCCATGCTCGTCACGCAACACGACGGTCGCATGCTCGCCCGTATCGAGAGCGACGAGCTGGTGTTCGAGGTCACGTTCGACCGGGTCGAACCCACGGACGTGAGCCTGCGCTTCCTGCGTGACGGTGAGTAATACTGGTTGCTGTACGTTCGTAACAATAGTCGCCACCACGGGGTGGCGACTTACGTCAGTTTGGTACAGCCACCAGTATAACTCGGGAGTATCTACAACGAAGACGGGGCGAGCGGACGATGGCGCGATTGATCCCCAGCGGCGACACGACCGACTTCATCAGCGTTCGAGTACCCAAAGAGTTCGTCGCCAAAACCCTCGACGCTGCGGGGGAGACCGGCCGAATCACCGACGACGATACCGCCGAGGGCTACCGGCTCCGCGTGCTGTAGTCACCGTCCGTCGGGCGGTTGCTGGTAGCTCTCGGTCCCGCCGGGGTGGCCCTGGGGATTCTCGATGCCGACGAGTTCGCCGCCCGTCGGCGAGCTATAGAGCCCGTACACCAGTTCGTTGACCAGATAGTACCGCACGCGCTCCCGCGGGGCGCCGTCGGGACGCGGTTCGGCTTGCTCCACGCCCATCGCCCGCAAGGTCTCATCTCGTTTCGTCGGCTCCAGCGTCCGGAAGTCGGCGCCCTCCCACTCTTGTGCGTAGCTGTCGAGTGCAGCCACCGCGTCGCGAACGGCGTCAGCACGGCCCGTGTCTGCCCGCAGCCGCCGGGACATGTAGCCGTCGACGAACGATTCGACGCCGCCGATCTCGCTGGGGTAGACGGTCCTCGCGACCGCGTGCAGCGTCCTGCGCTCGTGAGCAGTGAGGAGCGGATCGCTGTCCCCGTCCTCGTCGGTCCACTCAAGTAGCGCCGCGCCGCCGACGGTGATGCCAGCCGCACCGAGCGCCGTCAACACGTCGCGTCTGTCGAGTTCTCTCATTCTTGTCTCACCGTTGCGTTGAGTGCGATCCCGTCGCGGTGGGCGCCGGGGACGTAGGCGGCCTGTCCGCCACAGAGCCGCTCGGACCAGCACACCTCCATCCGCGGTGTCAGGGCCCGGACGCCCGCGTCCGTCTCGGTTACCGGGAGGACCCACCGGTACTTTACCGCCCTGTCCGCGCCGTAATCGACGAAGGCGATCACGGTTACTGTCCCGTCCTCGGGCGTGGGCACGGCGAGACGCTCTTCGATACTATCGCCGCTGAGTCGGCTCCGGGTCGCGTCGGTACGCAAGGCCAGTGAGAGCGCCGACGCGTCGGTCGCTATCGTGTACTCGTTCGCGCTCGTGTTCGCCGTCCCGTTGTGTATCTGGATCGTGACTGACTCCGCCGCCGCGGGCACCGTCGCGGAAATATCTGTGGTCACAGTCTCACCGCCAGCCACCCGCACACGCTGGAGGCGCGGTTCGACCGGCTGGTCCAGGAACGGCGCCCACTGGCCCCGATAGACGTACCGGTAGAAGCTCCGGTCGGGGTAGCTGTCGACGACGGCGAACTGCTGGCGCTGCATCGCATACACCGTCTCCCCGCCGAAGCCGGGGTCGTTGCGCAGCCTCTGGAACGGGTGGTTGAGCCAGTTGCCGTAGGTTCGCGGGAGGAAGACGACGGTGTCGTCGAGTTCGCGACCGTCGAATGGCTCGTAGGCCTGTTCGTACTGCTGGGTCACGTCGTAGTTCTCATCGACCGGGGCCGCCACCGCGGCGACGGCGACACCGGCGCCAAGCGTCGCCCCCACGAGTAACAGCGCAGTGACCGCCGGTCCCGCTCGCTCCGCGCTCACGTGGTTCGGGAGCGTCTCGCGGGCCCGCTCGACGGTGGAAAGCAGGCCGACGGCGCCGAATGCGACGACGGGGACGAGCAAGTCCGTGTGGTAGTACGGGCCGAAGAACGAAACGAGCCCGTCGGCGGGGTTGGCGAGTTCGCCGAGGATGTTCAGGTTCCCCCAGAAGAGGAGGTTCCCAAGCGGAACGGTGAGGCCGATACCGGCGACGGCGCGCTGGCGGTCGTCGAAACCCCGCTGGCGGACGGTCCAGAGGCCGACCAGCGCGGCGACGATTCCGAGCGGACCGGCGACGACCCACTCCGTGACGAACAGCCAGAGCACCTCAGCGTTGGCACGCAGGGAGAGCGTAGGGGTGAACGTTCGGGAGTAGCCGGCTATCTCACGGTACCCAAAGCCCAGCCCGTCAAGCGGTGCGAACGCCTGGTAGGGGAAGACGAGCGCGTGGCCCGTCATCACGGCGTTGTAGCCGAGTGTGACGGCCACGCCGACCATCCCGAAGACGGCCGTCAGACCGACGCGTTCGATAACCGGACGGTCTCGCTCCCGGAGCGACCACAGCGCATGCAAGATGAACGGCGTCGCGAACAGCACCGCGGTGTAGGGCCGGGTGAAAAAGGCGATACCGACGGCCAGTCCCGCGAGCGCCGCGGTCCGCCGGCTCCCGGTCCGGTCGGCGTGAAGATACGACGCCGCGAACGTGAGATTCCAGAACATGGCCGGGACGTACGAGAGGAATATCGATGCCTCGACGACGAACAGCGGTGAGGCGAGCAGCAGGACGGTCGCGACGACGCCGGTCCGCCCGTCGAACGCTTCGCGGACGGTGTGGTAGGTCCCGACCAACGCGCCCGTCGCGATCAGTCCGAGAGCGACCCGGTAGCCGCCAAGCAGCTTGCCGACGGCGAACATCGCCGCCGTCGGTGGCGTGTACTTCGAATACAGCCCCCGCCCGCTTTCGACGAAGAACCACGGCCGGAACGGGCCGTCGACCGGCGGCCTGAGAAAGAGCTGCCCCTCCAGCAACATCGCGGCCTGCTGGAGATACACCGCCTCGTCGTGGTTGCTCGTGTGGTACGGAAAGACGACGCGAGCGAGCGCGTAGACGACGACCCCGCCAAGCAGCGCGATGAGCGCAGCCTGCACTCGGGGTCGTCGCAGTCGGCTCATTCAGTTGGATACCAGGCCAGCTCGTGGTCGGCGACCAAGTCGACCTCGACCGGCTGGCCGGCCTCGAACGTCTCGACGTGGTTGTGCATGCAGTGGACCACGTCGCCGCTGTGCAGTTCGACCCGGTAAATAAAGTTCGGACCGTTGTACTGGCGGTGGACGACGTAGCCGTCGGCTTTGGGCTCACTGGTCGGCATCGCCTGCAGGTCGTCGGGGCGCACCAGCACGTCGATCATCGCGCCGTCATAGGCCTCGATTGGGCCGTTCAGCCGTTCGAGACCGAAACTCCCAAGCCCCGTCTCCAGCCGGTCGGTCACGCGGGCCGAGAGAAAGCTCGCCTGGCCGAGAAAGCTGGCGACGAAGCGGCTCTCGGGATTCTCGAACACCGCGCCTGGGTTGCCCACCTGGGCGATAGCGCCGCCGTTCATGATAGCGACGCGGTCGCTGATAGAGAGGGCCTCCTCCTGATCGTGGGTCACCGAGATGGCGGTGACGCCGGCCCGCTTCAGGATCCGCCGAACTTCCTCGCGCATCTCCACGCGCAGGCGCACGTCGAGGTTCGAGAACGGCTCGTCGAGCAAGAGTACGTCGGGTTCAGGGGCCAGCGAGCGAGCCAGTGCGACCCGCTGTTGTTGTCCACCGGAGAGCTGGCTGGGCATCTTCTCGTCGTGGGCTTCCAGATCGACGAGTTCCAATAGCTCGGCGACACGCGCGTCGGTCTCGTCGTCGTCCAGTTCGTCGAGGCCGAACGCGATGTTCTCGGCGACGGTGAGATGCGGGAAGAGGGCGTAATCCTGGAAGACGATGCCCACGTCGCGCTCTTCGGGCTTCTTGAACTGCCCGTTCGCGCCGTCGGCCACCGTCTCCCCGGCGATGGTGATGGTCCCCGACGACGGCGCTTCGAGCCCGGCGATCATCCGCAGCGTGGTCGTCTTCCCACAGCCGGAGGGCCCGAGCATCGTCAACAGCTCGCCTTCCTTGACCGACAGCGAGAGCTCCTCGACGGCCTTCTCTCGGCCGTACTCCTTCGAGACGCCGTCGATGGAGAGGACCGTCTCCTCGGGGTCCTCGATAGCTGTCTCTATCGTTTCGAACTCGGAAATCCGCTGTGATGGTTCCTGTTTTGCCATGTTACCCCTCCTGTCTGAGGATAATAAGCATCGAGAGTCCCGAGACGCCGACGAGAATCAGCGCCGGGACGGCTGCCTGTCCCTGGTATGCTGCTCCGCGGACCAGCCAGATGTACGTTACGATGGTCTCGAAGCCGATCGGCCGGAGCATGAGCGTCGCCGGGAGCTCCTTCATCGTCGTCAGGAACACGAGCGCAGCGCCGGCGGCAATACCCGGCGCGACCAGCGGCAAGACGACTTTCCGGAAGGAAGTTATGGGGCCGTACCCCAGCGAGCGGGCGGCCTCGATGTAGCTCGGGTCGACCTGCAGCACCGACGACTCCGTCGTCCCGACGGCCTGGGGGAGAAAGCGGACCACGTAGGCAAAGACCAGCACGAACAGGCTCTGGTAGAGGAACGGGACGAACCGGAGCGCCAGATAGATCAGCGAGAGCCCGATCACGACGCCGGGCACCGCGTAGCCGACGTAGGACACCCGTTCGGGCAGCGAGGAGAGCGTGCCGTCGCCGCGGGCCGAGAGGTAGGCGATGGGCAGTGCGACGACGACACAGAGCCCGGCCGCCGCGGCCGCGAGCGTGACCGAGTTGGTGACGTGCTGGAGTTCGAAGACGAAGCCCGCCTGGGTCGCGTCGGCCGACCGGACGAGCCACAGCCCGAGGATGCCGATGGGAAGCGCCAGACAGAGCGCGGCGATGAGGGCACAAAAGCCCATCGCGGGCAGTTTCCAGTAGCCCAGCTTGATCTCGCCGGCCCGGCGGTCGCCACTGGAGACGTACGCCCCGTCACGGCCCGCACCGATCCGGGACTCGACGGCGAGTATCGCCATCGCCAGCACGAGCAGGAGGAGCGAGAGGACGGCGGCGGCGTCCAGATTTCTGGCCTGTTCCTCGACGAAGATCATGCGCGTGAACACGTCGTACCGCATGATCGCCGGCGTCCCGAAATCGGAGAGGGTGTACAGCGCCACGAGCAGGGCGCCCGCGGCGATACCCGGCAGAATCTGGGGGAGCGTGACTCGTTTGAACGCGTCCCAGCGGCTGGCGTTCAGGGAGCGGGCGGCCTCGACGACTGTCCCATCAAAGGAGATGAGCGAGGCTCGCGTCGTCAGGAAGACGTAGGGGTATGTAAACAGCGTCAACACGAGAGCGGTCCCGGTCAACCCGTAGATGGTCGGAATCTGCTGGATGCCAAGCGGTGACAGGAGGTCAGCCAGCTCGCCGCGGGGGCCAAATGCCGAGACGAACGCGAACGCGCCGATGTAGCTCGGAACCACTAGCGGCAGCGCCGCGGTGACCGTCCAGAACCGTTTGAACGGGAGGTCGGTCTGGACCGTCAACAGGGCCAGCGGGACGCCGATGAGTACCGACAGCGCGGTGACGGCGACGACCAGTATCAGCGTGTTGACCGTCACCGTCGTCGTCGTCTCGCTCGCGACGAGTTCGATCAGCCGGCCGGCCTGCATCTCGCTGGCCTCCAGTAGCACCCAGGCGATCGGCGAGAGCAAGAGCAGCGAGATGGCTAATACGACCGCCGCGAGGACCGTCGGCTCGTCGGCGTCGCGATCTGTGACGTTCGCCCGCTCGCGAATCCGCTCCAGTCGGTCGCTCGTGCCCATCTCAGAGGACGCCCACGTCGCGCATCAGATCGACGGTTCCCGAGACGTCAGCCAGCTCGGTGAGGTCGATATCCGGCGGATTCAGATCGTCGACACGCGGGAGGTCGCCGACCGGCTTGACCCCCGAGATCATCGGGTAGGCGAACGTCCGGGTGGCGAAGAACTCCTGGGCCTCCGACGAGAGGACGTGGCGGACGAAGTTCCCGGCCAGTTCGGACTTCTCGCTCCCGCTGAGAATCTCCAGTCCGGAGACGTTGACCAGCGCGCCGGCGTCGCCCTCGGTGAAGTAGAGGTCGAGCGGCGCGTTCTTACGGGCCGACGTGACTCGCAGCGAGTAGTAGTGATTCGCGAAGCCGGCCGCCAGCTCACCGTCCGCGACGCTGTTGGAGACGGCGAACTCGTTGCCGTACTCCGTGATACCGTGATTCTGCATCTCGCTGAGCCAGGAGCGCGCCGCCTCGTCGCTCTTGTTGAGCCGCATCGCGGTGATAAACGACTGGAAGGCCCCGTAGGAGGGCGCCCATCCCATCGTCCCCTCGAGGGCGGCGGTGTTCGGGAACTCGCTGACCGTGTTCGGGATGTCCGACGGCGAGAGCTGGTCCGTGTTGTACGGAATCGCACGGGCGCGGCCGGCGAAACCGACCCAGCGGCCGTCCCCGTCTTGGAAGCTCCCCGGAACGGCGTTCAGCGCCTCGCTGGGCAGGGACTGAGTCGCCCCGGCGTTGGCGACGGCGCCGAGCGAGCCGGCGTCGACAGACATGAACAGGTCGGCCTCGGTCGCGCCGGCCGCGTTCTCCTCGATGATGGTGTTTGCGAGGCTGCTGGAGGAGTCCAGCCGGTGATTGACGCTGAAGTTGTCGTAGGCCTGCTCGAAGAGGTCCAGCAGTTCGACGTAGAGTCCTCCCTCGCCGCCGCCCAGATAGACCGTGAGGCTGCCTTCGAGGTCGGGGAGATCCGCGATGGAGGTGCCGTCGGGCTGGCCGCGGGATTCGACCAGCGGACCGGAGCCGCGGAAGTCCGACAGGGAGACGCCGGCCTGGTTGTTCTCGTTACTGAACAGGCCGGCACAGCCAGCGAGCGCGCCCGCGGCAGTTGCACCGCCCAGTGCGAGGAACCGACGTCGAGAAGATCCGGATGTGTCGTTAGTCATGAGTACGTGAGTATGTTTTAGGTTTACCTAAATGGTTTGCGTTTTCAGTCGTCGGCCGCCGGTGATGCCGGTTCTTCCGCGTCGGGGCTGTCCGCTTCCAGCGCAGTGAGGCAGTCGAGCCAGTCGCGCATGTACTCCCCGCAGTGGTTGAGGAACGCGCCGTTCTCCCACTCGGAGTAATCGCCCTCCGCGAGCCGGTCCGCCATCGCCTGGAACACCGCTCTGTAAGTGTCGGCGCCGCTTCCGACGGCGTCGACTTCCTCCCAGACGTGTTCGTTCAGTTCGAGGCCGTGGACCTCGTTCGTCAGGTCGGAGAACGTCGACCGCGGGGCCTTGTTGTGTTCACACAGCGGATTGCCGTTGTAGATCTTCCCGCCCAGCACGTCGAGCGCTCGCTTGAGGAACAGGCCCGACCAGATGTCGTCGAACCGGCCTACGTCCCACTCGTTGTCGTCCATCGGGAGCTGGTAGAAGGCGGGGACGACCTCGCGGCGGAAGGCCAGGTTCATCGAGCAGACCGTCAGGTAGTGGCCTTCGGCGGCGACGAAGTCACCGTCGAAGTCCGCCCCGGAGGTGCGGGTCTGGGCCTGGCCCTGGAGGTCGCCGTCCATCAGGATGCGGACGGCGTCGAGATCGGGGACGTTCGTCCACAGCCCCTGGGAAGCGACGACGCGCTCGACCTCGGTCGTATCGGTCTCGACCGTCTCGTCCATCGCCGCGTAGGGATAACCACGCGGGTAGAGCCCGTGTTCGCCCTCGTTCTGGTAGAGGACGTTCACCCAGTTCTCGTCGGACTTGACTCGCTCGATTTCGCCCTCGAAGGCGAGGTTCTCCATGTGGGTGCCGAAGAAGTCGCTATCGTCGTGGGGGGCAGTGTCGTCGTCGATGAACACCCCGTACTCGTAGTCGTGCGCCCAGAGATACAGCAGACCGAACGAGGTCTGAGCGTGACTCGCTGCGGGAACGAGATGGGAGTACTCGCTGATGCCCTGTTCGTCGTACCACTCGTTGCGGGCGTCGCCGTCGAAGACGGTGCCGTCGACACCCTCCTCGTCGAGCATCGCCTGCATCGCCTCGCTGTCACAGAAGTTCTCGGTGATGAGGACCACGAACAGCCGGTCCAGGTCGAAGCCGTGGTCGCGGGCGTTGTCGAAGTACTCGCGCATGCACTCGGGGTTCCGTATCGTCGGAACCATCACGCAGATATCCTGCTTTGTCATGGTATCGAATCTTTAGGCAACCCTAAAGAACGTTCTGTTTTAGGCCGGCCAAACAACCGCGACGATGTCTGGACCCCTCTCAATCCATTTCCTACGTGTATCATTTCACGCCCGGCGAGCACGGATCGAAGGCCCGATGATAATATTCTGGTATCGGTCATTACCCTCGTTTAAGGCGAACTATTATCTGGCTGTGCTTTGGGTCACTAGTCGAGCAATGACTACAGGAATCGACGGGGGGCATCCCACGGGATGAACCTCGAAAACCAGACCTGCGTGGTCACCGGCTCCTCGCGTGGCATCGGTCGCGGTATCGCGACCGACCTGGGCAACCACGGGGCCAACGTCGTGGTTAACTACCGCTCGTCGGAAGCGGAGGCCGCGGCGGTGGTCGAAGAGATCCGTGAGAGCGGTGGCGACGCAATGGTCGCACAGGCCGACGTGGCTAAAAGCGAGGAGGTAGCAGCGATGCGCGAGGAGGTCAACGACGAGTTCGGCAACGTCGACGTCCTCGTGAACAACGCCGGGATCACCATCGACAAGAAGTTCGAGAAGATGACCAGAGAGGACTGGGACACGGTGATGAACGTCAATCTCGGTGGCGTGTTCAACTGCACGGACGCCTTCTACGAGGACCTCAAGCGCGCGGACCACGGTCGCCTTATCAACATCTCCTCGGTCGTGGGCCAGCAGGGCAACATCGGGCAGGCAAACTACGCCACCACGAAATCGGGGCTGTTCGGGTTCACACGAACGCTCGCGCTCGAACTCGCCCACACGGGCGCGACTGCCAACTGCGTCGCGCCGGGATTCGTGGAGACGGACATGCTGGACGAGGTGCCCGAGCGCGTCCAGGAAAAGATTCTGCGCGAGATCCCGCTGGACCGCTTTGCCACGGTGGAAGACATCGCCGGTATCGTCCGGTTCGTCGCGAGCGAGGAATCGAGCTACATGACCGGCCAAGTGCTCGGCGTCAACGGCGGGATGGAGTGGTAACATGAGCCAACAAGAAGAAGACGACACGCCGGAGACGACCGACGACCCCATCGAGGAACTCCGTGCGAAGCGCCGCGAGGCCGAGCTCGGCGGTGGCGAATCGCGTATCGAGTCCCAGCACGAGAAGGGGAAGATGACCGCGCGCGAGCGCATCGACTTCCTCGTCGACGACGGCAGCTTTACCGAGGTCGACCCGTTCGTCGAACACCGCTCGACGAACTTCGGGATGGACGAGAAGCGCTTCCCGGGCGACGCCGTCGTCACCGGCTACGGCGAGGTCGACGGCCGGAAAGTGTTCCTCTTCGCCCACGACTTCACCGTCCTCGGTGGCTCCGTCGGCGAGGTCGTCGCCGACAAGATCTGCAAGGTGATGGACAAGGCCATCGAGAACGGCGTCCCCGTCATCGGACTGAACGACTCCGGTGGCGCCCGTATTCAGGAAGGGGTCGACTCGCTGGTCGGTTTCGCGAAGATCTTCGAGCGCAACACCAGAGCCAGCGGACTCATCCCCCAGATTTCGGCAATCATGGGACCGTGTGCCGGCGGCGCGACCTACTCGCCCGCGCTGACGGACTTCACTTTCATGGTGCAGGACACCAGCCACATGTTCATCACCGGGCCCAACGTCATCGAGACAGTCACCGGCGAGCAGGTGTCAAAGGAGGAACTGGGTGGGGCCAGTTCGCACTCCACGAAATCGGGCGTCGCACACTTCTCTTACCCCTCCGAGGAGGAGGCCCTTGAGAACATCCGCCGGCTCC
>Ga0102936_1000995_pt1 | contig 11283 bp, 15 predicted proteins | sample SalPon2_A_H2O_MG_FD_78502 | JGI IMG/M metagenome (GOLD analysis project Ga0102936, IMG submission 78502) | Salt pond water microbial communities from South San Francisco under conditions of wetland restoration - Salt Pond MetaG R2_A_H2O_MG | ecosystem: Environmental > Aquatic > Non-marine Saline...
CTTTCGTGTCCCGACTGACACCGAGCGCCAGTGGTGTCTTCGGGCTCATACTGTTGGCTGTAAGGACGTGGAGATAATCGGCACCCCGGGGTGCCGATTTCTTCCGTAATGTTACAGCCGACAGTATCACTCCCAGGCGAACTGGCCGTCTTCCTGGACCGTCTCGCCGTCGACGACGAGCTCCGACCCCGGACCCATCGTCGTTATGAGGTCCTCGTGGACGGCGCTCTCGTTACCCGCCTCACCCTCGGGCAGGCAGGCGTCGTAGGCCCGCCCCAGCGCGAGGTGGACAGTGCCGCCCATCTTCTCGTCGAAGAGGATGTTGTCCGTCACGCGGTCGACGCCGCGGTTCATCCCGATGCCGAGTTCGCCCAGCCGGCGCGAACCGGCGTCGGTCTCGACGACTTCCCTGAGGACGGACTCGCCCTGTGTGGCCGCGTAGTCGACGACGACACCGTCCTTGAACGTCAGTTCGACGTCCCTGACCCGCCGGCCCTGTATCGTCATCGGCACGTCGAAGGTGACGACGCCGGCGGTGTCGGCCGGCGCGGTGAAGACCTCGCCCGAGGGCAGATTGTGGGAGTCGTAGGCGACGCTGGCGGCGGAGTTGACCGCCGTCCGCCCCTCGATATCGAGCGTGAGGTCCGTCCCCTCGGTGCGGATGCGGACCGTCTCCCCCTCGTCGAGGATATCTTTCAGTTTCGCTTGCTCCTCGGCCAGGGCCGCCCAGTCCCGGAGCGTCGCGTCGTAGACGAAGTCCTGATACTCGGCGTAGGCCATCCCCGCCTGCTGGGCCATCGCCCGCGTCGGGTGCTGGGTCGAGACCCAGTCAGTGGCCAGCCGGGCCTCGCGGACGCCCTGGCGAGCCCGCGAGTGGGCCTGCCGGCGCTCGGCGGCCACGTCAGCGCTGCCGGCCGTGTTGTTCGACCCCTTCAGAATCAGGACACTGTCGGCCCGCTCGTACAGCGCCAGCTCGTGGTCGGGGTCGGCGTCGAACTCGGCGTCGCCGGCCCGCAGGTAGGCCCGCTGGAGCTCCGGCGAGCGGTAGGTCACGAGGGGGTTCGCGCCCAGTTCGCCCAGCTGTTCGGCGACGGCGACGCCCAGGTCGTGGGCCCCCTCGCCGACCTCAACGACGACGTCGTCGCCGGCCTCGATGCGGGCGCTCCACTCGACGAGCGTCCGCGCGTGCTCACGGATGCGGTCGTCCATACCCGCGAGAGGGGGGCCGGACCCGAAAGGGTACCGCCCTCAGTTCGACTCCGTCAGCGTCGTCCGCTCGGTCTCGGCCGACTCGGTCTCCAGTAGCTCCTCGGCGCGGCGCTCGAACTCGGCCTCGTCTATCTCGCCGCGGGCGTACCGCTCGCGCAGGGTCGCCAGCGCGGTGTCCTCGGTGTCCGAATCCGGCTCCCCCGGGGCGTCGTCGTCGCGCCGCGCCAGCGCCATCGCCAGCGGGAGGACGCCACCGTACCCCACCGGGAACACGACCCAGGCGTACGGGACGCCGAGGGCGAGCCCGCCCAGCCCGACCGCGAGGACGACCAGCGAGACGGCACCGGCGACCGGTCCGGCGCTGCTGTCAGCGTCCATTTGGTCTCGATAGGACGCGATGATTGATAAAATTGGGCTGGCCCTCACTGTCTCTGGGCAGAACCGCAACCACTACCTGCCCGCTCGCAGAGCCTGCGGTATGGAACTGGGCGTCATCGGACTCGGACGCATGGGCCGCATCGTCGTCGACCGCGTGCTGGACGCGGGCCACGACGTGGTCGTCTTCGATATCGACGAGGAATCCGTGGCGGACGCCGCCGACGCCGGGGCGCGCCCGGCGGAGTCGATTCCGGACCTCGCGGAGTCGCTGTCGGGCGATAAGCGCATCTGGCTGATGGTGCCTGCCGGCGACCCCGTCGACGCGGCGCTGGAGGAGCTAGCGGACCACGTCGACCGGAACGACATCGTCGTCGACGGCGGCAACTCCTACTTCGAGGACACAATCCGCCGCGCGGCGGCGACCGACGCGGCCTATCTCGACTGTGGCACCTCCGGGGGGCCGGCCGGGGCGGAACTCGGCTTCTCGCTGATGGTGGGCGGGAAGCAGTGGGCCTACGACGAACTCATCCCCGTCTTCGACGCCGTCGCCACCGGCCCCGACGGCCACGACCGCATGGGGCCGGCCGGCTCGGGCCACTACGTGAAGATGGTCCACAACGGCGTCGAGTACGCGCTGATGCAGACCTACGGCGAGGGGTTCGAACTGCTCGCGAACGGGCGCTACGACCTCGACCTCGAAGCAGTCGCACGCACCTGGAACAACGGCGCCGTCATCCGCTCGTGGCTGCTGGAACTCTGTGAGGAGGCGTTCCGCGAGGAGGGGACGGACCTCGGCGACGTCGCCGACCGTGTCGAGGGTGGCTCGACGGGAACCTGGACCGTTCAGGAGGCCCTGGAACAGGAGGTTCCCGTGCCGCTCATCTACCAGTCGCTGGCCGAGCGCTTTGGCTCGCGGGCCGACGACGGCCGCTTCTCGCGGCGGCTGGCGAACCGACTGCGCTACGGGTTCGGTCGCCACGAGGTCCCCCGCAGGGAGTGAGCAATCGCGCAGCGATTGCGAACGCCGAGCGACCTGTCGCTCGGAAGTGAGCGGAGCCGCAGGCTCCGCGAGGGTCGAGAGAGTGACCCCACCGGTCGACTGCGACGCCGTCGCTGGCGCGTGTCCGGGCTGTCCGTCAGTTACCCGACCACTCGCCGAGCGTCTCACTCCCGTCGTCGCCGTGCCAGACGACACGGACCCGGTCGTCCGGTCCGGCCTCGACTGTCGTGCTGTCGCCCTGCTCGACAGTCCCGTTGCCTGCCCAGTCGACGGTGCGGGACTCGACTTCGACGTCGATGGCGGCGGCGTCGATGCTGTCGCCGCTCTCGTGCGTGATGGTGAGTTCTTCCGACGAGCCGCTGTAATCGAAGCTCCAGCTCGCTACCGGCGCTGTCGCGGCCTCGCCACCGCCCATGCCGAGCACGAACGAGGCGACAATGCCCGCGACGATGACCAGGAGCGGAACCAGAACGACGAGAAGCCCGAGTCCGATGAGAAGCTTCACGCCGGTGCCGAGTTCGCCCCACTGCTCGCGAAATGTCATGATTTTACGTAAATAAGACTACACTAAAGGGTTTCGGATAGCGTGGAACCCACCAGCGGCCGGCCCCGTGACGCAAAAAACAACAGCTAATTAAATCAGTACTCCAAAGCGCCCCACATGGTATCACTCGTAGGCGTCCTCTCCGGGGCGACGCTGACTCTCATCGTCGTCGCCTTGCACTACGCGAAGGGGACCGGCTGGGAGGCTTCGGAGGACATCTCACAGGAGGTCCTCGAACAGCGGGCCGCGACGGTGCCCGAGACCGACTTCGCGGAGCCGTACAACCGCGGTATCGGCGGTGGCGGCGCAGCGGCCATCCCGGCCGGCGAGGCCGAGGGCGAGCTCGGCGAGACCGAGGAAGCGGAGGAGGAAGCGGGCTTCGACCCCGACGACATCGCCGACGACGAGGTCGAGTACTACGAAATCGAGTTCGCGAAGGAGGGCGAGACCATCGAGGTCGCGAACAACGAGACGCTGCTGGACGCCGGCGAGGAGGAGGGGTGGGACCTCCCCTACGCCTGTCGCGAGGGCCAGTGTATCTCCTGTGCCGGCCAGATTACCGACGGCCCCGCCGAGGAGTACATCCGCCACAGCAACAACGACTCGCTGATGGACGACGACATGGACGACGGCTACTGCCTGACCTGTGTGGCCTACCCCACCCAGGAGTTCACACTCGAAACCAGCGAATCGCCGTAGTCGTCGAGGTTCCCCGCGACGTTTCTCTCCGGCCGCTGGACGTATCGACACGTCTCTCACGAGCGGACGCTGGGCCCCACAGCGGCTCGTGCACAGCGACGGTGTGAGTGGTTAGTTGTCCGTAGCTAACTTCACGCAAGCCTGTCTGCAGTCCATTAGTTCTCTCTGAATAACATATATTAGTTGCGTCGTCCTACAGTGGGACGATAACAGATGACCAAGCCCGACAACCAATCGACAGTGCTCGATTTCTACGCCGGCGAGAGCGACCACGACTACCCGCCGCCGGACGACCTGTTCGAGGCCTTGGCAAACAGCAAACGCCGACAGCTGCTGCTGGCGCTCCCGGACGAGTCGGGTATGCACCTCGACGAGCTCACCGACATCCTCGTCGGCTGGCAGACCACGACCGACGGGCCGGCCGGTCCCGACGAGTGGGCGAAGGTCAAGATAGAACTCGTCCACGCACACCTGCCACTGCTCAGTGACACCGGGCTCCTCGACTACGAAGACGAGGAGATAACGCGAACGGAGTGGCCGGACCCGGTCGAGGAGCTCCTGACCTTCGCGGGCGAGTACGAGCGAGCGGCCGTCGGGGGCGCCCCCAGCTGATGGGATTCGGGCAGATTCTCTCCGACGCCGCGAGCCAGCGGAAGGACGTCGTCGTCTACGCTCCCGACGACACCGGCAACGACGTCGCCGAGCGGCTGGCGACGCGGAACCTGCGCATCGACCACCGACGGCTCCCGGCGCTCAGTAGCGACGCCTTCGTCGTCGTCCGGAAATCGGGGGAGTTCCGGGGCGCGCTCTCCCTTTCGGACCTGCTCGAGTTTCTCAGGCCGCCCATCCACCGGCCCAGCGACCCCGACGCCGTTGTCGGGAAACACCGGGTCGTCTACGACCTGCTCGACGACACAGTCTTCGTCTCGCTGGACCGCCGACAGCTCCTGGCAACCTCCCGCGAAGTCGAGGAGCGGGCCTGGCGGACCGGGCAGGGGCGCCTCCACGCGGGGTTCCAGCGGGACGAGGCCTTCGCGGCCCAGACCGGTATCTACCGCGACCTGGCGAACACCGACATCGACGTCCACGTCTACGTGCCAGGCGGCATCACGGGCGATGCGCTGGCCGACACGACGGCGACGGTCCACACGGACCCCGGCGACGGGCTCGACCGTTACTGGTTCGTCCTGTTCGACGACGGCGCGAGCGGCGCACAGAACTGCGCGCTCATCGCCCGAGAGACAGACGACGACCGGTACAGAGGGCTCTGGACGTACAACGAGGACATCGTCGACGAGGCGTTCGCGGCCCTCGAGGCCTAGTCGTCGTAGGCCCGTTCGATGTCGGACTTCGCCTGGGGGATAACGCGCTGTTCGGCCCGCTGCATCGAGCGCAGCGCCTCGTCGGTGAACTCGACGTCGAGCGTGGGGAGCGCCCGCGCCAGCCCGCCCAGCACGTCGCCGGGGTCGATAGTCAGCTCGAACGCGAAGGCCTCGCGCTCCTCCTGCAGGGGCGTGGTAAAGACGAAGTGTTGCTCGACCATCGACAGCGCCGCCTCCAGCTCGTAGGCCTCCGTGACGGCCTCGAAGAAGTCGTCGCTGTCGGCCGCCACCAGCGGCGCGAGCGCGTCGCCGAAGGCGCGCTGGCGGTCGAGCAGGCGGTCCCGTATCTCCGACCGGCGCTCACCACGTATCTCCCGGCGCAGCGAGTCCCAGTAGAGGTCCCGGGCCAGCACCTCGTCGGCGTAGGCCTCGAAGGCCGCGTCGGTGTCGGCCGCGTAGTCGAGCACCGGGTCGAACTGCCGGAGGATGGTCCGCTGGTACTCCCGGAGCTTCGGTCTGACGACGTGGCGTTCCAGGGGCTTGCTGTTTTTCAGCAGTTTGCTCACGGCGCGGGAACGGCCGCTCCGGGACCCCCGGAGCACGGCCGCCACGTCGAAGGCCTCGTAGGTCTCGTCGACGAGGTCGGCGAGGTACCGTTCGAACCCCTGTTCGACGGCGTCTCTGGTCATAGACGCCTCTGAGGACGCCACCGTACTATCCTTTGTGCCGCGTTCCCACGGTGACGGGCTGGCGAACGACTTATGCCGGCGTCGGATAATCACTGGGTATGCCCCAGCGAATATCTCGGACCGAGGACCCCGTAGCGACGGCGGGCGAACGCGAACTCGTCGTCGGCGGGGACCGCCCCATCCGTATCTCGGCGGGCCACCGGCTCATGCACCACGACGGGAAGTGCTCGCGCCCGCACGGCCACAACTACGAGATAACCGTCCGACTCACCGGCGAGCTCACGGACGAGGGGTGGGTCGTGGACAAGGGCGACGTGACGGCGGCCATCGACGAGTGGGACCACCGCTTCCTAGTCGAGGACGGCGACCCGCTCGTGGCGGCCTTCGAGGAGAGCGGCGACGGCGACGCCCTCGTCGTGCTGGACCACCCGCCGACGGCCGAGGTGATGGCCGCGGTGCTTGAATCGCGGCTGCTCGACCGGCTCCCGGACACCGTCTCCGACGTGCGCGTGACTGTCCGGGAGACCGGCGAACTCTGTACCCGCTGATGCCGGTAGCGAGCGACACCGACGAGCTGACCGACGCGGTCGACGGAGGCGACGCCGGTGAGGGTGACCTCCCGGTCAACGAGCTGTTCTGCTCGCTCCAGGGCGAGGGGCGGCTGGCGGGCGTGCCGAGCGTGTTCGTCCGCACGAGCGGCTGTAACCTGCGCTGCTGGTTCTGTGACTCCTACCACACCTCCTGGGAGCCGACGGGCGACTGGTACGGCGTCGACGACCTCGTCGCCGCCGTCGACGACTACGACGCCGACCACGTCGTGCTGACCGGCGGGGAGCCGCTGGTCCACGAGCGAAGCGTCGACCTGCTGGAGACGCTCGCGGCGCGGGGCTACCACACCACCGTCGAGACCAACGGCACTATCTACCGCGAGGCCCCCATCGACCTGGCGAGTGTCAGCCCCAAGCTCCAGTCGAGCACGCCCACCGCCGAACGGGACCCGAAGGGCGACGGCGAGTGGGCCGACCGCCACGAGGACCGTCGTCTCGACGTCGAGACCCTCGCGCGGTTCGTCGAGGACTACGACACACAGCTCAAGTTCGTCGTCACCGGGCCCGAGGACATGGCAGAGATAGAGGCGCTGGTCGCGGACGTGCGCGACGCGGCCGACGCGCCCCTCGCCGACGAGGCGGTCCTGCTGATGCCGGAAGGACAGACCCGCGAGCAACTGGAAGCGACCCGCCGCGTCGTCGCGGACCTCGCCCTGGAGTACGGCTACCGGTACACGCCGCGGCTCCACGTGGACCTCTGGAACGACGCGCCGGGTACCTGACTATACGACCATGACGACTCACACCGACCGCGCTGTCGTGCTCGCCTCCGGCGGCATGGACAGCGCCACGGCGGCCTACGAGGCACAGGCACGCGGCTACGACGAGCTGTATCTGCTCCACACCAGTTACGGCCAGAACACGGAGCAACGCGAGTACGAGTGTGCGACGGCAGTAGCCGACCACGTCGACGCGGCCGACTTCTGTCACGTGGAGACGAGCCACCTCCAGCAGATAGGCGGGTCGTCGCTCACCGACGACGAGATGGACGTGGCGGACGCAGACACCGACAGCGAGGAGATACCGAGCTCCTACGTCCCCTTCCGCAACGCCAACCTCCTGTCGATGGCGGTCTCCTACGCCGAGGCGACCGAGTCGGAGGCGGTGTTCATCGGCGCCCACAGCGAGGACTTCTCGGGGTATCCCGACTGCCGGCCCGCCTTCTTCGATGCGTTCCAGCAGGTGGTCGACGTCGGGACCAAACCCGACACCGATATCGAGCTGGTCGCGCCCTTCGTCGAGTGGTCGAAAACCGACATCGCCGAGCGCGGACTGGAACTGGGCGTCCCCTACGCCGACACGTGGAGCTGTTACCGGAGCGACGAGCCCGCCTGCGGGACCTGCGACGCCTGTGCGTTCAGGCTGGGGGCGTTCCAGGCACTGGGCGAGCGGGACCCTATCGAATACGACCGGCGCCCGGACCACACTGACTGAGGGTGGTCGCGGCTCCGGGCGGGGTGCAATCGAATACGACCGGCGCCCGGACTACTGAACCCCGGCGTCGCGGGCGAGCCCCTCGATGAGGTACTCGCCGGCCGACCGACACGTCGCAAGCGGCACGTCGTGGACGTCACAGATACGCACCAGCGCCCCGATGTCGGGCTCGTGTGGCTGGGCCGTCATCGGGTCCTGGAGGAAGACGACGCCGTCGATGTCACCCTCGACGACCTCCGCGCCGATCTGGGTGTCCCCGCCGACGGGGCCGCTCTCCTTGCGTTCGACCTCGAGACCGGTCTCGGTCGCGATGCGCCCGCCGGTCGTGCCAGTGGCCACGAGGTCGAACGTCGACAGAACGTCCTCGTACTCCTCGACGAGGTCTATCATCGTCGGCTTCTCGTCGTCGTGGGCGATGAGTGCGACTCGGGTCACGGCTGGCGCGTGGCCCGGGAGCGGTATATCCCTGTTGACTGGCGCTTACGCGACCGTCACGTCGCCGCCCGCTGTCACGGTCACCTCGTTGCCCTCGACATCGAACGTGACGGCGTCGTCGTCGCCATCGCCGACGACGGCGCGGAGCGTCGCAGCGTCGACGTACGACCCGATGTAGTCGATGTCGTCCTCGGTGAGCTCCGTCGCGTCGAACAGCGCCTCGGTGATGACGGCCTCTGCAGGCTGGGGGCTGACCCACTCGTCCTCGTCGTGGCCCCGTATCATGTACACTGTCCCGTCCTTCGATTCCATACACAGTGCTACACACGCTATCCATATAACGCCGTACGAGCGGTTTCAGAGCGTGAAATAACCCGCTCGCGGCGCAGTAGCTACGGCGGGGCGCTGCCGACCCGTGACCCGCGGGGCCGGTCATACTGTTGGCTGTAAGTACGTGGAGATAATCGGCACCCCGGGGTGCCGATTTCTCCCGTAATGTTACAGCCGACAGTATCAGTGCTGGCGCGACCCGATAGACGGACGGGCCGGCGCGGCGAGCGTGTTGGCCACGAGGGTCTGGGTACCCCGGCGGAGCCGCTCGGAGGCCGCCTGGCTGGAGATGTCCAGGTTGTCGGCCAGGTCCGAGAGGGAGGCGTTTCGCGGCACGGTGTAGTAGCCACGCTCCAGCGCGAGCAGCAGGACCTCCCGCTGTGGGTCGGTCACGCCGAACTGTGTGGACGCTTCGTCGTCGTCCTCGCGCATCCGCTTTACCTCGACGTCGAACCCGTCGGCGACGAGGTCCTCCCGAAAGGTGAGCAGGGAGCTCCGGTCGGGGAACCGCGCCTGAATGACCCATTCGTCATCGAGGAAGTCGGCTCTGACGAGCATCCCGTCGGCGGTTAGCAAGCCGCGGCTCATGGCATCCAGCGGTGCGTCGACCGTCTTGAGAACGTACCAGTGACCCTCTGCTTCCGGCCCCAGGTGGGAAACGGGACCGGTACTCTCGTCCGCAGCCAGCGCCGTGTCGATGGCGTCGCGGTCGGCCACGTCGACCCAGACGACGGCACGACAGCCGCCATCAACACTGTGGAGGCGCTGTATCGAGAGCGCGCCGTCGGGGAGTTGCCCCGCGGCCTCTCGAAGGAACCCTGTCTCTATGTGAAATGTGACTATCACGTAACAGATTGCGACTGCAACTTATATAAAACTCTGGCAAACGAGGTCGGCTATCGGGTGGTGTCGCGCGAGCAGTCGCTGTCAGAGGCGCCAATCGCTCGCAGACTCACCACCACGAGCTACTACTCGCGGCTACTATTTAAATACGTAGCCATGTATGGGAAAGGATAGCACATCTCGGCCGCGTGCCACTATCGGGTGCTATCGGCCGGTCGCGTCAGGCACACGGCGGAGCTCCTAGTCCAGATTCTCCCCCTGGTAGCTTCCCTCGTAAGTCCCCTCGTGGGCCGCCTCGGCGAGGACGAGCTGGGCGATGCGCGCGCCCGGTTCCAGTTCGATGGGGTGGTGGACCTCCAGCAACCCCTCGCCGCGACCCTCGTAGCCGGCGTCCCAGACCGCCGTATCCAGCATACAGGAGTTACGGAGGAGCGACGACCGCGGGTAGAGGAAGCCGACGTGACCGTCGGGGATGACCACCCGGTCGCCGTACTCGACGACGTACGCGCCCGTCTCGAGCTGATACCACCCGTCCGTCGGCTCGACCTCGCGGCGGTCGCCGACGGTCTTCCCGTCGCACCCGAGGCGACCGGGTTCGACCTGCTCGTACACCGCGCCCAGTGTCAGGTCGACCCCGTTTGGCTGTACCTGGGCCTCGGTGAGGTCGTCGAGCCGGTCCGCCACGAACTGCCCACTCTTGAACATACCGGCGGTGTGACCGCCACCGCGAAAACACTGCTGTTCGGATTCCGGCGGTGCTGTGCGCACACGCTGTCGAATGATGAAAAATAGGGCGGGATACGCGGGATTTATACCCGCGCGCCGTCGATTGTCGGACGTTATGGGACAGACGCTCACGGAAAAGATTCTCGACGACCATCTCGTCGAAGGGGAGCTCACCCCCGGCGAGGAGATCGGTATCGAGATCGACCAGGTGCTCACACAGGACACGACTGGGACCCTCGTCTGGCTGCAGTTCGAGGCGCTCGGACTCGAGGAGGTCCAGACGGAGCTGGCCGCACAGTACTGCGACCACCAGACCTACCAGTTCGACTTCAAGAACACGGACGACCACCGCTTCCTCCGCTCGGCGGCCGGCACGTTCGGCGCACACTTCTCGCGCCCGGGCAACGGTATCTGCCACAACGTCCACAAGGAGAACTTCGCCGCGCCCGGCAAGACGATGCTCGGCTCGGACTCCCACACGCCGACCCCCGGTGGCCTCGGTGAGCTCGCCATCGGTTCGGGCGGGCTCGACGTCGCCGTCGCCATGGGCGGTGGCGCCTACTACATCGAGATGCCCGAGGTCGTCAACGTCCGACTCGAAGGCGAACTGCCCGAGTGGGCCACCGCCAAGGACGTCATCCTCGAGCTGCTCCGTCGCCTCACCGTCAAGGGCGGCGTCGGCAAGGTGCTCGAATACACCGGCCCTGGCGTCGAGACCCTGACCGTCCCCGAGCGGACCACCATCACCAACATGGGGACCGAACTCGGTGCGACCTCCTCTATCTTCCCGACCGACGAGCAGACCGAGGACTACCTCGAACGGTTGGGCCGTGGCGAAGAGTACGTCGAGATCGGCCCCGACGAGGACGCCGAGTACGACGACGAGATCGTCGTCGACCTCTCGGAGCTGGAGCCGCTCATCGCCGAGCCCTCCATGCCCGACAACGTCGTTCCGGTCACGGAAGTCGAAGGCACGGACGTCGAACAGGTCATCATCGGCTCCTGTACGAACGGCGCCTACGAGGACATCCTCCCCAGCGCGAAGATGCTGGAAGGGCGCAACATC